>ERZ781272.122-NODE-122-length-105971-cov-36.563371_pt1 | contig 105971 bp, 94 predicted proteins | sample MGYA00375850_ERZ781272 | MGnify/ENA primary metagenome ERZ781272 (study PRJEB29790, sample SAMN06051246) | human gut metagenome | host: Homo sapiens | place: USA: Cincinnati, Ohio | collected 2013-06-21 | study: EMG produced TPA metagenomics assembly of the Gut...
AAAGGAAGGGCCTGCGCGGCCTGAGCGCGTTCCAATTTTTTCTTCCCTTGTCAGGACAATCAGAAAAGGCAAGCATAATGGAAATTGTTCTTGTGCATTTTGACAAAACGATATTCCTTTTTCAACAGGCTGTTGCGGGCCATACGGGCGCATTTTGTGCCTTTACAGACGTAAGACCATGTTTTTTCCGTCCCCGTCTGCCTGTTGATCCGTATTGCAGCAACTCATTTTTTAGAATGACTAATCTGTGGGCTTTCCCCAAATCTCGCTGGAAACATATTGATTTTTCAGTCACTACATGGTAAACTAATTTTGGATCATTCCAAAGAGAGAGAGTTGGAGGCGATTTCAATGTCCGAAAAGAAGACTGTGTTTTTGACGGGTGCTTCGGGAAATATGGGCTTCGCCGGTTTTCAGGAGCTATATCAGAGAAAGGATCATTTCAATCTGGTCTTGCTCAACCGTGGCAGCGACAAAAATAGGGAAAAATTCAAGTTTTATGCAAACGACCCGAGTGTGAAGCTCGTGTGGGGCGATCTTACCAACTATGAGGATGTGCTCAAGTGCGTAACCGGCGCAGATTATATCCTCCATGTGGGCGGAATGGTTTCCCCGGCGGCAGACTATTTTCCAAAGCGCACGATGAAAACCAACATTGGCGCGATCGAAAATATCATCCGCGCAATCAAGGCACAGCCCGACCCCGATGCGATAAAGCTGGTCTATATTGGTACGGTGGCTCAGACGGGCGACCGCAATCCGCCGATCCATTGGGGCCGTACAGGCGATCCGATCAAAATTAGCGTCTACGACCACTATGCAATCAGCAAAACGATTGCCGAGGCCAAGGTGGCGGAATCCGGCCTGAAGCACTGGGTTTCCCTGCGCCAGACTGGTATCCTCTATCCCGGTATTCTGAAGAATTTCGACCCGATCATGTACCATGTGCCGATCAACGGCGTGCTTGAATGGGCCACAATTGAGGATTCCGGCCTGCTGCTTGCGAATGTCTGCGAGGAGGATGTGCCTGAGAGCTTCTGGAGGCGCTTTTACAATATCGGCAGCGGAGCGGAGTACCGCATCACGAATTATGAGTTTGAGGTTTATCTCCTGCGGGCAATCGGCTTGGATTCCCCGAAAAAGATCTTTGAGCCGAATTGGTTTACCCTGCGCAATTTCCACGGACATTGGTTCACGGATTCCGATGTGCTCGAAGACTATCTGCATTTTCGCCACAATGTTCCGATTAAAGATTACTTCGCACAGCTTTCCCGGCATGTGCCTGGCTATTATAAGCTGGCGAAGATCATTCCGAACGGCCTGATCAAAAGGGCCGGGATGATTAAGATGGCGTATAAGGAGAAATACGGCACCCAAACTTGGATCAAGAATAATATTACCCCGCGCGTCACGGCCTATTACGGCAGCCATGAGAACTGGAAGAAAATTGGCACGTGGAAGGACTTCAAGGTGAAGACACCGAGCCAGGAGAAGTCCTATTTGGATCACGGGTATGATGAAACGAAGCCGGAGGCGAGCCTCGATTTGGAGGATATGATCCGGGCGGCGGCGTTCCGCGGCGGCGAATGCCTGTCGAATTCGTTCACAAAGGGTGATCTCTTCACGCCGTTGAAATGGCGCTGTGCGTTCGGGCATGAATTTGAAATGTCGCCCAATCTGGTTCTGAAGGGTGGACACTGGTGCCCCGACTGCCTGCCTTCGCCCTGGAACTATGACGCGATCGCCAGAGTCAATCCATTTTTTGCACAGGTCTGGTATCCGCTGCACGATAAAAACGAGAACAATTACTATGACGACAGCATTTTCGACGGGATGGAGGAATAGCATCCCAAAATGCTTTGCAAATGAGGGAAAAGAATCAACGAAACGGCCTGCATCTCAAATGAGACGCAGGCCGTTTCGTTTTGTATGGTTCCATTTCGCTCAGGCTTTAAAATCCTCTCGAACCGCCGCCTCCGCCGAAGCTTCCGCCACCGCCGGAGAAGCCGCCGCCCCCGCCAAAGCCGCCGGAGAAACCGCCGCCAAAGGTGCCGTTCCCGCCGCCTCCATGGGGCCCGTGCGGCCCCCCAAAAAACCAGAAGAATGGGAATCCCCGGCCACGGAAAACGAGCCGCAGGATCACCAACAGAAAGATGATTGCAATCGGTGAGATCATGGTAAGGACCGTGGAAATATCCTGCCTATCGCTGGTATCCTGGCTGCCAGAAATATTGTAACCAGCGAGCTCTGAGGCATCGATATCATACTCTGCATAAATCTGCGCGGCAACCGCCTTGTAGCCCTCCAGCATGCCGGTAGAATAGTCGTTTTGCCGCAGGGAGGGCGTCATATATTCATCCATGATACGCCCGGTCTTGCCATCCGGCAGAGCGCCCTCTAACCCAAGCCCCACTTCAATGCGCAGCTTACGTTCCTCTACGGCGATCAGGATGAGCACGCCGTTGTCCTTATCCTCCTGTCCAATCCCCCAGTCATTGGCAAGGTCGATTGCGTAGTCCTCTACGCTCTGCCCGTCGAGGGTGGGCACCGTGACGGCGACTGCCTGCGCGCCAGTCTGCTGCTGCAGTGTTCTGCCCAGTTCCACAATCTGCTGCTCTGTTTCAGCTGAGAGCACGTCCGCAAAATCATTGACAAAAAATTGTGCGGTGGGCTGGTAGGCAACCTCCGCCGCAGCCGATAGGCAGAGGATCACTGTCAAAACGATCGCGGCGGCGCAGGACAGGACTCGTTTGAAAATCCGCTGAAAGTTGTTCACCCTGTACCTCCTCATGTGGGGAATCCCATTCATCAGTCAAAATTGACGGACGGGACCTCCTGCGCGTTTTCATTCGCCTGGAAATATTCAAAGGCGTCGAAATTGAAAATTCCGGCAATCAGAGAGGTCGGGAAACGCTGAATTTTCGTATTATAGGTTTTGACTGCGTCATTGTATGCGCGCCGCGCCTGGGTAATGCGGTTTTCCGTCCCCGCCAGCTCATCCTGGAGCTGGATGAAATTTGTATTGGCTTTCAGGTCCGGATAGTTTTCTGCGATCGCCAGTAGACGGTTCAGAGCGGAGGTCATCCGGTCGTTTGCCGCCAGCTGTGCGCCGGTGTCCTTCGCGCCGACAAGGGCTGCGCGTGCATCGCTAACTTCCTTCATGATGGATTCCTCATGGGAGGCATAGCCTTTTACGGTGTTGACCAGATTGGGAATTAGATCTGCGCGCCGCTGCAGGGTGGTCTGGATGTCTGAATCCTTCTGCGTGACCTCCTGCCGCAGGGTAACAAGGCCGTTATAGCTGCTAACCGTGTAGCCGACGAGTAACACAACGAGCACCGCGACGACGATGAGGACGATATGCCAGGGTTTCAGCCTTCTGTTCATAAATGTTCCTTCCTTCCTTTCACAGCGTGCTTTTAAAATTGATACGTTATTGGCAATCAGCAGCTGTTTCAATCATGGATTTCCGCAGGGTGCGGATCAGCTTTATTATAATATAAGTATCCCCTGAATACAAGGAAAATAGCAATCGCCTGCCGTTTCACGCCTTGACAAGGTTTTCCGGGATGGGTATGATGAAAGGGACAAGAAAGGGGAGACGTGACAAATGCCGCTGAGAAAGCTTTTGAGTCTGGGAAAAAAATGGGTGCTGGAGCGCTGCAATCTGATGCTGCGCGCGGTATTTTCCCGCCTGCCCATCCGGAACCACGTCTTTTTTTATACCATCCGCGCAGACGGAAAGCTGCTGGAAAACAGCAAATGCGTCTATGATGCGCTGGAGGATGTAGAAAAGGTGGTGGTTGCTCGGATGCTGCCTCATCCGGTGCTGCTCAAGCCAAAAATTTATTATCATCTTTTAACCAGCCGCGTGATCGTTACGGACGATTATCTGCGTTATCTCCGCCATACACAGCTGCGTGAAGGGCAGAAGGTCGTGCAGATCTGGCATGCCTGCGGCGCCTTCAAGCGCTTTGGGCTCGACGCGCCGTCACTTTTGTCTCCGCAGGAGGAGAAGCGCACGCACAGCCAGTACGCTGCTGTCTGTGTCAGCTCGGAGCAGGTGCGGCCCTACTATGCGCAGGCCTTTGGAATCGGCATGGACAAGGTCCAGGCGCTCGGCACGCCCCGCACGGATGCGTTGCTCAATGAAAAGACGTGTCATGCGATGCGGGAAGAGCTGCTTCGGCGGCATCCGGAAATGCGGGGAAAGCAGATTTATCTCTATACGCCCACCTTCCGGGAAAAGGACGGAAAACCCTGCTATTACGATCCCCAAATCGAATGGGACGCGCTGGATAGCGCGCTAACGGATGGCGAGCTGTTTGTGATCCGCCGCCATCCGATTATGAAGGACTCCTATCTTGGAGATCAGTCCTTCCGGCATATTGTGGATTGCACGGACGAGCCGACCTCACAGCTGTTGACAGCGGCCTCTCTGGTTGTAACAGATTATTCCTCTGTGATTTTTGATGCCATCTTATGCGGTGCGCCGCTTGTGTTTTATTGCCCGGATTTTGATGCCTATGAACGCAATTTTTATCTCGACTATCCACAGGACCTGCCCGGCCCAACAGTTTTCCAGGCACAGGAATTGCCGGAGGTGATGCGCAGCGTATGCCAGAATCCGCCGCTTGAGAAGCTCTCCGCTTTTCGCAGCGCACAGCTCGGGGCGTGCGACGGACATGCGGCGCAGCGCGTTGCACAGTTAGTACGCAGCTATCTGGATTAGAAGAAGCTACACTACGTCCGCAGATTTTTTATAAGCCTGCCGAAAAAGGAACATCGTTTCGTCAAAATGCACAAGAACAATTTCGTGAAATTTCTGCGTTACGCTTGCCTTTTCTGATTGTCTTGACAAGGGAAGAAGAAATTGGAACGCGCTCAGGCCGCGCGGGCCCTTCCTTTTCCGTTCGGCCGGAAAAGGAAGCAAAAGGGGCCGTTTTGCACGGCACTTCGGCAGCAGAAAGATTGAGACACGTTAAAAGCTGTTCGGCGAACCTTCCCAAACTCAACGCCTCACGGCGTTTCAAACATATGGAAAGGTTCGTTTTTGCCCCTGCCGTGCGCGGAAGGGGCAAAAATCCCCTCACGAGCCGCGCAGAATAGTTGCTGCGGGCGCTGCCTCGGCCTCCCGGCAGCGCCCAGTGGCGCATAAAGATGCCGGTTCCGAAAGCGATCAGAAACCATGCTTTTTTGTGCACTTTTTCTTCTCTTAGACTTGATCGACAAGCTGAAGGCTGTTGCAAAACACATTGATATATGTTTGCAACAGCCTTTCCTCTTAAGGAGCCGTCCCCGGAGGGGGCGGTATTTGTTTGCCAGGCGCCTTTAGCAGCATTTGTCGCAGCCGCTGTAACGGCTCATGGTTCGGCTGCATGAGCAGCAGACCCCATAATAATCCTGCCAGGCGGCGGAGATGGCTCTGTCGTTGGAAGGCCGTGTTCTGTCGCATGCGCAGCCGCCTGTGCGGGAAGAGCCTTGCCGTTCAGAGATATTTCGATTACACATATTTCTCTCTCCCGTTATTTGATCGCATCCTGATGTAGGTGCGTCTGCGGGGAATATCCCCAGTCCAGATTATGCGGGAGGGGAGGGCATGGTGCGCGTTATCTTCCTGTATCCGGGTGGGAATGCCCCTGCTGATTTTTCTGCTTCTTGTTTTGCAGGCCGTGCTGTGCCGCCTGTTCGTCCCCTGCGAGGGGAATGTCGTAGATGGCGCTGTAGGAATCGATTTCTGACTCTGAAACAGGGGCGGCAGGGATCAGCCCTGTACAATCTGTCATGGAGGAGACGCTCATCAAGTCATCGAACAGCTCTTCGCTGTCCTGTGCGTCATAGGGCAGCGGGCGCTTTTTCATATCGTCCATATGGAACCCTCTTTTCTATAGATAAGATTTCAATTTGAAAATAGGAATAGCCTTGTGAGCCGTCCTCTTTCCTGTTTAGTGTTTCGTGAAACGCGGGCGCTATGCGCTGGATTGCTTGATTTTGCGGCGGACTGTGTTATAATAAAGACAATTTGTCTGAAAAAACGATTGTCAAAAATCGCCTGGAGGATGTATGCATATGGGGAAAACGGTTGATCTGGTCGTGCCATGCTTTAATGAAAGTGAAGTGCTCGACCTTTTTTACAGCGAGGTAAGCGAAGTCCTGAACCGGTGTGAGGGATATACCTTCCATTATATTTTTGTCAATGATGGCAGTAAGGATCAAACGCTCGACATCCTTCGCCGTTTCGCGGCAAAGGATGAGCGGGTGCGCTACGTTTCGTTTTCGCGGAATTTTGGCAAGGAATCCGCCATGCTTGCGGGCATGAAATATTCCACCGGCGAGTACGTGGGAATCCTCGACGCGGATTTACAGCATTCGCCGGCCTTGATCCCCGAGATGCTCGCAGCGCTGGAGGAGGGCTATGATATCGCGGCGGCGCGCCGGGTGGACCGCTCCGGCGAGGGCAAGGTCAAGAGCGCTTTTTCCCGCGCTTTTTATAAGGTCATCAATAAAATGTCCGACGTGGATATCGCAGAGGGCGCGCAGGATTTCCGCATCATGAAGCGTCCGGTTGTGGAAGCCATTCTATCCATGCCGGAATATAACCGCTTTTCCAAGGGAATCTTCAGTTGGGTCGGTTTCCGGACGAAATGGTTTGAGCATGAAAATCGCGAACGCGCGGCCGGGTCGAGCAAGTGGTCTTTTACGAAACTGTTCCGCTATGCGCTGGATGGGATCATCGGCTTTTCCACCGTTCCCCTGAAGGTATCCCTTTATATCGGCGTGGTGTCGAGCGGAATCGGCGTGGTTTATGCGCTGTATATCCTGATCCGCACTTTGATCCGCGGCTCTGATGTGCCGGGCTATCCCTCTATTATCTGTGCAATTTTCTTCTTCGGCGGCCTGATCCTCTGTTCCCTCGGCATTATTGGGGAGTATCTCGCACGGATCTATCTGGAGGTAAAGAGACGCCCGGTCTTCCTGGTGGCGGAGACGAATATCATCCCGGATCCCGCTGAGAAAAGCGATCCGTCAGAAGGGTGACCAGATTGGACGAGCATTTGAGGACCCTGCGTGAAAAGGCGATGCGTCTCCCCCTTACGCCGGGCGTTTATATCATGAAGGACAAAAAGGGGACGATCATCTATATTGGCAAGGCAAAGGCCTTGAAAAACCGCGTCAGTCAGTATTTCGGCTCGCAGGAGCACCATGCGGTCAAGGTGCGTCGGATGGTGGAAAACGTCGCGGATTTTGACTATATCCTGACGGATAGCGAATTTGAGGCGCTTGTGCTTGAATGCAGCCTCATCAAGCAGCACCAGCCCAAATATAATATCCTTCTGAAGGACGATAAGGGCTATCATTATATTCGAGTAAGCGGCGGGGAATGGCCCGTTATCAGCGCGGCAAAGCAGAAGCTCGACGATGGCGCGCAGTATATCGGGCCATTCACAAGCTCCTTTACCGTGTCGCAGTCCGTGGATGAAGCGCTGCGGATTTTCCGCCTGCCCCAGTGTGGCAAGGTGTTTCCGCGCGATATCGGTAAGGGCAGGCCTTGTCTGAATTTTTTTATCAAGCAGTGCGCCGCGCCCTGCGCGGGCAAAATGACGCAGCGGGAATATCAGGAGACGGTGGACGAGGCGCTCGCATTTCTGCGCGGAGGCAGCACCCAGGCGCTCAAGGATATCCAGCGCCGGATGGAGGAGGCTGCCGAAAATCTGGAATTTGAAAAGGCGGCCCGCCTTCGCGACCGGCTCTCCGCCATCCGACGGATGCAGGATAAGCAGAAGGTCGTGTCGGTCTCTGTAAAGGAGCAGGATGTATTCGCCATTTCCAACAGCGCGCAGAGCGCCTGTTTGATGGTGCTCCGCTTTGCGGAAGGCCGGCTTTATGACAGCGAGTATTTCTTTATCGACAGCGTCGAGGACTTTCCGTCCGCACGCGGTGAGCTGATTCAGGGTTATTACTCGATGCGCGACCATGTGCCGCCACGCGTGACGGTCGACGGCGAGGTGTCGGGCGCGGAGCTTTTGTCCAGCTGGCTCAGTGAAAAAGCGGGAAGGCGCGTCCAGATTGCCGTGCCGCAGCGGGGAGAGCAGGCGCAGCTGATGGAGATGTGCCGCTCGAATGCGGCGGAAAAGCTCGCGGAACATCTGGGCCGGGCGGGAAAGCAGACGGCGGCGCTCGATGAGCTCGCCCGTTTGCTGGGGCTGGACGCCCCACCTGAATATATCGAGGCGTATGATATTTCCCACACCGCCGGTAGCGACAATGTGGCCGGTATGGTCGTTTTCCGCGGCGGCGTGCCCTATAAACAGGCGTACAAGCGCTTTTCGATCAAATCCTTTGAGGGGCAGGACGACTATGGCTCTATGCGCGAGGTGCTCACCCGCCGCTTTTCGCATTACGAACAGGAGAAGGGCAGCGGCGAGGGCTTTGGAAAGCTGCCTGATCTGATCCTTCTTGACGGCGGGCAAGGGCAGGTCAATGCCGTGCGGCCGGTGCTCGAGCAGTTCGGGCTGAGGATTCCACTATTCGGCATGGTCAAGGATGATCGCCATCGCACGCGCGCCATCGCGGCGGATGGCGGAGAAATCGCCATCAATTCCAAGCGTCAGGCATTTACGCTTGTCTCTTCTATCCAGGAAGAAGTGCACCGTTTTGCCATCGGCTATCATAAGCAGAAGCACAAAAAGAGCACGTTGGTAAGCTCTCTTACTCAGATCGAAGGGATCGGCGAGACACGCGCCCGGGCGTTACTGCGCTCGTTTCAGACCATCCGGGCAATCCGGGAGGCGGACGTTGAACAGCTTCTGAAGGTGAAGGGAATGACAGAGCCGGCTGCGAAGGCAGTTTTTTGTCATTTTCACTCGGAAGAATCGCAGCAGGAGGAGTAGTTTCTTTTGTGATCTTTTTCACAAAAATTAGGATTAATTCTCTATAAATGTTGACAAACATCCGTTCAAAATAGGATAATAGCTTAGATTAGTTTCAGAAAGAATGAATCAACACTTTTCAAATATAGCTTTTCATGGATGGAAAGAAGCACGGGAGTTTTCATTATGAGAGTCATCACTGGGTCCGCAAAAGGCCGTAAACTGAAAACCCTTTCGGGCGAAGACGTACGGCCTACGACAGACCGCGTCAAGGAAGCCCTGTTCAGCATCATTCAATTTGAGATCGAAGGCAGGCGCGTGCTTGACCTCTTTGCGGGCTCCGGCCAGTTGGGAATCGAGGCGCTCAGCCGCGGCGCGGCAAGCGCCGTGTTTGTCGATGCCGCGCGCGCTTCCATCGAGGTGGTGCGGGAAAATCTGAACACGACAAAGCTTTCCCAGAGCGCACAGATAATACAGATGGATAGCCTTGCCTTTCTCGCGGGCCACTGCGGGCCGTTTGATATTGCCCTTCTCGATCCGCCGTACGGCGTGGGCCTGTTGCACAAGGCGCTGCCTATGACGGCGCGCCGCATGGCGCCGGGCGGCGTGATCATCTGCGAATCCACGGTGAAGGAAGACCTGCCGGAGCAGGTGGAGGATTTTCGGCTTGTGCGCCGGTATCCATATGGGAAGATTTCCCTCACGGTATACCGGAGAGAGGGGGAGACGGAATGAGGATTGCAGTATGTCCCGGCAGCTTTGACCCTGTCACCCTGGGGCATCTGGATATTATCCGCCGTTCCTCCAAGCTGTTTGACAAGGTGATCGTCGTTGTTATGGTCAATTACCATAAGAAAGACAGCAGCTTCACGGCAGAGGAGCGCGTGGAGTTTTTGCACCGCTGTACAAGAGACATTGAGAATATTGAAATTGATACCTATAATGGGCTGCTCGCGAATTATACGCGGGAAAAGGGCGCGGTGGCGATTGTCAAGGGCTTGCGCGCCGTGTCCGATTTCGAGTATGAATTTCAGCAGGCCCTGACGAATAAACGGCTGAACCCGGAGGTGGAAACGATTTTTATCACCACCAGCGCGGACAATATGTTCCTGAGCTCCAGCGTTGTCAAGCAGGTCTGCGCCTTCGGCGGCGATATTTCAACGTTTGTCCCCCCGGAAATCCGGAAGGATATCATCGAGCGGTTAAAACAGGGTTCAACCTGTTTATGATTGGATTGGAAGGGTGTGCAAGTTATGAGTAGTGTAAGTATTGCCGATTTGTTTGACCAAATGGATGAGGTGATCGAGAACGCAACCGCTTCGATGCTTTCGAGCAAGCGTTATATCGATATCCCCGCGATGCAGGAGCTGATTTCGCAGGCGCGGGATAATCTGCCCATGGAGATCGAGCAGGCCACGCAGATCGTGCGGGACCGCAGCGCGATCCTCAAGGACGCCAAGCAAGAAGCGCATGAGACACAGGAGGCCGCCGTGCGCAACGCGGATAATCTGCGCGAGAGCGCCCGCCGTGAGGCGGAAGCGCTCACCAGCAAGGCCCGCCTGGAGGCGGACACGATGATGGAAAAGGCGCGCCGTGATTCCAAGGCCATGATGCAAAAGGCGCAGGATACGGCGGATGACATGGTGGCCAAGGCGGAGGAGAAGGCCAAAGCACTTGTTTCTGAGGATCAAATTACCAAAACTGCAACCGCGAAGGCCAACGAAATGCTCACCAGCGCCCGCCATCAGTCACAGGAGATGCTGGAGAACGCACAGGCTAAGGCACGCGAGGCGACGGAAACCGCGCAGGCCCGGGCAAACGCTATGCTGGAGGACGCACAGACAAAGTCGAAGGATATGGTGGAAACTGCGCAGGCCAAGGCGAATCTCCTGACCAAAACGGCCAATGAGCAGGCTGAGGAAACCATTTCTCAGGCGCAGAAGTGGTCGCACGACATGCGCACAGGCGCGAGCGAGTTTGTTGAGCGCATTATGCGCACATCGGACGAGCTGCTCACGCAGAGTGTCAATGAGATCCGCAGAGCGCGGCAGAGCCTGCGCGCTTCGGGCAAGGCCGAGGAAGCACAGCAGCCGGAGCCGAAGAAGGATGCAAAAAAATAATCTGCTCTATTGAACATATAATAAGACAGGCCGCAGCCGGGCAAACAGTGAAACGGTCTGCGGCCTGTTTTTTTATTTACACAAAGTTTTGTGCTTTTCGGCCAGAAGGGTAGGACGAAATTCGGATTTACAGAAAAAACTTCCGCCTAGCATGGAAAGGATGGTCATATCAATGAAGATTTTGGTCTATCTGACCGGCGGCACGATCGGCAGCCGCGTTGACGGCACGACCGTGCATACGGATCCGGCCGCGGCCAGCAGACTTTTGACGTTGTACCGGGAGCGCTACGGAACAGATACGCAGTTTGTTGTGCGACAGCCGTGCAACCTGCTTAGCGAAAATGCGACGCCCGCGCTATGGTCCCTCCTGGAACGGTCAGTGCGGGAGGAGAACCTCTCTGTCTACGACGGGGTCATCATCACACATGGCTCGGATACGCTGCCCTATACCTGCGCGGCGATGGGCTTTTTACTACGCGAAATTCCGATTCCGCTGGTGCTGGTTGCGAGCAATTATTCCCTGGGAAACAGCCGGAGCAACGGCCTTGCAAATTTCCGCAGTGCAGTTGAGCTGATCGCATCCCGGTCGGTCCGGGGCGTCTTTACCGTTTTTCAGGATGAAAAAGGGGTCAACCGCGTCTATCTGGCTTCTCGCCTCCAGGAGGCAGATACGGCCCGCGATCAGTTCTCAAGCTATGGCGGAGCAGATTTTGGGGAGATACGCGATGGCAGGTTTCGCTGGAATGCGCATCCGCTCAATCCCACACTGGAAGAGGTAAATCAGATTCCCGTGCGCCTGCTGCGTTCGGACTGGGTTTTTCAGGAACCGGTGCTTGCCCTGCGTCCCTATCCGGGGCTCGATTACCACTTGCTACGCCTTGATCCGCCGCCGCGCGCTATGATGCACTATCTCTATCATGCGGCGACGGCCTGCACGCAGGGGGAAAGATACGCACTGCCGGATTTCCTGCGAGAGTGCCAAAGCCGGGGGACGGACTGTTATCTCGCGCCCTTCAAGGCCGAGGGGGAGGCGCTGTATGAGACCAGCCGCGCGCTGCTGAATACGGGCGCTTTCCCGCTTTTCCGCCTCTCCTTTGAGGCGGCTTATGTGAAATTGACGATCGCCTATAATCAGCAGGAGATGGACCCGCGGGGCCTGATGGAACAGTGTTTTGCCTTTGAAATCGTGCCAGAAGCCAAGGCCGTCGGACGAGAATGAAAATCCGTAATATAGATATATAAAGTGCATAAAATTTAAGCTTCAGACTTGTGTGATTATACAAAACGATTATTCTGCACAGTTTTTTGGTAAATAAAGTGCAACATTTTGCATGCTTTTTCGTTATATATAGTGAGGGAGTTTCTCTGAAAATTAAAAACAGGAGTGCAGAAAAATGAAAAAGACAATGCGGTTTCTCTCAATGGCGCTGGCGATCCTGCTGATCATTCAGCTTTTCCCGGCGACAAGCCTTGCGGCAAAGGCGGACGAGCTTCGCGCACTGGCGCAGGCAGACGCGGCGCAGGCGGCGTTCGCACCGGTCGCGTATGAAGAAGTGGAAAAGCGCGATGCCAACACAAAGGTTTTTAAACGCAAAGATGGCTCCTATACGGCCATTCTTTCTCCGCAGCCACTTCATTATAAGGAAAACGGCGCGTGGAAAGCGATCGACAATACGCTGGAGCGCAAAACGGTAGATGGCAGGCAGGTTTTGCAGAACCGGCAGAATGCTTTCCGCGTATCCCTGCCGGAGGCCGTTACCGGAAAGGATCCGGTCTCCGTCACAAAAGCCGGTTACACGCTGTCCTTTACCATGCAGGAGGTGTCCGGCGGCGCGTCCGCGTCTGTAAAGCAGCCGAGCCGTGCGGAGAAAAAAGCTGCACAGGAAGCGCCGGAAGCTGTGCAGGAGGCAAAGCTTGAGCGGCAGAGCGCGTCGCTCGTTTATAAGGATGTGCAGCCGGATACCGACGTGGAATATACCGTCCTTCCGCAGTCTGTTAAGGAGAATATCATCCTGCAGAAGGCGCCCGACGGTGATGTTTTATACCGTTTTCAGATCAGGGCGGAGGGCCTTACCGCCGTGCAGAAAGAGGACAACAGCATCTCGTTTGAGGACAAGGCGGGCGAAGCGATTTTCCTGCTGCCAGCGCCTTTCCTTTACGATGCCAGTCATGCGGTTTCCACAGATGTTGCCGTATCCCTCAGCGGCAAAAACGGTACCTATACGCTGACCTATACGCCCTCAAAGGACTGGCTTGCAGCGGATGAACGCGTTTATCCCGTCATACTCGATCCAATCGTGGAGACGAATGTAGCCTCCGGCATTGAGGATAGCTACGCAGTTTCCTCCGGGCTCGGCGCGGTGATTCCACATCATCTGTTGACCACCGCGCTAGTCGAAAAGAACGCGGCGAATACTTATATCCAATTTTTGAATTCCAACATCTGGAGCTCCAAAACAAGTATCTTGGGCGCGACGCTGATGATGTACGGCACAAATCAATCCTCCGACGATACCGTGATTACTGCGCATCAGGTGACGGAATCCTGGATGGATAAACATCTGATCCATACCACTGAGCCTGCGGCGGAGGAGGCGGTGCTCGATTACGCAACTGTTTCCTCTTCTCAGCCCACGGCGCTCACCTGGGATATCACCAAAGCGGTGGCTGAGTGGAAGGCCAATAGCAGCTTCAATTTTGGCATTAAGCTGCAGGTGAGCAACCAGAGTGCGAGCGGCAAGGCGGAGCTGTATACATCAGAGTATACCGATGCCCAGTACCGCCCGGTTTTCCAGATCGAATACCGCGAGACCTCCGGCAAGCCTGCACAGTACGATTATCATACGCAGTCCGTAGGGCGCGCGGGCGAGGTTTCGGTCAACGACTATACGCGCGGCATCTATATCGCGCGTGACGAAATCGGCATCGATGGCAATATCATGCCGGTTTCAATCCGTCGGTATTTCAGCGACGCAAACGTTAATTCGCTGGAGCTGATGGTTGGCAGCACCTTCAGCCCTTACGGCAACCGCTGGTTGACCAATTATAACCGTCTGATCTCCTACAATGGGAATGATGCCGACGGAAATGAGCGCTACCGCTATCTGGATGAAGACGGCACGGTGCGGTATTATATCGCATCAGGAGAACCCGCCGAAAACGGCCGGGTGAAATGGATTGAGGAATGCCCGATGGGCGTGGGCGATACGGGCAGCGCGCTGTGGCTGCCGGAAAGCCTGACGGACAAGGCGGACTATACAAAACTGGAGCTGGAAAATGCACAGGGGCAGAAACTGACCTTTGACGCGCGCGGGCGGCTCGTGAAAATTACGGACGATACCCCGAACGCGAATCATATCACGGTTGTCTACGACGGCGCTTCCTTAATCAAAATTAACAAGATCGTTGACGGCGTAGGCCGTGAATACCGGTTTGTCTACGATACGCAGCAGGCCTCGCAAGGGCTGCTCACCGCCATCGAATGCTACGCGGCGGATGGTACGGCAATTACTGTATCGGACGAAACCGGCGCGGAGATCCCGCTGAAGATGACCTATACCTATTCCAAGAACCTGCTCATTTACCGCCTGGCGAGCGCCGTGTATCCGGACGGGGAGACGGCGACCTACGAATATAACGCCTTCATGCTGCCGTCGGCAGTGAACAATATCGACGGCTACCGCATGGAATATGAATACGATGGCGCGGGCCGCGTCAGCAAGATGACGGAGAAGGCGAAGGATCCGGAAACGGGCGGTTATGTCACGGGCAATGTCGTCACGGTCACGTCGCAGGGGATTTACCAGACGACATTTGTGGATAATTGGGGCAATACGGAAGTCAAGCATTTTGACCGGTATGGTAGAAGAGAAAGTCTTCAAAATACAAGCGATAGCTATATTGGAATTGACTATGAGGAATATACGGACGATACTGGAAGCTATTCTATCCCGGTTCAGCCTTACGTGGCAAGTAAACAATTAGCCTTGCCCCACAATTTGCTAACAAATGGGACGATGGAGAGCCAAGTGGATGGAAAGCCGTCTGCTTGGAACGGTAGCGGACTTTCTGAGGCTGATATAGTAGTTACGGAAAATTTGAAAGGGCAGGACAGATTTGCATTTCGTTTTACAAACAATGCGGATAGGGAAAAGTCAATCACACAGACGGTGCCGGTCAATGCGAAGCCAGGAGACCAGTTCGTTTTATGCGCATGGATAAAGACGGATGCTGCTGTTTCGAGCAGCATAAACAGCAATGCCAAACTCATGCTGCAGGCTATGACTGCTGAAAACATTGGAAGCGGCAGCACTTCTACAACGAAGATCATGACGCTTCCCCTTGACTGTTATGCAGATGGATGGCGTTTTGAAGCTGCGCTGGTGAATATAGAAGGATATTGCGATGAGATTGCTGTTTCGGTTCGATGCACAGACCAGCCGAATGCCGTTTGCTTTACAAACATTGGGCTTTACCCGTTTGATGACTCTTATTTTGGCAGTGGTAAAGTTTTGCGTGATTTGTTTACAGAAGGCCTCAATGCAGGCAATGATGATCCAAAGGAAATCTGTCCATGCGGTTTGTGTGAAGTACCGGATTGTCCCTGCCGGTGCACGGATGAAGCATCCTGTACTTGCGCGCAATGCAAAAGAGGAACCCAAACCATAACGGATGACAATGGAAATATCATTGAGGTTCGTAGGACAGACGGAGTAAAGAGTATCGTAACCAGCCAGTCTTTTACAAAAGATGGGGATAGCCTTGCTGCAACCTTGGATGCCGATAACCGTTTGGTACAATACTCCTATCATTCCAACGGAACATTGTCGCAGGAAGTGGACGGGCGTAATCAACCGCTTGAATATTCTTACAATGCTATGCGGGAATTAAACCGTGTGAAAAAATCGGTTTCCGGCCTTTCCAATGATTCTTCCCTCCAGAATACCTATGGATACACTGGAGATCGCTTGACATCAATTGAGCGAAATGGAACAACTTATCGTATAGAATATGATCTATGGGGCAATCAAAAGGAAATTCGGGTTGGTGAGCAAGTGCTGCTTTCCAATTTCTATGGCACAAATGGAAACCGAGATCGCATCAGCGCTGTTTCATTCGGAAATGGGCAGATGGTTACTTATCGCTATAACGATAGGAATTGTTTAACAGGAATTAGCTATGATGGGGGCGATAGCTGGTGCTATACTTACGAGTATTCGACCAGCGGTGAACTATTGCAGGCCGTTGATCATTTGTCCGGCACAACAATTGTAAACAACGGAGCTGATTTCACCTTAAAACGATCTAGCGACGGTACCGTTTTATGTCAGTTTGAATATAATGAAAATGGGGAAGTTGTGGAAACGATCAACGGCGCTTCCTATACATATCGCCAGTTGCCGGAGCAGTCGGATTCCCTGACAGGAATCGTAACCAAACAGACTTCGATTGCAAGCACAGGGCTTTTCCTGTCTCTCGCGGACAAAACAGATGCGTTGGAGAGAGCACAGCAGCACAGTATACGGGTCAATAACGCAGATGGTACCCAGAGAAGCAGCCTGACCTACGATTTCGGTTATGCCGATTATACCGGTCAAAAAACGGGGAGATCTATTTCAGAATATACGGTTCATGTGGGCGGTCAGTCTCCTGTTGCCTATCGATATGACTATGATGCAAACGGAAATATTACAAAATTTGATACGGATAGCGAAAATTTCGCCCATCATTATGTCTATGACGAAGCGAATCAGCTAATCCGAGAGGGTGATGCGTCCAAAAACAGGGTGATGACCTATCAGTATGATCGGGGTGGTAATCTCGTCTCAAAGCAGGAATACAGTGGGTATACGGAGGGGCAGCTTGGAACTCCGTCAAAGACCGTATCCTGTTTGTACAATAATACAAACTGGAAAGATCAACTGACATCATATGACGGAAAGACAATCACTTACGATGCCATGGGGAACCCACTCACTTATGACGGAAAAACGTTTACTTGGACTGCTGGCCGTCAGCTGGAAACGCTGACTGATCCCTCACAGGGCATAAAGGTATTTTATACCTATAACGCTGATGGGCTCCGTACACAGCAAAAAATATGCCCAATCCATACAGACGGGACAGTTGTGGAAGAAAATGCAATTGTTTACGATGAGATCTGGAAGGATAGTAAGCTGGTGGGAAGAACGATCACAAGGCCGGATGGTTCGGTAGACCGCATGACATTTTTCTATGACAATAATGGAGAGCCAGACGGGTTTTCCCTGAACGGTGCGTTTTATTACTACTGGAAAACGCTTCAGGGAGATATCCGGTATCTTTTGGATGCCGACGGAAACAAGATGCTGGGCTATCAATATGATGCCTGGGGCAACCTTGATACGGAGCGTATTGCAGAAAATGCGGATCTTTTATATGAATGCAATCCGTTCACCTACCGCGGTTATCAATACGATACGGTTTCCGGGCTTTATTATCTTCAGTCGAGATATTATAACCCGGAGTGGGGAAGGTTCATCAATGCAGATATCTGCCTGGATACTGAGAGCGGTGTGTTGGGAACGAACCTGTTCGCGTATTGTGATAACAATCCGGTGAATTATGTGGATTCGACTGGGATGTTTAAAGGACAATATCACTATAATACAACTTATCAGATTGCAGAGCCCTATCATAAAGGATATGCAGAGATATTAGCCACATATTGTAAAAAGGTGGATAGTGAATACTCACCGCTTAATATTTTTAGTTCATATTACCAGAGCTTTCATTTCAACATAAATGATAAAAATCCGAATGCTACAGATTCCAGAATGCAAAGAAGCGAAGAAATGCATAATAAAGCAATGTCATATGCGTATGCTGCCAAATCGAGTAATGAAATTAGGACAAGAACAGCCAGATTACAGCAGGCGTTTCAATACTTTGGGCGTTCCATTCATCCAGTTCAGGATTTTATTTCACATAGTGGACCGGGTGGAAACCAAAAATTTTTATGGTTTTATAGACATAAAGGTGGAATAGATGAGGAAACACGTCTGTATGATAATTCAGGTATGACAATTGGTCAAGCAGGGGAATTAATTACAATAATGCATATTTCACTTATTTTTTGGGATCTAGATCGGCAAAATATTTTAAAGACATGATAAGGAGCTGATTCCATGACAAAACGAACAATTCGGTGGCTTATTTTCGGCATTTCGATGATGCTGTTGCTGCTAATTTCTATACTGTATTTTGTTTTTATCCGCGATTGGAACCGGCCTGTTCCTTTTTCTGCAGATGAGGTACAAAAGATCACATATTTCCAGGGCCGGTCCGCTGGGGATGCGTCTGCTGTATTAAACGATATCTATCATGCCTGCGGTGCAGAAGAGAAATCACTGGAGCGCGGCAGCGGTTCCTTCACTCGCAGGGCTGAGCTTACTGTGACTGGGAAAGAAGTGTTATCTCTGGAGTATACCTTTTGGTTTTCTCCGGATGATCCGTTGTTTCAGGATCGACCGTTTCAGCAGATACGCGCAAGCAGAGTAAACGTGTATATTTATCCTGAGGGGGCATCGCTTGAGACTTGGCCTTCCGATCATCTTGCATTTGCTTCGAACAGGGAGGAGGTTGATCGGCGGATGGACGAGAACTACGGCCGTCTGCGTCCGCTTTACCGGTTATTTGAGCAAAAAGGCAAAGCGGAAAATGTTTCCTACTTTGTAACCCCGTACGACCGGTCGAAAAACGAATTTTATTATGCGGACGGGAATGACGGTTCGGCATACGCCTTTCTTGCCTTTGGCGAATACCGGATCAATCTGGATGAATGGACGCAAGATAGTAAACGCTACGCTTGCATGCCGATTGTTTTGCAGGATTTGGAAAATTTATTCCAAAACAGTGAATCGTAAACTGACCATTGCATGTCCGAGAGTATTAGAAAATTAGTGCTCTCTGATATCAAATTCGATGGTGAGGAAAGCTCCATGAAAAAGAAAATCGTCCTTATTGTATGTGCCCTGCTCGTTTTAGCTGCCGGGGCCGGCATTGGATACAAATTCACAAGAAGGACGGTCAAAATGAATCCGGATTCGGATACCGTCGTCTATCAAAAGTGGAGTATTATGGATATATGAAATTCGGAACGAAAATCATCAGGAGAGTTGATAGAATTTATCGACCATATTAAGGAGGTTTTTAATGCAAAAAACGAAAAAATTTATATTGTGTTTACCAATTCTGTTTTTTCTATTCATCAGCTTTTTGTTCGGTATCCATCTATATGAATATCAAATTTTTAGTTATCAACCTGAAACGGGCACTGCCGTCGCATATGCCTCCCTTATCAATAATCGTACGGATTTATGGTATGAAAATTGGGAGGGAAACGGCCATCTGGATGCTACTTCACTAAACGCAATATTAGAACAATCTACCTATTCGCCGCTTTCTCAAAAGGAAGCAATGAAAATTATTTGGAGAGCAAGTAAAAGCAATACGGTGTGTTCCATCACGGGAAAGTCCATTTTGGCAGAGGCGATGCGCAAGGGAACGGAGCGGATTTTTATTGATTTGCAGGTTGTTTTTTTGCAGGATCAGATTTATTTGATCGTCGGCAATCAGGTCAAGGTTTCTGAAGGGGATCAATACGGGCCGGAATACAACTATGCAAACACGGTTTATCGCGCGGATGCGCCGGGTAATCTCCATGGTATCTACTCTTATAATTCCTCGGAGAAACCACAGCGAATGGGGTGGCTGGAAACGGCTTGGTTCCTGCTGAAATACTCATTCCCGCTACAGATATCCCTGCTTGCGATTACGGCCTTCTTGCTTGTGGCCTGTGTGGTGGTTGGTATTCGACGCAAGGCCGGGCATTGATCTGCGTCTTGCGCCCCCTTGATTCATAAGGATCAGCCATTTTCCGTGACTGTGATAAAAAGGAGTAATGCATCTTGAAATTTTCTCTGCGCCGCAGGCGTACCGTTTCGGACATCCTCCTTACTTTGTTTGCCGGTTTGATTGTGTTCGGCCTTTCCTGGTACAATTTGACGCATTACCCCACAACGGTTTCGCTTTGGCTTTTTCTGATCTTATGGATTGTGTGCTTCTGCCTTATCGCGGCGGAACTCGTTGCCGCCGTCCGCCGCAGCGTTGTACTTGACGGCGGGGAAATTGTCATCCGCTCCGGCCTGCGCTCCGCCTGTGTGCTGTCGGTTGGAGAAGTTGCTTGCGTTACCCTGACGCGGGATGCGAAGGGAAAAAAGCCCCCGCTTTTCCGCCGCTATGGGAAAGCGCACCGCAGCGGTGCGGACAGCCTGATCCTCACCTGCAGGGACGGCAGGCGCTACAGGCTCGCGGTGGAGTACCACCAGAAATTTCGAGAAGCGGTGCAGGCCCACCTGAGGGAATCTCAGTGAAAACTGCGCGTCAGAGCGTGGCAGAAAGGCGCATCCAACCATAGCGGCTGGATGCGCCTTTTTGTTTTATGCCAGGCCGTAAAAAAGTTTCCAAGGTTCCGGCCGTCAGTCCTTTTGTCTTTGCAGCCTGTCGTTGACATCCAGCTCGTAGCTCGGATTGCCATATTGGAACTTAATCAGGCCATTGAGCCTGCGGATCGGATTTTTGGCAAGGGCGACGCTGTTTTCCGCATAATTTACGCCATAAGCATCCAGGATGGGCTTAAAGTGCTCCCAACGCTCCAGAAAGCTTTTGAAATCACGCTTTTCCTTCGGCGTCCAGGCCACCTCGCTGAGCGCCTCCATCCGCGGGAAGAGAAAAAGCTCCAGCCGACGGACGGAGGGGATGAATTCCGTCCACATCTCCGCTTCCACGCCCAGCACGTTTTTCACGCTCTCTGAACGAATGCCGCCCTGCACAGGCTCGAATTTATAAGTGTTCCGCAGGGGGTATTGCGCATAGGTCATGTCGAAATAGAAAGCCTGATGGCGGCTCATGATCATCTCACCGCCTTCGTTGATATACTTCGCTGCAAATTTGTCGCGCTGCGGCGTCCAATATTGGCCGATTACGGATTTGTCGAGATTCCCAGCCTGAAGTGCCTCATTCCATACGACCAGACGCTTGCCCTTCTCCTTGAGATGAGCGGCGATGCGGTTGTTGAACAAGCCCTGCAGTTCCTCCACATCCTTGAGGCCGTGCTCTTTGATGGCTTTCTGGCAGTGTGGGCAGGTTTTCCACTCGTCCTTCGGGGCTTCGTCACCGCCGATGTGGAAATAGGGGGCGGGGAAGAGGGGCGCGATTTCATCAATGATATCAAAGATAAATTGATAGGTGCTCTCCTTGCCCGCGCAGGCGGGACGGTTCCAATCTTTCCAGTTGAGCGTTTTTTCCGGAATGGTCTTTCCATAGAACCAGTGGACCTCGCTGGGAATCTCGCGGCAGGCGAGATAGGGATATCCGGCGATCGCGGCGGCAAAATGCGCCGGCATGTCGATTTCCGGCATGACCATGATAAATCGCTCCGCGGCGTAGGCGACGATTTCCTTGATCTGCTCCTGTGTATAGAAGCCGGGCGCGTAGGGCTTGCCCTCGAGTCGTTTGCTTTTCCAGCCGTAAAGCTGCGTATCCTTGCGCTTGGAGCCGATCTCCGTCAGCAGCGGGTATTTTTTGATCTCAATGCGCCAGCCCTCATCGTCCGTCAGGTGCCAGTGGAACACGTTGAGCTTATGCATCGCCATGAAATCGAGATAACGCTTGACGTAGTCCACGCCCCAGAAGTGGCGGCTCTCATCGAGCATCATGCCGCGCCAGCCAAAACGGGGCTCGTCTTCGATGTTGACGCAGGAGATGGTGAGCCTTTCGGCGTTTTTGGTTGTATCAAGCCCCAGCAGCTGGCGCAGCGTCTGGATTGCATAGAAAGCGCCGCAGGGGGTGGATGCGATTACGGATATACCGTTTTGTGTGCAGTCAAGCCGGTATCCCTCCTCCGGCACGGCCGGATCACACATAAAACGAATATCCGCCATCTCGTTGCCAGGCCTGAGTGAAAAACGGGCGGCCTTCGCAACCAAGTCACTGAAAAAGCTGGATACGGCCTGAAATTCCGGCACAAAATAACAGGAGGTATCCTGCGTGAGCGTAAACGTGCCAGAAATCGGCACCGCCTTTTTCGGCATGGGAATCAACTGGATCATAGCTCCTCCTTAAAAAACTTGAAAGAATCATAACCGGCCTTATTTGGAGGCCAGCCTTTTGACATTTGCGTCATCGATCAGATTGTGCAGCCCCGCCCAGTGCAGCTGCCGGCGGTTGAACCACAGGGAATATCCCTTTGCTCGCAGCGTGCCCGGCATCGCCTGCTTGAGCGTTGCGGGATGCTTGACGCCACATGCGGAAAGCAGCCTGTAATAATCATCAAGCTTCTGCAAAAAATGCTTCCAGCTCCTGTTTTGAGGCGCCGTCCATGCGATTTCCGCGATTGCGCCCAGACGCGGATAGGTGCAGTAATCCGCTTTTTTCATATTGGGCACATATTCTGTCCAGAGCGGCGCTTCCAGCCCAAGCAGATTTTTAGCCGAGGTTTCGTCAATGTTGGGAATCTCCGGCGTATTCTCATAGGTCTTTTGCAGATTAAACCAGCCGTAGGGCAGATCGAGATAATAGGGGAAGGAAACGGAATTCACCATCCGGCGGCCGGCCATGATCTCTGACTGTGTATTTTTTGGCATCCCGCACATCTGCCAGACGATATCGCGGTCGAGCCATTCGGTCGCCTCCACGGAATCCCAGTTCCACATCATGGAGGTGAATCCCTGCTCCTTGAGGTGCCGGTTGACGCGGCTCATGAAGTACTGCTGCAACTCCTCTTCGTCCTTCAGGCCCATTTTTTTCAGAAAGGCCTGGCAATGCGGGCAGAGCTTCCAGCGCATTTTTACGGCCTCATCGCCGCCGATATGAAAATAGCCATCCGGGAAAAGCGGAATCAGCTCGTCAAGCACGTCGCATACAAATCGATAGGTGCTCTCTTTCCCGGCGCAGAGGATATCGTGCTTGACGCCCCAGTGCGTTGCCACGGGCAGGCTGCGGTCAAAACAGCTCAGCTCCGGATAACATGCGATCGCGGACTGCATATGCCCGGGCATATCGATTTCCGGAATGACCCTGATATATTTGGAATGGGCGTATGCGACCACCTCGCGGACTTCATCCTGCGTGTAAAATCCACCGTGGGACTTGTGACCGAAATTGGTGTGGGAACGTTTGGAGCCGAATTCGGTCAGCCGCGGATACTTTTTGATCTCTACGCGCCAGCCCTGGTCCTCCGTCAGATGCCAGTGGAAGACGTTGAGCTTATGTACCGCCATCATATCGATAAAATGCTTGACCTCATCCACCGGATAAAAATAGCGTCCCACGTCGAGCATAAAGCCACGGTAAGGATAAAGCGGGCAATCGTCAATCACAAGGCTGGGAATTTCAAGGCCGCCGGAGAGCAAAATCTGCTTGAGGGTCTGCAATGCATAGAAAAGGCCGGCTTCGCCAGCCGACGTGACTGAGATTTCCTTTTCGGAGATGTCCATTCGATATGCTTCCGGATTGCCTTCTTCGGAAAGGGTAAGGGAAAGCTGCATATCTCCAGCAGTCTTTGATAGCTGAAAATGAAAATTTTGACTTAAAAATTTTTGAAAATCCTCAATCGCTGCCTGGGGCAATGCGGTATTTACCAGAGCGGTGTTGGCAGAAAAAGGAAAAAGGCCCTTGCCTTTTTGTAAAAAAAGGCTTTTCGGCTCTGGAATGATATGGATCATAAAAATAACCAGCCTTCCCAAGATTTTGTACCATGCCATTATAGCAATCTTTGTTTGCATGTGCAAGCAATGTAAAACGGAATTGCATCGGAATGGGAGATATTTTTCCTTGTCCCGGCATTCATAATCCCTTTTGTTTTGCTCAAACTATGGATGGACATTTTTCAGGCTGCAGCCCGGAGTACCGGCCGCATCTGTTGTCCGCGAAGGGAGGTGAAAAGAATGTCTCAGCAGAACCAGAACAATCAGCAGTTCAACAATCAACAGAATCAGAACAATCAGCAGTTCAACAATCAGCAGAACCAGAAGAACAATAAGGCGAGGCAGCAGGCTATCAACAGCCGCAATCAGCAGAACCAGCAGAATCGCCAGAACCAGGATTTCCAGAATAAGCGTCAGGAAAATGAAAATCAGTTCTAACCACTGACCTCGTTTCTCAAATGCAACGATACGCTCATCCAAGAAGAACCTGCCGGTGCCTGTGCAGCGGCGGGTTCTTTCATTTTGTATCAACATGATTTGTGTGCGAACTCGAATGATTTACCGCCTGACAGCCTTGATCAATGTTGCGCCATTGATACAGTCGATGGCGGCTACCTCCTTAAATCCTGCGTTTTCCAGAAGGGCTGTTTCATGCTTCAGCGTCAGCGGCGTGTCAAAATGTACGAATTGGTCCTCCGGCACGCCGGCAAGCCTTCGTTTACGGTTGCATTCATCTAACAAAAGCGTCTCTTCCTCCTCGCAGCAGGCGATATAATCGCATTCTAGATAGACACCGCCCAGCTTCAGGGATTCATATATGTTTCTGAAAAGCGCTCCTTTTTTTGCGGGACGAAAATGATGCAGGGTTTCAAACGAAATCGCAGCGTCATAGACGCTGATGCCAAGCTCTGCCTCAAAATAGTCCTCACAACGCAAGGTAAGCAGCTTGTCGGCATGCTTCTTTTTCAGTACCTCCAGCATGGATGCGCACAGATCGATCCCTGTGACACACATATCGGGAAAGCGTGCAAAAATTTTGTCCAACTCCAGGCCTGTGCCACACCCCAAATCGAGCAGACGGCGGCATTCTTCCGGAATCAGCGCTGCCATCCGCTCATAGGCTTCGCTCCAGCAGGCCATATGGTCCTCGTATTCATCGACTCTGGCCGTAAAGAAATCGTCCATCGCTTCCAGCTCGATGTCTCGCACCTCATTCAGCCAGATTTTCAGCTCCGATAAGTAAGCAGGAATATCCCTGCGTATTTCAAAATGCATGTTTTTCGCTTCACTACCTTTTGAAATAATTTTTGCCATCATAAAAAGAGCCTGAAAACCATGCGAACGATTCATATGCTTTTCAGGCGTAATGTTTATTTGTAATATTCAGCGGTCGGATAGCGCGATGTAAGGCCTGCGGGGCGCTACATTGCGGTAGGCCGGGCGGATGATCTTGCCAGCATTGATCAGCTCCTCAATGCGATGCGCGCTCCAGCCTGCGATGCGGGAGATTGCGAAAATTGGGGTATACAGCTCTATGGGCAGGTCGAGCATGCTGTATACAAAGCCGCTGTAGAAATCGATATTGGCGCTGACGCCTTTGTAGATGCGGCGCTCCTCGGCGATGATTTCCGGGGCGAGCTTGGCAACGGTGGAATAGAGCTCGTATTCGTCTGTGCGCCCCTTTTCTTCAGACAGCCGTTCCACGAAGCCCTTGAAGATATTGGCACGCGGGTCGGATAGGGAATAGACGGCGTGCCCCATGCCGTAGATGAGGCCTGCGCGGTCGAACGCCTCCTTGTGCAGAAGCTTTTTAAGATAGGAGGCTACCTCGTCCTCGTTTTTCCAGTTGGCAATATTGCGCTTCATATCCTCAAACATTTGGACGACCTTGATATTGGCACCCCCGTGCTTTGGGCCCTTGAGTGAGCCAAGGGAAGCGGCAATGGTGGAATAGGTGTCCGTTCCGGAAGAGGAGACGACGTGCGTTGTGAAGGTGGAATTGTTGCCGCCGCCGTGCTCGGCGTGCAGCACAAGTGCGAGATCGAGAATTTTCGCTTCCAACTCCGTATAGCTGCTATCCGGGCGCAGGATGCGCAAAATATTTTCCGCTGTGGACAGCTCCGGCAACGGGTTATGGATAAAGAGGCTCTCGCCGTTGTGGTAATAATTGTAGGCATGATAGCCGTAAACGGACAGCAGGGGGAAGGAGGCGATCAGCTGCAGGCACTGGCGCAGAACGTTATCGATGCTGATATCGTTTGCATTGTTGTCATAGGAGTAAAGCGTCAGGACGCTGCGCGCCAGCGTATTCATCATATCGGAGCTCGGTGCCTTCAGGATGACATCGCGCACAAAGCTCGGCGGAAGCGAGCGGTAGCGCGCAAGCAGCTGGGTAAACTCATCGAGCTGCTCCTTATTCGGCAGATCACCAAACAGCAGCAGATAGACTGTTTCCTCAAAGCCAAACCTCTTTTCCCTGAGGAAGCCTGATACGATATCCTCAACATTGACCCCGCGGTAGAAGAGCTTTCCTTCGCAGGAGACAGACTTCCCATCCACCTCGATGGAGGACTGAATTTCAGAAATTTCCGTAAGCCCTGTCAAAACGCCTTTTCCGTTTAAATCCCGCAGGCCGCGGTTGACCTGATATTTCGTATAAAGCGTGGGATCAATTGCATTTTTGTTGACACACCGCTGAGCAAGCTCATGAATCTGCGGCGTGATCTCCGAAAAGTCGATATTGTTGGAATTCATCATGCGTATAACCATCCTTTCCGTGGAGACTGAAAGGTTTGGGGGATTCAACGAATCCGGCTTCCGAAGCTCCTTTCCGTCCGGAAGCATAAAAACCTTGCTCTCTCTTTTTGAAAATATATACTCTTATATCATACCTTTTTTGGGCCGGGATGTCCAGCTTTTTATCCGGGAGGGCAGAGCAGGGTTCAGACATTCAGCCGCAGGACCTGTTCCGCATAGCATCGAAACAGGCAAAGCCACTGTATGTAGCGGATCGACGCAGGCATCGTACAGCGGTTACATGACGGCAGGTTTCTAGCAGAGAGCGGGTGATGTGGCCCTTCCCAGGGCCGATTTCAATGACGTGGTCCGCATTGGTCAGGTTGGATTTTTGAATCAGGCGGCGGATGATCCGCGCACTCGTCAGGTAATTCTGGGACGCCCATAACGGTGCCGCAGGCGACGATTTTCTATTTTTGGGCATGAAAAAAACACCTCTTGCAATTTCGTTCAAAATTGTCCAAGAGGCACAGCAAAACAAACCCTGCTTATTGTAGAGCATTTTTTACCGTACCGTCTTTAGCGAATTCGAACGAAAATCCACATAAGGTGTTTCATTCTCCTTTGTGTCAATCTGATCTTAGTTTAGCATGCCTTCCGCTCTGCGTCAACCCTCCTGGTTTTTGATCTGGCTCAGCGCGCCCTTTTCCAGCCGGGAAACCTGCGCCTGCGAAATGCCAATCTCCTTGGCGACCTCCATCTGCGTTTTGCCCTCCATAAAGCGCAGGCGGAGGATTTTTTTCTCCCTGGGATTCAGATCCTTGATGGACTGGCGCAGGAGGATTTCGTCAACCCAGCTGTCATCGCTGTTTTGGTCACCGATCTGATCCATAACATAGATCGTGTCGCCGCCGTCGGAATAAACGGGCTCATAGAGGGAAACCGGCTCCACGATCGATTCCATGGCGAGCACCACAGTCTCCTTGGGCAGGTCCAGCTCCTTTGCAATTTCTTCAATGGTGGGGTCGCGCTGCAATTCATTTACAAGGCGCTCCTTGGCCTGCATGGCATGGTAAGCCGTGTCGCGCATGGAGCGGCTCACGCGCACGGAATTGTTGTCGCGCAGATAGCGGCGGATTTCCCCGATGATCATAGGAACGGCATAGGTACTAAAGCGTACTCCCTGCTCCACATCGAAATTGTCGATGGACTTGATCAGGCCGATGCAGCCCACCTGAAACAGGTCGTCGAGATTCTCGCCGCGGTTGATAAAGCGCTGGATAACGCTCAGTACCAGACGCAGGTTTCCGCTGATGAGCTCGTCGCGCGCCTTCATATCGCCCTCTTTGATGCGGCGCAGAAGCTCCATCTTTTCCGATTCCTTTAAAACCTTTAGCTTTGCGGTGTTAACCCCGCAGATTTCAACCTTGTTGAATTGCATGTTGTTTCCCCCTCACCGGATACTCGTCCCTTCCAAAATGAAGTACTGTATTCGCTCGATACCGTCGCTATCTCTTTGATGCGTTTGGACTTTTACAGCGGTATGCATACCGGTTCTCGGCGCTTCCTTAAAATTATTACCAGTGGTTTTGATTTTCATGCGGAGTCAGGCAGATTTTGTTCTATGTCCCGTCTGTACATGCATATCTATGGTGAGAGGGGCGATAAAGACGCTCCGAATGTAAAAGGAGGTATCCATCATGGCAGAAGAGAAAAAGACGCCGGCAATGCCGCACAACCTGATCCTGGAGGACAGGCGGACGCTGACTGTTTCCGGCGTGTCGGATGTGGACAGTTTTGACGAGCAGACAGTGGTCGTATTCACAGACATGGGAGAGCTGACGGTACGTGGCACGGACCTGCATATCAATCGCCTGAGCGTGGAGGTTGGTGAGCTGCTCATGGAGGGGCAGATCAGCTCCCTGTCCTATACGGATGAGCCGCAAAAGGGCGGCGGATTCTTCAGCAAGGTGTTTCGCTGATATGTATATGCTGACAATCGCCGACCAGACGCGGCTATTCCTGCTCGCGATCGGACTCGGCTTTCTGCTTGGCGTCGTATATGATCTTTTCCGCGTGGTCCGCATGGCCTTTACCATGCGGCGCGCAGGCGTCTTTATTCAGGATGTCCTTTTCTTCCTTGTCTGTGCTGCTGTCACGTTTGTGTTCCTGCTTGCCGTCAACCAGGGAGAGATTCGTGGTTTTATCATTGCGGGCGAGGTCTTGGGCTTTCTGATTTATTATTTTTCCTTTGGCCTGCTCGCCATGCGGGTGAGCAGCTTTCTGGTTCATGCGACCCAGCGGATTTTTTACCTGATTTCCGTGCCCTTCCGCGCCCTGATGCGCCTTCTCAAGAGGCTTTTCGGAAAAATAGGAATTTCTGTAAAGAAAACATCAAAAAAAATTGCAAAGAAATCAAAATTTAACTTGAAACATCATAAAACTTTATTGTATAATCTTGTAAAGAAAGCTGGAGTCAGAAAACAGCAAAAGCGAAAGGAGGACGGGGGGTCATCGTGAAGAAAAAAAAGAAACGCAGGAATAGTGTGATTCTCGTCCTGTTGCTTTTGGCGGTTGCGGGGACCTTTGCAGTCCGGCTGGTTCAGCTGCAGATTGGGATCCGGGAGCAGGAGCAGACGTTGAGCGACCTGCAGGCGGCCTATGTGCAGCAGCAGCAGGACAATGATGCGCTTCGCAAAAAGCTGGACAATGCGGATGAAGCTCAGTATATCGAGCGGATCGCACGGGACAGCCTGGGACTGATCAAGCCCGGTGAGAAGGTCTATGTCGACGCTTCTCCGGGCGACTGAGCCGTTTGAAAGAGATTTAAGGAGGCTTGTGTTTTTTTTATGCAAGTAGAGGTTGGAGCAATTGTTGAGGGAAAAGTAACGGGCTTGACGAATTTCGGCGCCTTTGTCAGCCTGCCGGACGGCAAAACGGGCATGGTGCATATTTCTGAGGTCGCGCCGACCTATGTGAAAGAAATTCGTGATTACCTGACGGAAAATCAGGAGGTCAAGGTCAAAGTATTAAGCGTCGGCGACGATGGTCGCGTCAGTCTTTCCATCAAGCGCGCTATGGAGCCGGAGCAGCAACGGCCCCCTCAGCAGCGGCAGCAAAGGCCGGGCGGCGGTCATCAGCGCCGTTCTTCTATGCCGGTGTGGCAGGGTTCCAAACCGGTCCAAACGGAGAATCTCTCCTTCGAGGATATGATGGCGCGTTTTAAGCAGGTGAGCGACGAGAAGATCACGGATCTCAAGCGCTCCTCCGAAAGCAAGCATGGCGGCGGATTTTCCCGGCGCGGCAATGGTTCTAATCGCTGAATAATCCTTGCTTTAGATTTCCCGGAAGGTTCTTTTGGCCGGACAGGCCGTTTTGCAGAATTGAAAAACGGAGCGTGAGGGCAAAAGCCGATATTTTCTAGAAGTCCTTCTAAACAAACAGTGATAAAGAGGGAAGGGGCGGAGTGAATCCGCCCCTTTTAGATGTCTTGAGTGCTTTGCCTCCCATCCTATGACGAGAAAGGAAGTTTATCCCCTTTGGAGCAGACCGAACAGCGTAATAAAATGGGTACGAAACCCGTTTTTCCTCTCTTGATGTCCATGGCGTTTCCACCGATGCTTTCCATGCTGATCCAGTCAATGTACAATATCGTCGACAGCATGTTCGTCGCGCGTTTCAGCCAGAATGCCCTGACCGCCGTATCGCTCGCCTTTCCCTTGCAGAATCTGGTTCTTGCGGTGGCGGTCGGCGCGGGCGTGGGCGTCAATTCCTATATTTCGAGAAAGCTGGGCGCGCGAGACAGGGATGCCGCGAATGCGGCGGTAACGCACGGCTTTCTTCTGTCGTTTGCGCATGCGATTTTCTTTGTCCTTTTCGGCCTGGTTGCCATCAAACCGTTTTTCCGGATGTTCACGGATTCCCCAGAGATTATTTCTCTGGCATGCGATTATAGCTATATCGTCGTGCTCGGTGCGTTTGCGCAGCTTTTTCACATCATGGTGGAAAAGCTACTACAGTCGACGGGCCGGATGCTCGCGCCGATGCTGCTGCAGACAATCGGCGCAATCGCAAATATCATCCTCGATCCGATCCTGATTTTTGGATTGCTTGGCGCGCCGCGTATGGGCGTTCGGGGCGCGGCCATTGCCACATTGCTGGGGCAGATATTGTCGATGACGCTCTCTTTGCTGGTATTTTTTCTGCGGGATCAGGATTTGCGGATGGATTTGAAAAAATTCAGGCCGGATCTGCGGGCTGTCGCCCAGATTTACGCCGTGGGCGTACCGACAATGCTGATGAACGCGCTCGGCTCCGTGCTGGTAACGCTGCTCAATTCGATATTGATCCGATTCTCAGAGCTTGCGGTGTCTGTATTCGGGGTGTATTTTAAATTGCAAACCTTTGTCTTCATGCCCGTCAGCGGCTTGACGCAGGGTGCACTGCCAATCATGGGTTACAATTACGGCGCGCAAAACCGCAGACGGCTTCTGTCGACCTTACGCTGTGCTGTGCTGGTAGCGGTTGGAATCATGGCGGCGGGGAATCTGCTATTTGTCCTGATTCCGGACAAGCTGCTTTTGCTCTTCAATGCCTCGCCGGAAATGCTTGAGATGGGTACGTCTGCGTTGCGCATCATCAGTTGCAGCTATATTTTTGCGGCAGTGGGGCTGATCTTTTCCACGATGTTCCAAGCTGTTGGAAAGGGCAGTTACAGCCTGACGGTCTTTCTGATGCGCCAGCTGATCGTCGTCGTCCCGCTGGCCTTCCTGCTCTCACGCACATTGGGCTTAAACGGCATCTGGCTGTCTTTCCCCATTGCGGAGGCGGCGGGCGCAATTGCGGCTGTTCTCTTTTTCTTGGCTTTTCGCCGCAGAGATGCAATTTTTAATCAATCGTAATTCGATTGAGAATGAATGCTGTGCTGTGAGGAACTGTTCACGCCGGAAAATATTTCCAAACGGGAGCGGCTACGCTTTCTGCTTCTTACCACACATAATAAGGTGGAAAGGAAGTGCGGCTTAATGAATGAAAAAGAATATGCGTTTGACGCGGTGCTGCAAAAGGTGCCGGATATTGACGGGGCGTATGTCGAAATTCCCTTTGATGTAAAGGCGGAATTTGGGAAAGGGCGCGTGAAGGTTCACGCTGCCTTTGACGGCGTGGACTATGACGGCAGTATTGTCCGCATGGGTACGCCGGGCCATATCCTTGGCGTGCGCAAGGATATCCGGACGCGGATTGGAAAAGTGCCGGGCGATATCGTGCATGTCACGCTCCGGGAGCGTGGCTGACGTTTGGAAGGGAAGGGCTGAAATCTGTATGACCGAATTTGAAACGGCGCAAAACAGGGCGGAGCAGCTGCGCGAGCAGCTTCATTACCATAGCAAGCGCTACTATGAGGACGACGCGCCGGAGATCGAGGATTATGAATATGATCAAATGCTGCGCGAGCTGGAGGAGCTGGAGGCCGCGCATCCGGAGCTTGTCACGCTGGATTCGCCTACGCAGCGCGTTGGCGGCAGGGCGGATGCCCAGTTTGCCCCGGTAACGCATACGGTTGTGATGGAGAGCCTGCAGGATGGCTTCAGCGAGGCCGAGGTGCGCGATTTCGACCGCCGTGTGCGGGAAGCGGCGCCGAATCCGCAGTATGTTGTGGAGCCGAAGATCGACGGGTTATCCGTATCGCTCGAATATGAAAATGGCCTGTTTGTCCGTGGCTCCACGCGCGGTGACGGGCAGGTCGGTGAGGATATCACGGTCAATCTGCGCACGATCCGCGCGATCCCACTGCGTATAAAACAAGCCCTGCCGTTCCTTGAGGTACGCGGTGAGGTCTATATGCCTCGGGAATCCTTCCTGAAGCTGACGGAGCAGCAGGAGCTCAGGGAGGAGAAGCCCTTCAAAAATCCGCGCAATGCGGCGGCAGGCTCGTTGCGGCAGAAGGACGCGCGCGTGACGGCCTCCCGCGGGCTTTCGATTTTTGTCTTCAATATCCAGCAGATTGAGGGGAAAACGCTCTCCGGCCATCAGGAATCTCTGGATTATCTGAAAACGCTGGGCTTTCAGACCATTCCCTTTTACAACCGCTATGACGATATCGAAGCTGTAATTGGAGAAGTTCGCCGCATCGGTGAAATTCGCGGGACGCTGCCGTTTGATATCGACGGCGCAGTTGTCAAGGTGGATCGCTTTACCCAGCGGGAAACGCTCGGCAGCACCTCGAAATTTCCCAAGTGGGCGCTGGCTTATAAATATCCGCCGGAGGAAAAAAAGACAAAGCTCATTGATATCGAGATTAATGTCGGCCGCACCGGGGTGCTCACGCCGACAGCGGTGCTGGAGCCGGTGCTTCTGGCGGGCTCTACGGTCAGCCGCGCAACGCTGCACAATGAGGATATGATCCGGGAGAAGGATATCCGCCTGGGTGATACGGTGATTGTCCGTAAGGCGGGCGATATTATTCCGGAGGTGGTCTCGGTCGTGTCCCACCTGCCGGAGGCACTGCCTTATGCGATGCCGAAGGTCTGCCCGTCCTGCGGCGCGCCTGTGCACCGGGAGGAGGGCGAAGCCGCCCTGCGCTGCAACAATGCGGAATGCCCTGCGCAGCTGATGCGCATTCTCATTCATTTTTGCTCGCGCGACGCGATGGATATTGAGGGCCTCGGCCCCGCAGTGGTAGAATTGCTCGTTGGGCAGGGCCTCGTCCGGACGCCTGCCGACCTTTACCGGCTACGTGCGGAGGAGTTGGAGCCGCTCGAGCGCATGGGGAAAAAATCGGCGGAAAACCTGATCGGCGCGATCGAGCGCTCGAAGCAAAACGATCTTTCCCGCCTGATTTTCGCTTTGGGGATTCGCCACATCGGCCAGAAGGCAGCGAAACTGCTTGCCCTGCGGTTTGGCACGATGGAAGCGCTTGCAAGGGCGGAGGAAGGGGAGATGGAAGCGATCGACGGCTTCGGCGCAATTATGGCCCAGAGCGCGGCAAGCTTTTTCGCCCTGCCGCAAACGGCCGGCCTGCTCGATGAGCTGCGCGGATATGGCGTCAATATGGAGTCTCTTGAAAAGCCGCAGAGCGACGCGCTCGCAGGCAAGACCTTCGTCCTAACCGGTACGCTGCCCAGCTTGACGCGTGCGCAGGCCTCTGCTATGATTGAAAAAAGCGGAGGCAAGGTCTCATCCTCTGTCTCGAAGAAAACCTCCTTTGTCCTTGCGGGTGAGGAAGCGGGCAGCAAGCTGAAAAAAGCAAATGACCTTGGGATTCCCGTAATTACGGAAGAACAGTTTATGGATATGATGGAAGAAAAAGTTTAAAAATCAGGGAAACCGCAGTTGTTTTTATCCCCATCTGCTGGTATAATGATAGAAAGATAGAGATGCAAACGGGAGGCATGCGCCATGGGAGAGGGAGCCCAGTTCCGCAACGCCGTAGTGGGCGGTTTTAATAAGGAGGATGTCCTGCGCTATATCGAGATGATGAAGCAGTCTACGCTGGAGAGCAACATGAAGCTTGACCAGACCACCCGGCAGCTTCAGGATGCACAGCGCCGCATTCAGGTGCTGGAGGCGCAGCTCAAGCAGAAAAAAGAGGAGGCGTCTCGCCTTACGGCGGACAACCATTCCCTCCAGGCGCGCCTGCAGCAGACGCAGGAGCAGGCGCAGCAGATGAGCGCCCGCCTTTCCGGCTATGAAGCGGACAAGTCCAAGCTGCAGGCGGTGGAGACGCAGATTGGCTCGCTCATGGTCAGCGCGCACATGTATGCAAACCGGATCGTCTCCCAAGCCAGGCAGGAGGCGGAGCGCATTACACAGCAGGCCTCCCTGGCGATCGATCAAGCCACCAACCATATCAATCTTATTTCTGTGGATGCCGAGTCCGCGCAGGGGCGGTATCAGAACCTGTTCAACGAGGTGTCTGGCAAGATTCAGGCGTTGTCCTCCTCTCTGCAGGAGGCGGGCGAGCAGTTGCAGGCGAATATCCGCCGCAATGTGGCAGAGGCTGAGCAGGCCCTCCGGGCGGAAATGCCCCTGCCCGGTGAGCAGCAGGCTGATGAGCTGCAGGTTCCGGATGAAAGGCAGCAGAAAGACCGGACGCAGGCGGCAGGTGCGCGGGCGTCGGAACCGGACCCGCAGCAGGCGAGTCAGAGCGATCCACCTCCGCCTTGTGCACCCATCCCGGCACAAGCGTATCCGGAAGCGCCTGTGGAAGAAGCCGCAGCAGCACAGGAGGCGCCGCTGGCTACACCTTCTCCGGACAAGCCTCAGGAAAGCGTCCGGCAGGTTCCAGACGGCGGGATCGATTACAGCCGGTTCGTAGATGTTCTATCAGACGGCGACCTGTTTTCGGAGGAATAAACAATTTATACATAGAGGTGTAACGGATGGCGGTCTATCATCTGGATTGCGCGGAGTTAAAAGAGAAAGCGCGTTCCCTGCGCGCGGGAGACCGGGTCTTACTCTCCGGGACGGCCTATACGGCGCGGGATGCGGCGCACAAGCGTATGGCGCAGGCGCTGGAGCAGGGGGAGCCGCTTCCGTTTCCATTGGATGGGGCTGTGATCTATTATGCGGGCCCCACGCCCGCGCCCGCGAACCTGCCCATCGGGAGCTGTGGGCCGACGACCTCCGGGCGGATGGACGTGTATACGCCCGCCTTGCTTGACCGCGGCCTTGGTGCGATGATTGGCAAGGGCGAGCGCAGCCCTGAGGTCTGCAAAGCGATTTGCCGGAATCACGCGGTTTATCTTTGCGCGGTCGGCGGAGCCGGCGCGCTGGCGGCGAAGTGCATCGATTCCTGCGAGGTGATCGCCTATGAGGATTTGGGCTGTGAATCGGTGAAAAAACTGCATCTTCGAGATTTTCCGCTGACCGTGGCGATCGACTGCGCGGGCGGGAATCTCTTTGATCGTTGATCGACCAAAAAATCACCGCCCGGCAGGGCGGTTTTTTCATTGGAGGAGGCATTATCAATGGATCAGAACGTTGAGATGCTCAAAGCTTGGGCACGGGGGAGCGGCAATATCGTCTTTTTCGGCGGCGCGGGCGTGTCTACGGAGAGCGGAATCCCGGATTTCCGCAGTACGGACGGGCTCTATCATCAGCAATACGATTACCCGCCGGAGGAAATCCTGAGCCATACCTTCTTCCTGCGCAATCCGGGGGAATTCTTCCGCTTTTACCGCGCGAAGATGCTCTGCCTTGATGCAAAGCCCAATGCGGCGCATCGAAAGCTCGCACAGTGGGAGCAGGAGGGGAAGCTGAAGGCCATCGTCACCCAGAATATTGACGGACTGCACCAGGCGGCCGGCAGCAAAAAGGTCTTCGAGCTGCACGGGAGCGTTCTGCGCAATACCTGCATGCGCTGCGGAAGGTTTTACGATGCACAGTTGATCCTGAGAAGCGAAGGCGTGCCGCACTGCGATTGCGGCGGTATCATCAAGCCAGACGTTGTGCTCTATGAAGAGGGGCTGGATCAGCGGACGCTTCAGGGCGCTGTCGATGTGATCGCGGATGCGGATATGCTCATTGTGGGCGGCACCTCTCTGGCGGTTTATCCGGCGGCGGGGCTGGTGGACTTTTATGCGGGAAACCGTCTGGTGCTCATCAACCGGGATGAAACGCCGCTCGACGGGCGGGCCGATCTGGTTTTGCACGGAAAGATCGGGGAGATTATGGCACAGCTTTGAATTCCGGGATACACGGATTTCAGGCGAAAGGATTTGATCGGATCATGAAGAAGACAAACGCTGTCCGCCTGCTGGAGCAGGCGGGCATTGCCTATGAAGCGCGGACATACCCGGTGGACGAGAGCGATCTGTCTGGCGTACACGCGGCGGCGCTTTTGGGCATGCCGGCAGAGCAGGTGTTCAAAACGCTGGTTCTGCATGGAGCCAAAACCGGATATTTCGTCTGCTGTATTCCGGCGAGCCGGGAGGTAGATCTGAAAAAGGCCGCAAAGGCGGCAGGGGACAAAAAGGCGGAGATGCTGCCGTTGAAGGAGCTTTTACCCGTGACAGGCTATATCCGCGGCGGCTGTTCCCCAGTCGGGATGAAGAAGAAATTCCCCACGTTTATCGATGCTTCGGCGCAGGAGTGGGAGCGCATTTCCGTCAGCGCGGGGGCGCGGGGTGAAATGGTGCTCGTTGAGCCGGAAGCGCTCCGATCGCTAACCGGGGCTGTGTATGCGCAGCTTACGCTGTAGGCGGTAGGCGGATCAGGCAAAGTGATCCGCTTGTGTGCCGTCTATGCGATCATTTTTTAACCAACACTATGTCAAGACGCTTCCCATTGCTCAATGCGTGCAGCTTGTCATGGATGGTCCATGTTTTCACATATGAAAAAGCCTCTTCTCTGGTCGCCATTTTAACAGAGAAGAGGCCTATTCGTTTATCAGCAACCTATTTGGACGTTTTCACGTTATTTTCAGGCTGCTTTTTTCTTACGGTGGATCAGGAAACGATTGCAAGGATAGGTCCACACGGTCGCAAGCAGGGCGGCGAAGGGCTTCCCGATGATGTCGCCGAAGGTCGCCATGCCGCGCTGGGTAAAGAATGTAATGACGGCGTTGCCGATGAGCGTGGTAGCGCAGATCGTAAAGAGCACCATCAGGATATAGAGAATGATGCTTAAGGTCGGGTTTGCATCCGCCTTGAAGGTCACCTTACGATTGAGCACAAAGGCGATCGCATAACCGATGGAGGTGGAAACGATAAAGGCCCACATGTAACCCTTGCCTTCAAATGGGAAAATCCAAAATTGAAACGGGCCGTTATTGAGCGGCTGAAAGACCCACCCTTGCAAAATGTAGTGGATAATCAGCTCAATGATCGTCGATAAGGCGCCCGCAAAGGAAAATTTGATGAATTTCCACAGCTCGGCGTGCTTGGAGGTAAAGCTGGTTCCGGTGCCGTTTGTTTGAGTATCGCTCATAAATCCAGTCCTTTCTATTGGGGATTTTGTCCCCGGAATCGTGCTATAGAATTTTGGTCAACAGAATGATCAGCGCGACGATTGCGGCGATTACACCCACTGTTTTTACAATCAGCGGGACAGCCGCCTCCGGCGTCGTCGGGGAATGGACATAGAAAAAATCCTTGATGGGATTTGAAACCTTTTTTCCAAAGAGCTCCTGAAAGCTGAGCGTATGAGTATCATAGGAGCGGGGCTTTTCCTGGTGGAGCTCGATGATGCGCACCGCGCGCTCAACACCGGGGCCGTATACGTTAAAGCCGCTGCCGGGCGTGTAAACAAGGTCGACGTTTTTATAATGGCCGACGAAGCTATTGATATGGTCGTGCCCGACAAACATGCCCAGTACGTCGCCCTTTTCCGCGATTGCGTCAAATTCGCCGGTGTTGACGTCTGGAATGGCAGGGTGTTCGCGCATGAAACCGCCTTTGTCCACCATGTCCGGGTTTAGAATATAAAATTCATTTTTATGCGTTCGATAGGCGCGTACCGCGCCGGGCGTCTTATGAGGCACTTGCTGGAGCACCTTATAATATTCCGGTACGGGAATATGCTGGAAGACGAGGGAGGGCACCGTTTGGCCGCCATTTTCCTGTATGAGACGGTCGCGCGTGGCACGGTACCATTCGATCTGCTTTGGATCGACCGGCGCATAGCCGCCGCCCTTGGCGCTGCCGTGCGAATCAATGAGATAGAGGTTAAAGAGCACTTTCTGCCCGTCGTTTGAGTAGATCGGTAGGTCGTAGGTGCCGCAGCCGGGCAATGCCGGGTCGTCCATGCCGACGCACTGCTCATAGCGCTGATACATTTTCATCTGCTCCTGATTGGTGCAGCCAACCTGCCCGTCATGATTGCCAAACAGGGGGGCGAAGGGAATATTGCGCTTGACAACAGGCTCCAAAAGCCGGTGAAGCGTATCCTCCACTTTCTTTTGGCGGTCGCCGCCCCGGAAGGTGATGCCGTATCCCTTGATCTGGTCACCGGTAAAAACGACAAGATCCGGCTTTTCCCGGTCGAGGGAAGCGTTCATGAGCTTGAGCGTATCCGGCGAGATTGCGGGGATTTCCTGCAGATCCGCAATCTGCATAATCTTAAAACTTCCGTCCGGTCTGACGCAGAGCTTTCGCTGAGATGTCATAGGCGAAAATAGCCTCCTTTTTCTCGTAAAGCTTATCAATACTGATCAACAGTATTGTCCATGTTAACGCGAAATGGGCTCGATTTCAAGTGCTTCTGCCGCAATAAGAAAGATTAAAATTATGTAAAAGCACCTGTGGGCCTTTCTTTTGTGGTCCGCAAGTGCTTTTCTTTGTGTACGTATGTTCTGATTGACAGCCCGTTTGTCATTTCGTCATATACATCACCGTTGCCGTTTTGGGCCCACAGTGCGCCGAAATTGTACAGCCCGCGCGGGTAATAATAACCTCTTTAAAGGGCGCGCACTTCAGAATTTCCTGTTTCATGGCCTGAAGCGTTTCGGCGGAAATCCCGCCGCCCGAATGGGAGAGAAAGGCCCGGTCGAGGTCGAGTGTTTCCGGATGGACAAGCTGATCGCGGATATATTGGCCGTAAACCGCCTCGATCTTCCCGCGGTATTTTTTACCAACCTCCAGCGCGCCATCCACCATTTCAATGCTGGGTTTGATGCCGAGGATATTGGCGCCGAAGGCCGTGACGGCAGAGCAGCGCCCGCCCCTGCTGAGATAGTCGAGCGTATTGAGGATAAAGGTGGTATGTACCTTTTCGCGCAGACAAGCGATTTGATTTGCAATTTCCTCAGCCGGAAGCCCGGCATCCCGCATCTCGCATGCTTTGATGACCAGCAGCGCCATGCCTGTGCACAGGCTTTTCGTATCCACTGGATAAACGCCTTCCCATTCGCCTGCGGCAATCATCGCATTCTGAAAGGAAGAGGAAAGCCTTGAGCTGAAACCCAGGTGAACAACCTCATATCCATCCTTTGTGTATTGCTCAAATAAGGAAAGATAAGTATGCGGCGCGACAGCGGCCGTTTTCGCCGTCATCCCAGTGCGCTCGTAATAGGCAAAGATATCGTCCGGTGTGATGTCGATTCCGTCGTCGTACGACTGTGCGCCGAGTAGGATATTCAGAGGGATAACAGTAACGCCGTATTGCTTGCACAGCTCCGGCGTCATATCGCAGGTACTGTCCACCGTGATCTTCACTTTTTTTGACATGGGTTCAATCCTTTCACCTGTTTTTCAACATCTTGAGCCATTCTGCTGTGTTATGATACTTCCGTTTGCCGTACCGAAAGGGCGGCGTGCTGCAATGCGCCGCAAAGGGCGAAAGCCCCAAATGGAAGATACAATGTTCTCCAAACCACCAGAAATCTCTGATTTTTATGGTTCGAAAGGAGTATACCACAGAACCTATTATTCCGTCAAAGTCTGCTCCTGATTGCGGACAACCTGATAGGCGAGCGCCTCCAGCTGCTCCATGTTTTCCAGCGTGCCGATCTCGCGGCGGTAGCCGGCAGCACCGCGCAGTCCTTTCATATACCAGGCGGCGTGGGTGCGGGCCTGCAGCATGCCGGTATGCGTGCCCTTATAATCGCACAGCGTGCGGATGTGTTCGATCATGATGCGCATCCGCTGCGCAACCGGCGGGTCGGGGAGTGGCGTCCCAGATTTGAGGTAGGCGCTGATTTGGGCAAAAACCCATGGCCGGCCGAGCGCGCCGCGCCCGACCATGACCAGGTCACAGCCCGTTTCCTCCAGCATCCGCGCTGCACTTTTTGCGTCGCAAATATCGCCATTGCCGATGACCGGGATGGAGACGGCCTGCTTTACCTGCCGGATGATATCAAGGTCGACGGGCGGAGCATACATCTGCTCGCGGGTGCGCCCATGGACCGTGATGGCTGACGCCCCTGCCGCCTCGCAGCGTCTGGCAAGTTCTACGGCGTTTTTTTCGCTTTCATCCCAGCCCGCACGTATTTTCACAGTTACCGGAATATCCACCGCCTTTACGATGGCTTTTACGACGGCCTGCGCTGTTTCAGGACGACGCATCAGGGCGGAACCGCCCCCGCTGCGAACTACCTTCGGCGCGGGACAGCCCATATTGATATCGATCGCCTGCGGACGATAGGCGAGGACTCTTTGTGCAGCCTCGGCCATGATCGCGGGATCGTCGCCAAAGAGCTGGACAGCGGCGGGACGCTCCTCGTCCGAGAGGAAGAGCAACTCGGCGCTCTTCCGATCCCCCATGGTGATACCCTTGGCGCTGACCATTTCTCCGACGACATACGCCGCACCGAAGCGCACACACAGCTCGCGGAAGGCGCGGTCCGCCACCCCGGCCATCGGCGCGAGGGCGGCTGTGGATTCAAGTGGTACGGAACCGATTTTCAAGCTTTCACATCCCAGCAGTCAGAAGACAGGCGGTAGAAAAAACACGCTGCATACTGACTTGATAAATTTATTATAATATTTTTGATGAGAAACGATTTTATCTTCTATAATTCGACAAATTTTTTAGGGAAAAGGAGTATAATGTAACACGGGGATAATCTACCAATTCTTACAATCCCTGACCGCCCTTTAAAGGGCGTATCTGTGAAAATGCGGTAACGACGCAGCCGCCTTGCGTTACAGGCGGGCTTGCGATCAGGAGTGTGGCCGCTTTTCACAAAGAGCCGGGCATTTTGCACCCTCGGTGTGGAATGCCCGGCATACATTTGTGACAGAGTTGAGAGGATGTCTGCGAGCACTGTATGGCGCGGATGAACCACGACGAAAAATAACGGCTATTTCAGTTCGAGAATTTCCCGGATGGGGCCCTCAAACGGGGCGCCCACCGGGATTTTTCCATATGGATTCCTGAGAAAAGCGGAGAAAGTATTGGTTTTCCAAAGGAAGCTTGCCTGAAATTTTGAAATCAGGGTGAGCAGCTCCTGGTTCCGGTCCGCGTTGCCGCGCCTGACAATTTGCTTCAGGGTAATGTCCAGCCGGTCAGAGGGCTCGATATCATTCAGGAGAAGGCGTATTTCTCCGTTCTCCAAAAGCGGTTCGCATTCGATGGGCTGGCCGTTGCGGAGAATCTGCACCACAGAGCAGCCGGAGATATCGGCAAAAATCAGGTGCAGCGCGCGCTTGGCGGGAAGGAGCGCAATATCGCCCTGCGCGGGTAGGACGGTGAAATGAAGATCGCCGCCGCCATCTTTCATGCGGAAGGTGGTTGTCGCGTATTTGCCCTGTTCAAAATCATTCGTTTCGCCGTCGTCCTCATAGAGGGAGAAGCTGTTGTTGCCGCGGAAGAGAAGCAAATCGAGCTGTTCGGGATTTTTCCAGTCGTTCGTCTCCCCCTGTGTGCTCAGAGGGAGAATCGCGCCCTCTTTGGCCAGCACAGGGATACTCTCCACACCGCGGTACATCGTGACAAACCGGCCGCCCTCGTAAATGCGCTTTGTAAAGACGTCCGTCCAGCGGCCGCGCGGCAGCCAGACGCGCACGCCCGCGAGATTGGTCTTTGGATCGACAGGCTGTGTGATCGGCGCAACGATCACCTCGCTGCCGAAGAGATATTCGTTGGCCACGGTATAGGCCTCATCGTTTTCCGGATAAGCATAATACATCGGCTCGCACAATGCACGGCCCTCGCTGTGCGTGCGCCAGTTCATCGTATAGAGATAGGGGATCAGCCTGTGACGCAGGCGCAGATATTCCTTGGAGAGCGTGGATACGTCCCAGCGGTAGTTCCACGGCTCTTTGCCCATAAAGGGATTGTTTGTGGAGTGCAATCGCATGATCGGACTGAATACGCCCAGCTGCACCCAGCGCAGATAGAGCTCGTCATCTTTTTCCCCCTGATGATGGCCGCCGATGTCATGGCTCCACCAGGTATAGCCCGCGTTGGAAGCGTTGGAGGTGAAATACGGCTGGAAGTCGAGCACCTCCCAGCTAATTTTGGAGTCGCCGGAAAAGCCGAGCGGATAGCGGTGGCTGCCGATTTCCGCATAGCGGGAAAGGATTAGCGGGCGTTTGTTTCCATGGCGGTTGTCGAGATAGTGGTAATGGTTCAGCGCCCAGAGGGGATCGAGCCCCTTGATTTTGGTGTGGCTGCCCTGCTGCCAGTCGATCCACCAGAAGTCCACGCCCTCCTGCTCATAGGGGTGGTGCAGGATCTGGAAATAGGCCTCAATGAATTTGGGATCTGTGATATCGAAGGCGACCGGCTGGCCGGATTTCGGGTCGATCCCCATGGCTTTCGCCATCGCTTCATAGCAATCCTCGAAGCGGCGTACCCCCCCTGCGGGATGGACGTTGAGCGTTGTGTGGAAATTTTGCTCCTTGAGCCAGCGCAGGAAGGCGCGGTAATCCGGAAAAAGCTCCGTGTTCCAGCTATATCCCGTCCATCCACCGCTTGACATGGAATCGAACCATGCGTCCCTTGGAGAGGAATGGAAGGCCTGGCGGGAGGCATCGCGCCCGAAGCGGGCTTTGACGTCCGTCCAGTGCCAGTCCATGTCGATGGTTGCAACGGTAATCGGTATTTTTTCATCGAGAAAGCGCTGCATCAATGCCATGTACTCCTGCTGGGAATACGCTTTATAGCGGCTCCACCAGTTGCCCAGGCACCAGCGGGGAACGAGCGGAACAGGCCCCGTCAGGCGGAACAGGTCGCGGATGCAGCCGCGGTAATCGTGCCCATAGGCGAAGAAGTAGAGGTCAGAACCGCCCTTTTGGCGCGGGGTGATAGTTCCATCTTCCAGCAGTAGGAGGGAAGCGCTGTCGTCAAGCGTCGCAACGCCGTTTTTGGAAACCACGCCTTTTGTCAGGGGAACAGCTCCCGTCGACTGGTCGAGCGTACGCGCCGTGCCGCGCAGGTTGCCGCTCTCAAAATCTGTTACGGTTCGCCCGCTGCGCAGGGTGATGCTCTCCATCTTCTTTTTTCGCAGGTGATAGTGAAAGATCGCCTGCTCCGTGCGTACCGTGAGCATCTGCCCCTCCTGAGAGGCGTCAAAGCGCGGCTGCTCAAAATCCCGGTACCATACCTTCTGCGTCGGTAGATCGCAAAAGGCCCCGTCTGCATTCATTGTCTCCACCCGCAGCAGGCGGCTGGTCAAAACGCTTACGCGCACATTGCCGAAGACCGCCGTCTGGCTTTCTCTCGTTCTGCTCTGGACGTGCATCCCAAATTGCTCTTCAAAATACCCCATTTCCATTACCTCCCTGATCGTTTGTTCCTTTCAGATAGGTTCCATAAATCAGCTCCGCGCACAGGCTGTCTGCCCAGGCGAACCACGGCCTCGTAAACTGCGCGGGATCGTCCGCGTCGAAGCTTTCGTGCATCCGGCCGCATTCGGCGGTTGTGTCCAATAATAAGCGGATCATCTGCTCTTTCTCCGCAGGATTGGCGGCAGTCAGCCCCTGCATCGCAAGGCTGATCGGCCAGATATACCCCTTCGGCGTATGTCCGCTTCCAATGCCAGCGGCCGCTTCCCCGCTGAAATAGCAGGGATTCTCCTCGCTGAGGATCCATTTCCTTGTGTTTTGATAGACGGGGTCGTCTGGCGCGAGATAGCCGAGATAGGGGAGGGAGAGCAGGCTTGGCACGTTTGCATCGTCCATTATGCGGAAATGCCCGAGCCCGTCCGACTCATAGGCGTAAATCCGGCCGAAGCGCGGGTGGTGGACAATGCCATACGCTTCGATGCCGCGCACGATTTCTTGCCGCGTACGCAGTGCATCGGACGCAAAGCCTGTATCCTGCCATACCGCCTGCGCGATCTCGGCAAGATAGCCGAGGATGACGGCGACAAAGCAGTTCGCGGGAATCAGGTAATGGTAGGCGCATGCGTCGTCCGAAGGCCGAAAGCCGGACCAGGTCATGCCCGTATAAGCTACGGGTGTCCCCAGGCCACCGTTTTGCAGCGTTTCCCGTGCGTTTTCCTGCTCCACGGCCCAGGGGCGGATAAATCGATAGGCCGATCGTTCGCGGTGGTTCTGCTCGGTGCGCAGCGTTGCGAGGATCTTGCGCGCAGCCTCACGCCATTGCGGTGTGAACACCTGCGCGCGGCCGGTAGCCTTCCAATAGGACCACGCAAGCCACACGGGGTAGCACAGGGAATCTGTCTCATATTTCCGCTCCCACGTCCACGGCGTGAGGAAGGTTTCATCCTCATCCCACCGGTTACCGTCCGGCTCCTCGTTGAAAGCGTTGGCGTAGGGGTCGATGCAGATGTATTTTACCTGCCGCGCGATCAGCCCCTCCAGCAGGGCCTGCAATTGCGCATCCCTCTTCGCAAACGGCAGGTAGTGGCGCACCTGTGCGCTGGAATCGCGCAGCCACATAGCCGGGATATCTCCAGTGACGACAAAGGCCTCTCCGCCCGGAAGCAGCTTTGCCGTCGTTTCATATGTGCTCGCAAAGCAGGTTCGATACAATTCAAAAAGGCCGGGGATGGATGCGAGCGGTGCTTGAGACTGTTCGAGATGCGCAAGCAGCGTGGGTGGCAGATTCATGGGAACCTCGATTCCCGCCGTTTCCGGATACGGCGTGTTTTCTACAATATCAAAAGCCGGTTAATTCTCCGATACAGCCGTCGCCAGACGCTTCGGTCAGCCTGACGTCACAAATGGAACCGCAGAGTTCCTGCAAGGCACGTACGCGGACCGGAGTGTAGTTAGGCGTATAGCCCTCAAGAAGGCCGTTTGTCCCTCTTGTTTCAAACAGCACAGGGAAGCACTTGCCAATCTCTCCCGTCAGAAAGCTTTTCCGCATTTCGTCCGCTGCTGCCCGCATCCGGCGGGCGCGCTCCTCTTTCACCGCCTTGGGAAGCTGCGGCATGGAAGCAGCTTTCGTGCCAGGGCGGGAGGAATAGGGGAACACATGAATCTTTTCAAAACCAATTTTTCGGACAAAGGAAAGGGATGCGGCAAATTCCTCCTCTGTTTCCCCGGGAAAACCGGTCATCACATCCGTTGTGATCGCGGCATCCGGGAAATATTGACGCAGACTGCCGCAAAGCGCTTCATATTCCGCACAGGTGTAGTGCCGGTTCATGCGCCTGAGGGTCTCGTCGCAGCCGCTCTGGAGAGAGAGATGAAATTGCGGGCAGAGCTTTTCACAGGTTGCCAGCCGCTTCACCACCTCGGGCGTTAGGTGGTCCGGCTCCAGGGAGCCGAGGCGCACGCGCAGGATGCCATCCACCGAGCAGGCGCGCTCGACCGCGTCGCAGAAGGAAACAGAGAGGTCTTTCCCATAGGAGGAGAGGTTGATGCCTACGAGTACGATCTCCAGAAAGCCCGCGTCCTGCAGGCGCTTAAGCTCCTCCTCCAGCTCGCCGAGTGGCTTGGAACGCACTCTCCCGCGCGAGGTGGGGATGATACAATAGGAACAAAAACGGTCGCAGCCATCCTGAATCTTGACGAAGGCGCGCGTGTGCTCCTGAAAGCCTGAAATACTACCGCCGTGAAAGGTTTCTCCCGTTTCATGAGGGGCTACCTGAAAAATACGTTTTCCGCTGAGCTGGTATTCGTCGATCGCATCCAGGATTTTTTCGCTGTCGCGGTTGCCGATCACGATATCCGCCTGAGATAGGACGTTCGCCTGACTGGGGTAGGCCTGTGGCATGCAGCCGGTCAGCACGACGATGCTGTTTGGGTGCAGTCGCTTAAAGCGGCGCACCGCCTGTCGCGATTTCTGATCGCCCGTTCCAGTTACGGTGCAGGAATTGACCAGATAAACGTCGGCCTCTTCCTCCGGCGTGACGATTTGAAAGCCCTTCGACCGGAATTGTTCGGACAGGGCCTGTGTTTCATATTGATTGACCTTGCAGCCAAGCGTGTAGAAAGCGGCTTTCATAGGGGATGTCTCTCATTTCTGTTTCAGATTTCAGCAGCTTTCAGTATAATCGAAACGGCCTCAAAATACAAGACAGGGCAGTGATTTCCTCCTGCCAAAGAAATCGAAGAAGCCGCGCACAATTTATCATGAATGGATTTCTCAAAGGAATATTGATTTGGTATTTTCAGCGCTTCAATAAAGTCAGAATTGTGGTATAATAACCTCACGAAACACACACGAAATCAGAGATTTCTGGTGTTTCGGAGAACATTGGCAGTCGAACCACGCTGCGCTTCGGTTCTTTGCTAAATAACCTCACGAATCTCTAAGGAATCAAAGATTCCAAGAGCTTCGGAGAACATTGGCGGTCGAACCGCGCTTCGCTTCGGTTCTCCGCTAAATAACCTCACGAAACACACACGAAATCAGGGGCAAAAACGAACCTTCCCATGTGTTTGAGTCGAGTTTGGGAAGGTTCGCCGAACGGGTTTTAACGTGTCTCAATCTTCCCGCTACCGAAGTGCCGTGCAAAACGGTCCCTTTTGCTTCCTTTTCCGGCCGAACGGAAAAGGAAGGGCCCGCGCGGCCTGAGCGCGTTCCATTTCTTCTTTCCTTGTCAAGGCAATCAAAAAGGCAAGCGTAACGGGGAATTTTTACAAAATGGTTCTTGTGTATTTTACGAAACGATATCCCTTTTTTGACACGCTGAGGAAATCTTTGATTTCGTGTGTGATCATAACTGCAGAGAGGCATGATGTCCTGCACAGCCTGGCACTTACACGATGATGGGGGAATAATCTCTTCTTGTTTCAAACATCATCTTTGTTTTCCCGCATATATCTTAGAGAAGAGCAATTGCAAGCGGGGTGTCAGAGATGAAAAAAAACAGATGGATTTGGGCGGCAATCGCCGCATTTTTGATTTTGTTTTGTATTTTTGTTATGATAGTGGAGCGGAAAAACGCCGATGCGATGCAAACCGCTTCTGCGGGAGGCGTGTCTGGGCATCCGACCATCTTGATCGATGCGGGCCATGGCGGCGTCGATGGCGGCACAGTTGCAAAAGATGGAACGGTGGAGAAGGGGATCAACCTCGAAATCGCGCTCAAGCTGGAAGCAGTTTTCCGAATGATGGGCTTTGATACGGTGATGACACGCCGGGAGGATATTTCGATTCATGACGAATCTGCCAAAACAATCCGTGCACAGAAGATATCCGACCTGCACAACCGTTTAAAGCTCATCAATGAAACGCCGGATTGTCTGTTTATCAGCATTCATCAGAATTCGTATCCCTATCCCAATAATACCGGAACGCAGGTGTTTTATTCACCGAACAACCCGGAGAGCGAGGCGCTGGCAGCATCGATTCAGCAGTCTGTCATTCACCTGATCCAGCCTAAGAATACCAGAAAGATCAAAAAATCCGGGACGGAAATCTATTTGCTTTATCAGGCGAAAGCACCTGCCGTCATGGTGGAATGCGGCTTTATGTCCAATGCGCAGGAGACGGAAAAGCTGCGTACCGAAGCATATCAAAGCGAGCTGGCGCTTTCCATTTTTTACGGCGTTTTAAATTATCTTAACGGAAACGATGCCAGCGCTTCCGTTCCGGTGACTCAATAAAGCAGAGAGTCGGAAAGGTCAGGTTTTTTCAATGGCACAGAAGTCGAAAACCATCTTCGTTTGCAGTCAGTGTGGCTACGAGAGCCCCAAATGGTATGGCAAATGTCCCGGATGCGGGGAGTGGAACAGTATGGCCGAGGAGGTGCGTGCGCCGATTTCCTCCTCTTCTGCCAAATTTTCATCAGGCGGCAGAGCAATGCCGCACGTTGTGCAGATTAATGATATTGCCGCAGATACAGAACACCGCTATGCAACCGGGCTCAAGGAGCTGGACCGCGTTTTGGGAGGCGGAATTGTCAAGGGCTCGCTGGTGCTTTTGAGTGGTGATCCCGGTATTGGTAAATCGACGATTCTGCTGCAAATCTGCGGCTTTTTGGGGGAAACACTGCGGATTTTATATGTATCCGGCGAGGAATCGGCCCATCAGATCAAGCTGCGTGCCCAGCGCCTGGGCGTTGCAACGCCGAATCTTTATATCCTGTGCGAGACGGATGTACAGATCATCTCTGAATTGATTCAGACCGAAAAGCCGGATATCGTTATCATCGACTCGATCCAGACTATGAATCACTCTGATATCGCTTCCTCCTCCGGCAGCGTCACGCAGGTTAGGGAATGCACCGGCCTGCTGATGCGCACGGCGAAAAGTATGGATATCCCAATTATTGTCGTCGGCCACGTCAATAAGGACGGCAATATCGCGGGGCCGAAGGTGCTTGAGCACATTGTCGACGCCGTGCTTTATTTCGAAGGTGACCGGCATTTTTCCTACCGGATTCTGCGGGCGGTCAAAAACCGATATGGCTCCACAAACGAGATCGGCGTGTTTGAGATGCTTGACAATGGCCTGAGTGAAGTGGAAAATCCTTCCCTGATGCTCTTGTCGGGGCGTCCACAAAATGCCTCTGGCACCTGTGTCGCCTGTGTTATGGAGGGCTCCCGCCCAATCCTCGCCGAAGTACAGGGCCTTGTTGCGCCCACAGGCTTCGGTACGCCGCGCCGCATGGCAACGGGCTTTGATTATAATCGTATGTCCATGCTGCTGGCAGTGCTGGAGAAACGGGCGGGATATTTCTTTGGCAATATGGATGCCTATGTCAATGTGGTGGGCGGCTTTAAGCTGGACGAGCCCGCGGCGGATTTGTCCGTTGCGCTTGCGCTCGTCTCCAGCCTGAAGGACTGCGTGGTACGGGAGGATGTACTGGCCTTTGGAGAGATCGGGCTTGCGGGGGAGATCCGCGCCGTGGGCAATACGGAGCAGCGCATCAGTGAGGCGGCCCGGCTCGGCTTTCAGAGGTGTGTCGTACCGCGGCATAATTTGAAAAGCCTGTCTGCCAGCGTGAAACAGAGCATCGAAATTGTCGGAGCACGTACAGTGCGCGAGGCGTTTGAGGCAATTATTGGTTGATCTTCTTTTGTTCGTTATCCTCTTTTCGGGCAACAAAATAGACGCATCCCTTTTGGAGGCTGTTGACCGCATCCGCTTTTTGCAGGGTACAGCAGCCTTCCACTTGATAGCGGCATTTTGCACTGCATGGAATCAAATTCATAGCTCTGCTCCTTCTCGGCATTATGGATTTTCCTGTGCATTATAGTGTAAAAAAAAGACCAGTAAATATACGTTTCGCAGATAAAATCGTCTTTGTCGATCAGGATCGTTTATCGATCCGGAAAGGCCGGAAAGCACTATGTTTCCTGTTTTCGTTCCGAATCTTCCCACGAAAAGAGTTTCGGCCGCTGTGGTGGGCAGTATTGACCCGCGCGTGATCCGTTCACTCGAAGCAATGGGCGTTTGGACGCTGACAGTTGGCCCCAACCGCAGTTTACCGGCCGCTTTATGCCGGCATGCCGATATGCTGGTACATCCCTTGGGAAACGGGACCGTTTTGGCCGCGCAGGGGGAGCACCGCCTCTGCAATGAGCTCAGCGGATTTGGCTTTTCTGCTGTATCTTTGAAAAAAGAGCTGGCGCCACATTACCCTGGGGATATTCAGCTCAATGCGGCACGTGTCGGCCGCAGGCTTGTCTGCAATGTAGAATATACCGCTATGGAATTACTGCAGGCCGCGCGGCAGATGGAGCTGGAAATCATCGATGTCCAGCAGGGGTATGCCAAATGCAGCCTTTGCATTGTATCTGAGGAGGCTGTGATTACTGCGGATGAAGGATTGGAACGCGCCTTGAAAAAGGCCGGGATTGATGTGCTGAAAATCATCCCCGGCTGCATTCGTCTGCCCGGTTACGGCTATGGCTTCATCGGCGGCTGCTGTGGAAAGCTGGACGCATCCACGATGGCCTTTGCAGGAGATGTAAACACGCACCCCGATGGCAAAAAGATCCTTGCCTTTTTGGAGAAATATGGAGTCCGCAGCTGCAACCTGCTGCAGGAGGGAGAAAAGCTGCTCGACGTCGGTTCGATCCTTCCGATTATGCAGGAATAAAAGAGCGGCTGCAGGGGCTGGCAAAAGGGAAACCTCCTAGCGCTCCATTTTTTCCTCATCAGCGGAAGAGATTCGCGTGATGAAGAAGGGCGCTGTGCTTCGCGGACGGTTATACGGAAAGAAGGGGCCAGCGATGACGGGGAGATTTGATCGCCTGATTTCCGGAACCATATTAGGATAATGGAATGATGTTTGTTTGCGGCTTCCTTCAGAAGGTGTGGAGGACTGGAATTTCATTTGACAAACCATATGCCTTTTTGTTAAAATATAAGATGAATATTCACAGAAAGGCAGGGCCGATCGCTTCAAACGGCCTGCCGCATGAAGAGGAGAACGTTATGGTAAAAAGCATGACGGGCTACGGGCGCGCAGAGGACGTGATAGACGGTATGCAAATTGCCGTCGAGTTCAAGAGCGTCAATCACCGTTATCTCGAATTCAGCGCGAAGGTGCCAAGGAGCTACGGCTTTTTGGAGGAAAAGCTCAAGCGGTTTATCCAGCCGCTTCTTTCCCGCGGAAAGGTCGACTGCTTCGTACAGATCGATACGCTTGAGGATGCGGACGTTACCGTGCAGGTGAATCATCCTCTGGCTGACGGCTATGTTGCGGCGCTGCGGGAGCTGATTGAACGGTATGGGCTGCGGGATGATATTTCTGCTTCTGCATTGGGGCGCTACAGCGACGTGTTTTCCATTCATAAGGCTGAGGCGGATGAGGAAAAAATCTGGAACGCCGTGCGCACGGTCGCCCAGCGGGCTGCGGATGCCTGCGTCTCTATGCGCGCGCAGGAGGGGCTTCGGCTGCAGGAGGATATCCTCTCCCGCACGGATACAATCCTGGAATGCATTGCCTTTATTGAGCAGCGTTCGCCCGAAACAGTGCGCGTTTACCGGGAAAAGCTGCTTATAAGGATGCAGGAGGTGCTGGCCGACGCGAAGGCGGACGAGCAGCGCATCCTGACGGAGGCCGCCATCTATGCTGACAAGATCGCCGTAGACGAAGAGACGGTAAGGCTTCGCAGCCATATCGATCAGCTGCGCGTCTTCTTTGATGCAGAAGAGGCGATCGGCAGAAAGATGGACTTTCTGGTGCAGGAAATGAACCGGGAGGCGAATACCATCGGCTCCAAAGCGCAGGATGTGGAGATCGCCCGCAGGGTTTTGGATATCAAAGCGGAGATTGAGAAAATCCGCGAGCAGGTACAAAATATCGAATAAGGCAGAGAAGACGACTGGGCCGCTGATTGCTTTGCGGTGTCAGTGAAAAAATGCTGGAGGAAACAAAATGAAGCTCATCAATATCGGATTTGGCAACATGGTCAATGCCAACCGTCTGGTTGCGATTGTCAGCCCGGAATCCGCGCCGATCAAGCGGATCATTCAGGACTGCAAGGAACGCGGCACGCTCATTGATGCAACGCACGGGCGGCGTACGCGCGCTGTCATTATTACAGACAGCGACCATGTCATTCTCACCTATCTGCAGTCTGAGACTGTGGCAAACCGGCTCAATGACGACGAGGATGAAATCGATACGGAGGAGGGCACGCCGGACGATGAATGACAAAAAGAGGGGTATGCTTTTCATCCTGTCCGGTCCGTCCGGTTCCGGAAAAGACACGATTTTGGAGCAGCTCGCTAAGCGCGACCCGAATGTGCAGCTTTCGATCTCCCTGACCACCCGCGCGGCGCGCGACTGGGAGATTGACGGGTTCCATTATTATTTTGTCACCAAGGATTATTTCCTGCACAAGCTGGAGCATGAGGAAATTCTTGAATACGCACAATACGGTGAGAATTACTATGGGACGCCCCGCGATCCGGTCGATCACTGGTTGGAGGAGGGAAAAACCGTCATTCTGAAAATCGAGGTACAGGGGGCGGAAAAGATTCGGCGGCTATATCCGGACGTGGTCAGTATCTTCCTGATGCCGCCGTCCATGCAGACGCTAGAAGAGCGGCTGCGCAACCGTGAAAGCGAATGTGAAAAGGATATCAAAACGCGTATGAGCATCGCTAAGGATGAGATCGGCCGCGCGCATGAATATGACTATGTGATAGTGAATGATATTGTCGACTATGCGGTAAGCGATATCTGTGCGATTATTCAGGCGGAACATCTGAAATCCGCCCGTATGAATTCATTTGTAAAAGAGGTATTGGAACATGTTTAATCCTGATTTGAGCGTATTATTAAAGGACCATGTCAGCCGTTATTCTTTGGTAACTGCTACCGCGAAGCGCGCCCGCGCAATTGCGGATGAAGCGCAGTTCAACGGCGATCATCTGACGGAAAAGCCTGTGAGCATCGCTCTAGGCGAACTGCTCGACGGCAAATATGAAATTATTGAGCCTGAGGAAATCCGCGACCTGTAAGCCGTTTCAGGCTGGCAAGCAGGCAAAGGAGAGGTCTCATGGCCCGAGTATTGGTTGCAAAGGTAGCGTTGGAAAACGTTGCCTATCATTTTGATAAAGCATACGATTACCGTGTTCCGGAGAGCCTGCGGGAGCGCGCGCGGCCCGGCTGCCGCGTCAGCGTTCCGTTCGGCAGGGGAAACCAGAAGCGGTTTGGTATGCTTTTTTCCCTTTCTGAGGAAGAACCAGCGGAGAAGCTGAAGCAGATTTCCGAAGTGCTGGACGAAGAACCTCTGTTGAATGGGGAAATGCTGCGCCTGGCGATTTGGCTCAAGGCGCATACTTTTTGTACACTGTATGAGGCGGTCCGTACGATTTTACCCTCTGGAATCAATCTCAAACACCACATGCAATATGTGATCGCCCCGAACGCGGGGACGATGGATGTTGACGCATTGCCCCCGGATGAGCGCGAGGTTCTGAAATTGCTGCAAAAGCGGCAAACATACGTTGGCGAAGAGCGGATTTTGCATTTGACCGGGCTGCGCAGAGACAGCGATGTTTTTAAGCGCCTGCTGAAAAAGAAGCTGGTCGTGCGCAATGATGAAGCGATGCAGCGCGTGGGCGACGCAACGGTGCGTATGGTCCGCCTTTGCGCAGAGGGCGAAGAATTGGAAGAACTGCTGCCTCTTCTTACCAAAAAGCAGCGCGCTGTCGTGGACGTTCTTCTGGACGCGGGCGGCGCTTCTGTGAAGGAACTGTGTTATTTTACGGGCGTGACCCCGGCGGTGGTTACGGCGCTCGAAAAGAAAGGCGCGGTAGCTTACTATGAAAATGAGGTCTATCGGAATCCGGGGCGGACGCGTGCGGAAACGCAGGAGCCTCCTGCGGAAATTTGTCTGACACCAAAGCAAGAAGCGGCCTTTGAAAAGCTATTTTCACAATATCAATTGGGCTATGGCGGCGTTTCCCTCCTCTTCGGCGTGACCGGCAGCGGAAAAACGCAGGTGTTCCTGCGGATGATCGACGAGGTGTCTGCGCAGGGGAAGGGCGTAATTGTCATGGTGCCGGAGATTTCCCTTACGCCGCAGACGCTTGCGATTTTTCAGAGGCGCTATGGAAACAGGGTCGCTGTATTCCATAGCGCGCTTTCGCTCGGTGAACGCATGGATGAGTGGAAACGCGTCAAAAATGGAGAGGCGGGCATCGTGGTCGGTACGCGCTGCGCTGTATTTGCGCCATTTTCTGATCTGGGCCTGATCATTATGGATGAGGAGCAGGAGCATACCTATAAATCCGAGTCGTCACCGCGCTATCATGCGCGCGACGTGGCAAAATTTCGCTGCGCCCAACAGGATGCGCTGCTGATCCTTGCCTCCGCCACGCCGTCTGTGGAGAGCTATGCCGCCGCTCAGAGCGGACGGTATTCGCTCAATGTTCTGGACGAACGCTATGGGGATGCAGTCCTTCCGGAGGTTATTACAGTCGACCTGTGCGAAGAAAACGCGGCGGGCAACCGGACTGCCATCAGCCGCCGTCTTTGTGCCGAACTGCAGCAGAATCTGGAGGCAGGGCAGCAGTCCATTTTGCTGATGAATCGGCGCGGCTATCACACCTTTGCGGCCTGCCGGTCCTGCGGCCATGTGGTGACCTGCCCCAATTGCAGCATTTCTTTAACCTATCACCGGGCAAACGGACGGCTGATGTGCCATTACTGCGGCTATTCCGAGCCGTTTCGCGACACCTGCCCGCAATGCGGGGAAAGGGACGTGCGCTATGCCGGCTTTGGGACGCAGCGGGTGGAGGATGAGCTCGCACAGCTGCTTCCGGATGCACGGATTCTGCGCATGGATGCGGATACGACGATGTCCCGCTATGCGCATGAGGATAAACTAACAGCGTTTTCCCGCGGAGAATATGACATCATGCTCGGCACGCAGATGGTGGCAAAGGGCCTCGATTTTCCGAACGTGACGCTGGTCGGTGTGATATCTGCTGACCAGCAGCTTTATAACGACGATTACCGCAGCCTGGAACGCACCTTTGCGCTGCTCACGCAGGTGGTGGGCCGTTCTGGCCGCGGCGCGATCAAAGGCCGTGCTGTCATCCAGACGCTTACGCCAGAAAATCCTGTGATCCGTCTGGCGGCCCGTCAGGATTACAGCGCCTTTTATCAAACAGAAATCAAGCTGCGCAAAGCAATGGTCTATCCGCCCTTCTGCGATATCCTCTGTATCGGTTTTGTCGGGGAGAAGGAAGCGCAGGTAGAAGCGGCTTCCAAATGCTTTTTAGAGCAGCTCAAGCAGCTGAGCCAAAGCGATTATCAGGAGCAGAAGTTTATCGTTCTGGGCCCTATGCCGCCGCGCATTGCAAAGCTTAGCAACAAATTCCGTTACCGTCTGATCGTTAAATGCCGCAATAAAAAGGGCTTTCGCTCGATGATCGCGCAGCTGCTCACGCAGTTTCCCAAGGATGCACGGTTTAAGGAGGTTTCGGTTTATGCGGATATGAATCCAGAGAGTATTTATTAAAATTTATTCTCCACTTATAAATTCTTCACATACAATCCATATTTATTTTGTAAGCTGACGTAGAATGCAGGAAAGGATGGATGCCGGATGGCATTGAGAAAAATCGTTGTAGAAGGCGATCCCGTCTTAAAAAAGAAAAGTCGGCCGGTGGAAAAATTTGATGCAAGGCTGGCTGAACTTTTGGATGATATGAAACAAACGCTCTACAGCGCTCAGGGCGTCGGCCTCGCCGCCGTACAGGTCGGCGTTTTGCGCCGTGTGGTGGTGGTCGATGTGGGAGATGGGCTTTTGGAACTGGTCAATCCCGAAATTATTGAAGCGCAGGGTGAGCAGCGCGAAAATGAGGGCTGCCTTTCTCTTCCAGGAAAATATGGGGAGACAATCCGCCCGGCTGTTGTGAAGGTCAAGGCACAGAACCGCGAAGGAAAATGGTGCATCTATAAGGGCGAGGACCTGAAGGCGCGCTGCTTCTGCCATGAGATCGATCATTTGGACGGGATTCTTTTTACAGAACGTCTGGCACCGGAAGCCGCAGTGCAGACAGAGAAAATCAGATAAAAGCGCAAAAGGAGCGGGACGAAATCATGCGGATTGTATTTATGGGAACGCCTGCGTTTGCCGTGCCCTGTCTGGAGCGTCTGCTACAGGATGGGCATGAGGTAGTTGGCGTGTTTACCCAGCCCGATAAGCCCAAAGGAAGGGGCTATGCGATGACACCGCCGCCGGTCAAGCAGGCGGCGCTGAAGGCCCATATCCCTGTTTTCCAGCCTTCTTCCGTTAAAACAGAGCAAGCGCTTACACAACTGCGAGCGTTGGCCCCTGAGCTCATCGTTGTGGTTGCCTATGGCAAGATCCTGCCGAAGGCTGTTTTGGAGCTTCCGAAATATGGATGCATCAATGTGCATGCTTCGCTGCTTCCACGGCTGCGCGGCGCAGCGCCGATCCAGTGGGCCATCCTGCGTGGCGATCAAAAAACCGGCGTCACGACGATGTATATGGACGTTGGTCTGGACACGGGAGATATGCTCCTGAAGAAGGAAATCGAAATCGGGGAAGATGAGACGGCGGGCGAGCTGCACGATAAGCTTTCAGAGCTGGGCGCACAGCTTCTCTCCGATACGCTTTACGCCCTGCAGACTGGTAATCTCCCAAGAATTCAGCAGCAGGACAGTGAGTCAACCTATGCGCCAATGCTTGATAAATCTCTCTGCCCGATCGACTGGTCAAAATCCGCGCAGGAAATTCACAATCAGATCCGCGGTTTATCCCCGTGGCCGGTGGCGGTTACCAGCCTGCAGGGCAAGCGGATGAAGATTCATTCTTCCCGGCTGACGGGGCATGCAAGCGGGCTTCCATGCGGCACGGTCACCGGCGCCGATGATGCAATTTACGTCTCCTGCGGGGATGGGATGGTCTTATCTCTTCTCTGTGTCCAGTCCGAAGGCGGAAAACGGATGACAGCGGCGGATTTCCTGCGCGGCCATCCGATCCCGGAGGGAACGATATTGGGGAAATAGACCGCATTCTATTTTGTTGATCGGAGGACTGTGGATGAACTTCTTTTTATTTCATCTGGACTACTACTATTTGATTTTAGTCGTTCCGGCCATGATTCTAGCCCTGATCGCTCAGATCGGCGTAAAACGCGCCTATTCAAAATATGCGCAGGTGCGTGTCATGAGCGGGATGACCGGCGCAGACGCGGCGATGAATGTGCTGCGCCATTACGGCCTGATGGATGTGCGTATTGAGCACGTTGCCGGTAATCTGACGGATCATTATGATCCGCGTGACAATGTAATCCGCCTTTCCGACGGGGTGTATGGAAGCGCTTCCGTAGCAGCCATCGGCGTAGCCTGCCATGAGGCAGGCCATGCTGTCCAGCATGCGAAGGGCTACCTGCCGATCAAAATTCGCAATGCCATCCTTCCCGTTTGCAATCTTGGCTCCAAGCTTGGCATTCCGCTTGCGGTCGTCGGGCTGATCTTCGGTGCGGATCTGCTGGTGAATGTAGGGCTGCTGCTCTATTCCCTGGTCGTGATTTTTCAGCTCGCAACGCTGCCGGTGGAATTCAATGCAAGCCGCCGTGCGATTCGCGTGATCGACGATACTGGAATGCTTTCTCAGGATGAAATTCCAGGCGCTCAAAGCGTACTGCGGGCCGCAGCTATGACCTATGTGGCGTCGCTCGTGGTTTCTTTGGCAAATTTGCTGCGGCTGCTTGCCATCTTTGCAGGGCGGCGGGACGATTAAAAAAGGAGGACGGAGGGAATTTCCATGGAAAAAAAGGCTCGTCAGATTGCTCTGGAGATTCTTGTCCGGATGCAGCGCGATGCAGCGTATTCCAATTTGACGCTGGGCGCCGCACTGCGCCATAACAACCTCTCCGAACGCGACGCGGCGCTTGTTTCTGCGCTGGTGTATGGCGTCCAGGAGCGGCTGTATACCATCGATTACCAGCTTTCTCTTTATCTCAGGCAACCGCTGAAAAAATTGAAGCCGGAGGTCCTGGCTGCACTGCGCCTCGGCGTTTACCAGCTTCTCTTTATGGAAAAGATCCCGTCCTCCGCCGCAGTTAATGAAAGCGTTTCTCTCGTAAAAGAGAATGGCTGCGCCTTCGCGTCCGGTCTGGTCAACGCTGTGCTCCGCAAGGTTTCTGCCGCGGAATTGCGGCTGCCGGATGCGCAGGGGGATGAGGCGTATGCGGATTCGATTCGCTATTCCTTCCCGCAATGGCTGATTGAAAAATGGCAGTCAGCCTATGGACGTGAAGAGACGCGCTCGATTCTGGAAGCCTGTATGGAGCCTGCGCCCCTGACAATCCGTGTCAACACCCTGCGGACGACAGCAGAGGAACTGTCTTCTCTGCTTGAACAGGATGGTATTTTGGCCTGTCCCACTGAAATTGAGGATGCGCTGACCTTGGAAAGGGCCGGCGCCATTGAGCGGTCGGGCGCTTATCGAAAAGGTCTTTTTCATGTGCAGGATGCGGCTTCTCAGCTTTGCTGCAAAGCATTGGGGGCGAAGCCCGGGGAGACGGTGTTCGACCTTTGCGCTGCACCGGGCGGAAAAAGCTTTACGATTGCCGAGCGGATGCGCGGTGAAGGGGCAATCAAATCGTTTGACCTCTATTCTTCCCGTACAGCGCTGATCGAAGACGGCGCAAAGCGGCTGGGGCTTTCGATCATATATGCTGCGATAGCAGACGCTTCCTGTTATGACGCTTCGCTTGGAAAGGCTGACCGGGTGCTGTGCGACGTTCCATGCTCCGGCTTTGGAATTGTGCGCCGAAAGCCGGAAATTCGCTATAAAACGCAGGGAGAGGTTGACAAATTGCCCGATTTGCAGTACCTTATACTCCGTAACGCTTCCTGCTATGTCCAAAAGGGAGGCAGGCTGGTATATTCCACCTGTACGTTAAATCCTGATGAGAATGAAGCGGTCTGCCTACGTTTTTTGCAGGAGCATCCTGCTTTTCGTCCTGTGCCGGCTCTGCCTGAGCTTTCAGAGGGCCGGCGGGATGCGCATGGATTTTTAACCCTGTTTCCCGAGATTGGCGGCCATGACGGCTTTTATATCGCAGTATTTCAAGAGGTGAGCGTTTGAATCCAACGGATATCCGGTCAATGACAGCGGAAGAACTGAAAGTGGCTTTGTCTGCTGCTGCTCAGCCTGCATACCGTGTCTCCCAGGTTTATGCCTGGCTGCAAAAAAGAGGCGTTTCTGATTTTGATGAGATGACGGATCAGCCAAAGGCTTTCCGCGAATTCCTGCGTGAACATTTTTCAATTTTAGGCTGCGATATTGAAAAAAGGCTGATTTCCGCGTATGATGAAACGGTAAAATATCTTTATCGACTGCACGACGGTGCGCTAATCGAATCCGTTCTGATGCGCTATAAATATGGATATACGCTGTGTGTATCCTCTCAGGTTGGCTGTAAAATGGGCTGCTCCTTCTGTGCATCCACGATTGGCGGCTTTGTCCGCAATCTGACGCCATCTGAAATGCTGGGGCAGATTCATGCGGCGCAGAATGACCGGAATGTCCGCGTCTCCCATATCGTATTAATGGGAATGGGAGAGCCGCTGGACAATTTCGAGAATGTCCTGCGTTTTTTGCAGTTGGCTACAGATGAAAAAGGGCTCAATCTCAGCATGCGCAACATTTCGCTTTCCACCTGCGGCATTGTGCCCGGTATTGAGAAATTGCTGGAATATCATTTGCAGCTGACCCTTTCCGTTTCCCTGCATGCCCCGAACGATGCGGTCCGTTCCCGGATTATGCCGGTCAACCGCCGCTGGGGTGTGGATGAATTATTGAACGCGTGCAGGAGATATGCGGAGAAAACCTCCCGCAGAATCTCCTTTGAATATGCAATGATCCAAAATGTCAACGATTCAGACGCTTGTGCGCTGGAGCTTGCCCGCAAACTGCGCGGCATGCTCTGCCATGTGAATCTTATTCCTGCAAATGAAGTGCGGGAAAACGACTACCGCCGTAGCCCGCGAGAGCGTCTGGAACGGTTTGCGCGGATTTTGGAGCAGCATGGTATTCAGGTGACGATTCGCCGCACGCTTGGCGCGGATATCAACGCCTCCTGTGGGCAGTTGAGACGCGGATATTTATCCCGGCAAAGGGAGGAAAATGTGTGAGAATTGTAGCAAAAACGGACATTGGCAGAGTGCGTGATTCCAATCAGGATTCCTATGCTGCGGGCGAATTGCCCGGAGGCGTTGCATGGGCCGTTGTCTGCGATGGCATGGGGGGGGCAGCAGGCGGAAGCGTCGCAAGCTCCTCTGCGGTCAAAATGATTTCTCAGCAGATCACCGCGCAATACCGCGACGGAATGAGCGGGAATTCCATCAAGAATATGCTGGTGTCTGCTGTTACAGCCGCGAATGTCAGCATCTTTGATCTGGCAAGTTCCAACCCGGAGCTGCACGGAATGGGGACGACAGTGGTTGCTGCAGTATTATCGGATCAGATGATCCGCGTGGTTCATGTGGGAGACAGCCGTGCATATAAGGTATCTTCCAATGGGCTGATCCAAATGACGCGGGACCATTCTGTGGTTCAGGAACTGGTGGAAACCGGAAAGCTGACGCCCAACGAGGCGAAGGCGCATCCGCGAAAAAATATCATTACGCGCGCGTTAGGTGTCGATGAGACAGTTGACATAGATTTCTGTGAAGACAGGATGGAGCCGGAAGATGTGGTTCTCCTGTGCACAGACGGGTTAACCAACTATCTGGAAACGGATGAAATTTTTCAGATTGCCCGAAGCGGCAGATATTATGAATCCGCGCAGCAGATGGTTGACCTTGCCAATCAGCACGGCGGCGGTGATAACATAACAGTCGTTGCCATTACGTATTGATGCGCAGCTATTTCCGGCTTCTACGAAAGGATGGTTACACATGGAAAATTATGTTGGGAAGCGGCTGGACGGCCGTTACGAAATTCAGGAGATCATCGGCGTCGGCGGTATGGCCGTCGTTTATAAAGCGTATGACAATATTGACGACCGGATCGTCGCAGTCAAGATCCTGAAAGAGGAGTTCCTTCAGAATGAGGAATTTCGCCGCCGCTTCAAAAACGAGTCGAAGGCGATCGCCGTTCTCTCTCATCCCAATATTGTCAAGGTTTATGATGTAAGCTTCGGCGACCGGCTGCAGTATATCGTGATGGAATATGTTGAGGGCATTACCCTCAAGGAGTACATTGAGCAGCAGAAGGTCATCAATTGGAAGGAAGCCGTGCATTTCGTCACACAGATTCTACGTGCTCTTCAGCATGCGCACGATAAGGGAATCGTCCATCGTGATATCAAGCCGCAGAATATCATGCTTTTGCAAAATGGTAATATCAAGGTGACAGATTTCGGCATCGCGCGCTTTAGCCGCAGTGAAACCCGCACGATGACGGAGAGCGCAATCGGCTCCGTCCATTATATCAGCCCGGAACAGGCACGCGGAGAAATTACGGACGACAAGGCGGATCTCTATTCGGTTGGTGTTGTGCTCTATGAAATGCTGACAGGGCAGCTTCCGTTTCAGTCTGACAGCGCCGTTTCCGTGGCGATCATGCAGTTGCAGTCCGATCCGAAAAGTCCGCGCGAATTAAATGATCAGATTCCGGTTGGCCTGGAGCAGATCACGATGAAGGCCATGCAGAAGGATGTGCGCGACCGCTACCAATCCGCCGCCGAAATGCTTCTAGATCTCGACGAATTCAAACGGAATCCGGATATCAAATTCGATTATGCATGCTTTGTGGACAATGAGCCCACGAAATTTATCGAGGATACCGGCAAGGTCCGTCCGGTGGTTCCGCCGGAGCCAAAGGATTCCTATGAAGAAGAAGCTTCTTCCCGGAAAAAGACTCTGCCGATTCTGATCGGGATCGTGGCGGGCCTTGCGGTCGTCGGCATCATTATCGGCATCCTGTTTGGAACAGGCGTACTGGGTGGAGGCCGCGTCGAAATTCCGAAGCTGGTCGATCTGGATTATTATAATGATATCGCACCCCAGCTGGATTCTAAATACAAAGATTATAACATTGTCGTATCCGAAGAAACCATCACTGATTCCACCAAGGCTCCCAATACGGTTGCCGAACAGTCACCTGCCTATGTGGAAGGAAAGACGATGCGTAAAAATGGGAAGATCGTTGTGAAGCTTGTCAGGAGCGATGGGGAGATTGAAATTCCGGATGTCCGTGGTTCTACTTTTGAAGAGGCAAAGCAGAAGCTTGTCAGCAAGGGATTCAATGTATCCAGCAACCCGATGCCGGCATATGATAGTGAATTGGAAGCGGGCCAAGTGATCCAGACGATTCCGAGCGCCGGGACGAAGGCTGTCGCCGGGACAACGATTTATATTCAGGTCAATACTGGTAAGGATACCAATTCCGTCGAAATGCCCGACCTTGAGGTTGGCAAGAACACGCTGGAAGTTGCCAAAATGATGCTGGAGAGCCTGGGCCTTGAATTGGATACCAATAATATCAAATACGAAGACAGTGAATACCCGAAGGATACCATCATTGCGCAGGATTTCAAGGCCGGCGTTATGATTCCGAAGAAAACCAAGATTGGCGTGACCCTCAGCAATGGCAGTGGTGAAGCGAAGAAATATACCATCCGGCTTGACAATATGCCAAATGTCAAAAATACGGAAGCGACTGTCAGGGCCTATCTGGATGGCACGGAGAAGGTCTATGATCAGACGGTGCTGCTCAATGGCAGCCCTGTGAGCATAGATGTAACAGGAAGCGGATCCGGCAGGAAGTTTACCGTAACCCTGGATGGTGACACGATTTATGAGTGTACCTTTGATTTCACCACCGGCACAAAGACGAATGACAAGTATTCCTATGAAAACTTTAAAGTATCCGTACCGAGTGTACGTGGCCTGACACAGGCGGCTGCCGAGGAAGAGTTAAAGGCTTATGGATTCAAGGTGAATGTCAAGACCAAAACCAGCCTGAATACGCCCTCCGGCCAGGTATTCCTGCAGGATCCTTCGGATGGAAGAACAGCAGGTTATGGTTCTACAGTGACGATTACAGTGAGTTCCGGTGGCTTTATCGGCGGAGATACAACGAATCCAGATGCAAATTCAGCTGGGTAAATTTCAGTGATCATTCGGACGGAAAAGTGGGATTTGTTTTGCAGTTGAATGGAATGATACACAAGGGGATCGGCGGCTTCTATTATGTGGAAGCCGCCGATGCGGTATATGAATGCAAGGCAAGAGGAATCTTCCGCAAGCGGAAGCAGACGCCTCTTGTGGGCGATTCCGTGCGGATTACGGTGGGAGAAGCATCGCAGGAGAATACAATCGATGAAATCCTGCCCCGTAAAAATACGCTGCAGCGTCCGCCGCTCGCCAATCTTGACCAGCTGGTGATTGTGGCTTCCACCTGTGAGCCGGCTCCGAATCTCTTACTGCTCGACAAATTAACGGCGATTGCTGTTTCCAAACGGATCATACCGATCCTTGTTTTCACCAAAACAGATCTATGTAAAGCGGATGAGCTTGCCGCGATTTATCACCACGCCGGTATGCAGGCTCTCTCTGTTTCTTGTAGGACAGGCGAAGGCGTAGCACAATTGAAGGCATTGATCTCTGGAAAGCTGAGCGCCTTTACAGGCAATTCGGGCGTTGGAAAATCATCGCTTCTCAATTGCCTGGACGCTTCTCTTCAGCTGCCCACTGGAGCAATCAGCGATAAGCTTGGTCGCGGAAGACATACGACCCGCCAATCTGAAATTTTTCACTTGGCAGGCGGTTTGGTTGCAGATACGCCTGGTTTTTCCTCTCTGGATTTGGAAAAGAGCGAAGTCATCCGCAAGGATGAGCTTCCATTGTGTTTTCCTGAGTTTTTGCCTTATCTTGGAAGATGCCAGTTTTCAAGCTGTACCCACACAAAGGATAAGGGCTGTGCAATTTTGCGCGCAGTGGCAGATGGGGAGATTGAACAAAGGCGGCATGAGAGCTACGTATCGCTTTATGAAGCGGTGAAGGACCTGAAGGAATGGGAGATCGATTGAAAAAGCAGGATGATATCCAGAAGGGAGAGGTTTTGTGCCCAGATGTGTCATTTTAGGAGCCGGTCCGATACGGGATTATCAAATTTGCCGCTCTTTTCTGCTGCAGGACGATTTTATTCTCTGTGCAGATGGCGGATATGCGCATGCCTGCAGGATGGGAATACAGCCGGATTTGCTGATCGGTGATTTTGATTCCATGCAGATTCCAGAGAGTGCCGGCTGTAAGATTCTCTCCTATCCGCCTGAAAAGGACGATACCGATATGCTCCTTGCGCTCAAGAGCGGATTGGAGCGGGGATTCCGTGATTTCTTGATTTTGGGCGGATTAGGTGGGCGGCTCGATCATACGGTGGCGAATTTTACCGTATTGGCTTATGCGCTTTCCCATTGTGCCAGAGCTGTGCTGCGCGATGAAAAAAATGCTGCAGTCCTATTGCGGGATTCCGTGCTTTCGATCCCGGATTGTCCTGGCTTTAAGATGTCCGTTTTTCCCTATGGGGGCGCTGCGCAGGGCGTATGTCTGCGCGGCGTCAAGTATCCGCTGGAGGATTATGATATGGAGCCGTATTGTACCCTCGGCGTCAGCAATGAAATCCTATCGGCCGGTGCTGAGGTTTCTGTGAAAAGCGGGACGCTGTTGCTTTTATTCTCAAAAGATTGAAATGATCGGATCACCTGTGATCTTTGCGCACGCTTTCGGAAGGCCTGCATATACTGAAAGTGAGCATGTGAGGAAAGACAGATGCTTGGAGGGATGGAATTCCTTCATCTTGCGCAGGGGCGGTGCTGCCTGTGAGACATCGGGGAAGCAGCAGGGGAATGATTTTAATTGCGTTCGGCGTTGGGCTTCTTGTAGCCCGTTTTTTCCCAGCGCAGTTTTTATTGGCCGTATTGGCGGTTCTGCTGGTGCTGTTTGGCGTGACTCTGTGCAGAAACTTTTGTTAGGAGGACTTGGTATGAAAGTTGTTTCTTTCCGCAGTCCTAAACTCTTAAGCGGAATCCTGCGCCTCATTTTTGGGATCAAAAAATCGGATGGTGTGTAACTCCTACTCGGAGATACATACAAACAAGAAAAAGGAACCGGAAGCAGAATGGGCTTCCGGTTCCTTTTTGTGCAGTTCAGGTTTACGGCTTTGCATTAGCCTCGTGGATCTCGTAGCCGCGCTTTTTCAAAAAGCTGTAAATCCGGTCGGATGGATTCAGCAGCTTGCTGACGGACATGTCGTGATTCAATGTATCAATGATATAGGCGATGTACTTCGACATATCAACTTCCGTATACCATTTACGCTGTAGAAGCTCCGGCGTGCGGTAAATCAGATTGGTCGTAAAGACGCGGTAGAAAAGCCCTTCCTCATAGGCCTTGTCGAACGCCTCAAGACCATTACAGAACAAGCCGAAGGCTGCGCAAATAAAGATGCGGTTTGCCTTCAAATCCTTTAGCTTTTTGGCCACCTCAATCATGGATTCGCCGGAAGAGATCATATCGTCGGCAATGATAACATCCTTTCCTTCCACATTGTCACCGAGGAATTCATGCGCCAAAATCGGATTGCGTCCGTCGACGATGCGCGAATAGTCGCGCCGCTTGTAAAACATGCCGAGATCAAGGCCCAGAACGGTTGCATAGTAGATGCAGCGGGACATACCGCCCTCATCCGGAGAGATGATCATCAGATGGTCGCGGTCAATTTTCAAATTGTCCACATGGTTGACCAAGGCCTTAATCATCTGGTAAGCCGGCTGGACGTTTTCAAAGCCCTTAAGCGGAATGGCATTCTGTACGCGCGGATCATGCGCGTCAAAGGTGATGATGTTATCCACGTCCATCATATTGCACAGCTCCTGCAGCGCGAGCGCGCAGTCAAGGGATTCGCGAGCGGAACGCTTGTGCTGGCGCCCCTCATACAGCATCGGCATGATCACCGTAATCCGGTGTGCCTTGCCGCCAATCGCTGCAATCACACGCTTCAGGTTTGCATAGTGCTCGTCCGGGCTCATCGGAACCGTGCGACCATACATCGTATAGGTTTCGCCGTAATTGAACATGTCGGCTACAATGAAGATGTCATAGCCCCGTACGGACTGGGAAATGGATGCCTTGGCTTCGCCTGTACCAAAGCGGGGGAAATTGACCTTCATTAAATAGGTCGGCTTCTGATAACCGGCAAATGCGATTGTTGTTTTATGTTCGCTTTCCCGTTTCTCGCGCCATTCCACAATATAACGGTCAATTTTGCGGCCGATCTCCTCACAGCCCGGCAGTGTAATGATCCCCAGCTTGCCAAAAGGGATTGAACTGAATTCGTCCATGTTATCCGGCATGCTATCACAACCTCCTAAATCTAGTGCACACAGTCTTTGCCTTGTGTTTTCTATTGTACCTTATTTTAAAAACTTTGCAAAGAGATGCATAAAAACTGGCGCAGAAAATTATACATGGAATCAGAAAGAGGTTTTGTCCAAATATGACAAAACCTCTTTTGTTTATTCATGATCCGAGTTCTTTTGTTCCTGTTGCTCCGTTTCCTCTTCAGGAGAGGCCAATTCCGATTCCACGGGCATAGACTCTGTCGCAGGGCGCAGCTCTGTCTGGCTGTCTATGTCTGCCGCCGCCTTCCGGATGGGATAGGGCGTGAGGAAGGCAGGCATTTTTCCCTTGCTGCGGTTCCAGAAAAGTAACAGTATCACTACAGCCAGCGCAAAGACCGAAATACCGATGCCGATGAACATCCCTTTTGGCGTGTAGGAGAGTTCAATGGTATGGCTTCCGCCGTCGATGCGTATCGCGAGCAAGGCGTCGCCGATAGCCAGTAGATCTTTCTTGTCGATTTCCTTGCCGTCTACCGTCACGGTCCAGCCCTCGTCATAGGGGATGGAGGTATACAGGATTCCGCTCTCTGAAAGATTGACCGTTCCACTGATCTTGGTATCCGTAAAGCTCTCCACCTGCAGGGAGTCTGCCTTCAGGCGTTCATATCCGCGCTGGAATTCCGCTTCGTTAAAGCCGTAGGCATAAAAATCGATATAGCCGGAATCGCCGCTGCTGATGGTGATATCCACACTGATGACCTCGCCCTTCTTATGGCGTCCGATATCGAGGATATATTCCCGATCCACATTCTGGGTGTTGTTATAGCTGTCCGAAGAAATGCTGATCTGTTCCACATTGTCTGAATTCACATACAGATAGAGGTTTTCCGTGCCGGGGCTGATCAGGTGAACCGTCAGGCTCGCGTCCTTGCCCGGAGTAGTTCGGAAGAAGGTAAAGGTCCCCAGCTGGGATTCATCGCTGAAGGGATCGATATTATCATAATCAATGCTGGAAATCTCCATCGGATGAAATAGTGTTCCACAACCAGTCGCCTTTTGGAAGAAATCCTGCTGCACCATAAAGGGATCGCTGCCGTCCGTTGCCCAGTTTTGCACCGTATCGTTGACACGGAAGGCGATTGGCAGGGAATACTTGTTTTCATACGCGGTGAATTTTCCCTGTGAAATCGGCAGCTTCGTATAAAGGGAAGAATCAGGGTGCACGTCGGCCGTATTATTGACGATATATTTCAGGCCGAACATACTGTTGTAAATTGGCGTCTGCAGGTGATAGGTGTAGCTGTTGATGAAGTTGCCGAACATGCCAAGGCGGCTCTGCAAGTTGGCTACCTTTTCATAGGCCATGGAGGAGAAGGTGGAAACACCGTTATAGTTGTACCAGGCAGGGTCCATGCGCGTGCGCAGGTTGGTCAGCTCCATCCGGTAAAATGCACCGTTTTCCAGCGTGTCCAGCTGCTTTTTGACCGCCTCAAAATCGGGGAGATCGGAAACATAATTGCTTTTTGGCTGATCCATGCTGTAGTTGTCCGTATTGGCCGCAGCGGCCTCCGTGACAACACAGCAGAGCAGCAGCACCGCTACAGCGGAGGACTGATAGCGTTTGTCCTTCATTAAGGTCATAACCAGCACATAGATCGCAATCAGGATCAGTGTAAGGATGACAGAAAGCTCGTCCACATTTTTGGACGTTATTTTCTGTACGATTACCACATAGGCCATTACGGCGAGCCCGACGCCCGCAATCTCCTTCGTGGAAAATTCCTTCAGCCGGATCAGCACCTGATAGGCCATGATCAACAGAATAAAGGAATAGAGGAAAGACTGACGGTAGGGCAGGTCGTTCGGGAAGTGAAAGCCGTGCCAGATATAATTGAGAAAATTGGTGTTGAAGCTGAAATAGAAAAAGACGAGCAGGGAGAGGTGCATCACCTTCTCCCGTTTGGAGATCGTCTTTGCAAAGAGATAGAGCGGAATCAGGATCAGTACAATCGCGCCGCAATACACGTTGGGCAGGACGTCCTCCCCGCTGCTACGGATCGTGGGTGTTACGCTGGCAAAATGATTGGCAAGAAAATCGAAAATGGTAAAGTAAGAGGTGTATTTTTTCGGGAAGGTACCGGAGGTAGCGGAGCAAGCCTGCAGAATAAAATAGGTGGGGAGCAGGGCAAAAGCCGCAAGTCCGGCGGATAGAATCGAACTGCCTGCAAAGCGGACGCCGCTTTGCAGAAACCGGCTGTTCTGGATTCCCGACCACAGGGAGGGCTTCCCATCAACAGGCATCGCAGCGGAAAGATGCGCTGAAATTTCATAATGGCTAAAGTAATATACCAGAAAATACAGCACTGCAAAGATGCAGACCATAAAGGACATATAGTAATTGGAGAGCATGGTCAGCGTCAGCGCGGCACAGTAGAGCCCGAAGCGCCCTTTTCGAATGATCTGCTCAATGCCGAGTGCAATCAGGGGCAGAAGGGCCATTGCGTCCAGCCACATAACATTCCAGTAATAGGCGATGAAAAAGCCACAGAAGGAATACAATACGCCGAAGGCGGAAATTGTCGCGTCGTTTTTACCGGTGGAGCGCTTCAGATAATAGGCGAACGCTGCGCTGGCAAGCGCAGCCTTGATCAGAATCATGGTGGCGATCGCTTCGGGGATGTTTTGGTGCCCAAAGAGGAGAATGAGGATGGACAGGGGGCTGGAGAGGTAATTGTAGAAGTTGCCGAGGAAGCTGCTGCCGAGCCCTGTATTCCAGGAATAGATCAGGCTTTCGCCGCCTACGATCCGTTCATAAAGCTCCGCAAACAGGGGACCGTATTGATGATAAAGGTCCATGCGCAGAATGGTCCTTCCGCCGAATGGGATTAGCTCGAAGCAAATATAAACAAGGAGCATCACCAGCGCGGAGGCGGCAAAGGAAATAAAGACATAACGGTTCTCATAGAACCGTTGTGACAGCGTTGGATATTTCAGCTTACTGTGCGTTTGTTCCATCGTCAGCCTTCTTTCTAAGCCACACGGCTACTAAATTAGATTGCATGCAAATAGTCTATCATAATTTTGGAAGCCTTTCAAGAAAAGCTTCCTTTCAGATTTGAAAAGAAAAGGAAAAAGCGAAGCATATTGAATTTTCAATGGTAAAAACGTATAATAATTAAAGTTAATTACCTGAAAATCAGTATTACCAGTTTGGAAAGGAATCCTGTCAATGAAGGACTTATTGCTGCAATTGTGTGCCGCATCGGGCGTGTCGGGCGCGGAAAAGACGGCGGCACAGACGGCCGCTAGTGCGCTCGGCGCGTTCGCACAGGTGCATACCGATGCTTCCGGCAATGTCATCGGCGAAATCGAGGGGTCAGGCCCGCACATTCTTCTGGATGCGCACATCGACCAGATCGGCATGGTCGTGACCGGCGTGGACGCGGAAGGCTTTCTGCGGATTGACAAGTGCGGCGGCATCGATATTCGTACTTTGGCCGGGCATGAGGTGACCGTCTGGGGAACCGAGCCGTTATATGGCGTGGTATGCAGCACACCGCCGCATCTGTCAAAGGCGGACGATCAGTCGATCACCGATATTACGGATATGGCAATCGATATCGGCCTTGCGGCGGAAGCCGCGCGGGAAAAAGTACACCCGGGCGACCGTGTGACCCTGCGGCGGGAGCCGAGGGAGCTGTTGGGCGGCCTGGTCAGTTCACCATGTCTGGACGACCGCGCGGGTGTGTCGGCAATCCTTCGCTGTCTGGAACTGCTCAGGGAGCAGAAGCATTCCTGTCGGATCACCATCGTCTTTTCTACACAGGAGGAGGTCGGCGGAGGAAGCGCGGGCTGCGCGTCTTACGCGGCTGCGGCTCAAGAGGGGATTGCAGTGGACGTCAGTTTTGCCATGACGCCGGATGCGCCGCGGCACAAGTGTGCGGATCTGGGCAAGGGAACGATGATTGGCATTGCCCCGACATTGAACGCCGCAATGAGCAGGCAATTGGAGAAAATCGCCAGGGAACAGGATATTCCCTATCAACTGGAGGTTATGAACGGGAAAACCGGGACGAACGCGGATGAGATCGCCGCGGCGGGCGTAGGAACGCGCATGGGGATTCTGTCCATTCCGCTGCGGTATATGCATATGAGCATTGAGGTGATCGATCCGCAGGATGTGGAGAGCACCGCACGGCTGCTGGCCGCCTATATTTTAGAAAGGGGGCGTGCATAAATGCTGGAAACCTTAAAAACACTCTGTTCCTTGCAGGGCGCTTCCGGCCGGGAAGACGCAGTGCGGGATTATCTGATTGAGCGCATCGGGCTGCATGCGGAGTATGAGGTTGACGCGCTCGGTAATCTTCTGGTGCATAAAAAGGGCGCACAAAGGGCAAAAAAGAAGGTGATGCTTGCCGCCCACATGGATGAGGTGGCGCTGATCATCACGTATATCACGGAAGATGGCTATCTGAAATTTTCGCCTGTTGGAGGGATTGATCCGCGCGTCCTGTTTGGGCGGAGCGTGTTTGTGGGGGATCAGAAACTTCCGGGCGTGATCGGCGCGATGCCAGTACACCTCCTCGAAAAGGACGATCTGAAAAAAATCCCGGATTTTGAAAAGCTCTATATTGATATTGGGGCTTCTTCTGCCGATCAGGCGAAAGAAGCGGTCCATTTAGGTGATATCGCTTATTTTGACTCGCCCTTCATGCCGTTTGGCGAGCGCCGGATCAAAGCAAAGGCGCTCGATGACCGCGCGGGCTGCGCGATCCTCTTGGAGATGATCGAAAGCGATTTGCCTTTTGACCTGGATTTTGCCTTTACCGTGCAGGAAGAGGTGGGGCTGCGCGGAGCCGGAGCTGCGGCCTTCCGGCTCGATCCCGATTACGCGATCGTTGTGGAAACGACGACCGCGGCGGATATTGCGGGCGTCCAGCCGCACAAGCGCGTCTGCGCGCTGGGAAAGGGCGCGGTGGTTTCCTTCATGGATAAAAGCACGCTCTATGACAGACGTCTGTATGATTTCGCGTTTTCTCTTGCGGAGCGAAAGAATATCCGCTGTCAGACCAAAACGCTGGTCGCGGGTGGAAATGATGCGGGCGCGATCCATAAGAGCAGGGGTGGCGTCAAAACCATTACGGTATCTGTCCCGTGCCGTTATCTGCATTCCCCGTCGTGTGTGATCGAAGAGGGAGATCTATACGATACCGCCGATTTGGTACGTGCGCTTGCGCAGCGCTTTGCCGATGATTCGATTGATTGAGAAGCGCTCCCTTCCCGATCTCCTGTCGTTTTGTGAGGAGAGCCCATACGGCGTGCGGATTGCCGCCTTTCTAGAGGCATATGGGACGGGTTATCCCTTTGCTCAATTCTGGATGCAGACGGATGCATCGGGCCGGTCAACCGCCGCTTTGTCACGTGTTGACGGGAATGTGACGGTATGTGCTGTGATGCGGGCGGATTTGGAGGAAATATGGGAGTTTTTGTATGCTGTCGGCTTTGAAAGCGTCCTGTGCTCGGAATGGGTTGTCCGGAAGGGCAGCCTTTTGCCAGGCTGTCGCCTTCAGCGATGCCTTCCCATGCGGCTGTATTCTTCGCTCGTGCCGCAGAATCATAAGGCAGTTTCCCTTTGCAAAGAGCCCCCGCTGCCAAAGATCTACGAAATTTTGACCGCAGCGGGGGAAACGCTGCCCAGTCTGGCAGCATGGCTCCCGGATGTTTCCCATCGGGTACGCCATGGCACGGCCCGGGTATGGGCGGTACAAGACAGGGATGAATGGATCGCCTGTGCCATGGCGGTTGCGCTGACGCGGCGGGAAGCTTTGCTTGGCGGCGTGGCGGTTCTGCCGGAGAAGCGTACCAGTGGAATCGGTTCTTATTTGACCGCGTCGCTGTGCAGAGCCTTATCCGAAGAAGGAAAAATGGTTTTTCTTTTCCATGAGGATGGCCTGCACGAGGCATTTTACCGCCGAATCGGCTTTGAACCGTATGGAGAACCAGCCCTGATCATTACCCAAAAAGGAGTTTAGAGTTACATATGCAGCAGCCTTTTTTTCAGCTTGATCCTGTGATTCAGAAAGCCGGACAAGATGCGTTGGAGCGCGCGAAGCCCGACTTTCTGAAAATTGATCAAATCGCCGAATATAACCAGCTCAAGGTGCTTTCCGCCTTCATTCGAAACGGCGTGAGCGAAAGCCATTTTGTCTCGTCCACCGGCTATGGCTATGATGACCGGGGCCGTGAGACGCTCGACAAGGTGTTCGCCGAGGTGATGGGCGCGCAGGATGCGCTTGTGCGCCACACCTTTGCCTGCGGGACGCATACGCTCGCCATAGCGCTCTACGGCGTACTGCGCCCAGGAGACACGATGCTCAGCGCAACGGGCACCCCCTATGACACGATCCATTCCGTCATCGGCCTGCGTGGAGAGGGGCAGGGCTCTTTAAAGGATTATGGGATCCATTACCGTCAGGTGGAGCTGGGGAAGGGCGGCCTGCCGGACCTTCCGGCTATTTGTGCCGCGATTGATGAGACGACCAAAATGGTCTATCTCCAGCGTTCGCGCGGCTATTCTTTGCGCCCGAGCCTGAGCGTTGCGCAGATCGGCGATGTGGCGAAGGCAGTCAAGGCGGTCAAATCGGATGTGATCGTGATGGTCGATAACTGTTATGGCGAGTTCGTCGAGCAGGAAGAGCCGCTCAGTGTGGGCGCGGACCTGATTGCGGGCTCGCTCATCAAAAATCCCGGCGGCGGGATTGCACCGACGGGCGGCTATATCGCGGGCCGCGCCGATCTGGTGGAGTTGTGCTCCTATCGGATGACGACGCCGGGGCTGGGCCGTGAGGTCGGAGCGACGCTCGGCCAGAACCGTCCGCTCTTTATGGGATTGTTCCATGCGCCGCATGTGACGGGGGAGGCGCTGAAAACAGCGGCCTTTACCGCGGCGCTCTTTGAAATTTTGGGTTATGACGTGACGCCCCGCTGTGGAGAAACGCGCCATGATATCATTCAGGCTGTGCTTCTGCGGGAGGAAAAAGCGCTGATTGCGTTTTGCCAAGGCATGCAGAAGGGCGCGCCGGTGGATTCCTTTGTTTCTCCAGAGCCTTGGGACATGCCCGGCTACGACAGCCAGGTCATCATGGCGGCGGGTGCGTTTACGCTCGGCTCATCCATTGAGCTTTCGGCGGATGCGCCGCTGCGCGAGCCGTTTGCCGCCTGGATGCAGGGCGGGCTCAATTTCCACAGCGCGAAGATGGGCGTCCTGCTCGCCGCGCAGGAAATGAAGGATCGGGGAGTGATTTAAATGCGTGACCAGAGAAAATCAAAAGGTGAAAAACATGCGGAAAAGGCGTCTGATTACCGAGGCATCACGCCGGACGCGCTCTGGTTGCTGGCAGAAAACCGCTTTCAAAACAGCAAGGAATTTTATGAATCCAAGAAACCCGCCATCAAGGAACAGGTGCTGATCCCGATGCAGCAAATCTGTGCCGCACTTGCGGACAGAATGGAAAAAATCGATGATAAAATTTGCCTGGTTCCAACGCGCATGGTATCCCGTATCCGGCGCGATACGCGCTTCACGAAGGATAAAACACTTTACCGGGAGCACGTCTGGATTACCTTTATGCGCCCAAAGAAGGAGTTCCCCTGCTCACCTGCCTTCTGGTTTGAGATAACGCCTCAGGGCTATAGGTTCGGCGTGGGTTTTTACTGCACAACCCCGCAGCTTATGCAGGCGTACCGCAGTGCAATTCTGGAAGATCCGGCGGCCTTCCGCAAAGCTGTGAAAAAAGCGGAAAGAGCGGGCTTTGCCTTTGGCGGCGAAAGTTATAAAAAGAACCGGCCCGGTGATGTGCCGGAGAATCTGCGCGATTATTTCAACCGGAAGGACGCGTTTGTCTGCCGGGAGAATCCGAGCCTTCTGCCACTTCAGGATGCAGGGATCATCGAAGAACTCAGAGAAGGCTTTTCTGAGCTCGTGCCGCTGTATCACTTTCTCCTGAAGGTAAGCGAGGATGCCAATGGGATCAAATCAGAATCATACTCATAATCTGAAATGCAGACGGCTTTTGGCTGCCTGCATTTTCTTTCGAGTTCGAAATGGAAAAATGAAATCAGATGTGTTACAATCATTCTAATAGGATGGATTCCTCGCAGGGAAGTGATGTTTTGTCCGGCTTTGCCCATCTTCATTTGCATACAGAATACAGCCTGCTCGACGGTGCATGCCGCATCGGGCCTGTGCTTGACCGTGCCAAGGAGCTCGGGCAGACCGCCGTCGCCATCACAGACCACGGCGCGATGTATGGCGTGATCGATTTCTACCGAGCCGCCCAGGAGCGCGGGATGAAGGCCATTATCGGTTGCGAGGTCTATGTTGCCGCGCGCACACGCCACGATAAGGTACATGCGCTCGACAGCGAGCGCAGCCATCTCGTTCTTCTGTGTGAAAATAATATTGGCTATCAGAATCTGATCGCCATGGTGAGCGAAGCGTGGATAGAAGGGTTTTATGTCAAACCTCGGATTGACCATGAATTACTGGAAAAGCATCATGAGGGTATTATTGCACTGTCCGCCTGCCTCGCGGGGGAAATTCCGCGCGCGCTGTCCCGTGGTGATTATGAAGGCGCAAAGGAAACCGCACTTTGGTATGACAACCTCTTCGGGCGAGGGAATTATTTCCTCGAACTACAGGATCATGGCCTGCGCGAACAAAAGCAGATCAATCCGCTGATCATCCGGATTTCCCGCGAAACGGGCATTCCGCTCGTTGTCACAAACGATACGCATTATATCTATAAAGAAGACGCCCGTGTCCAGCAGGTGCTCATCTGCATTCAGACGAACCACACAGTGGGGGAGGAGACGGGCCTCGAATTTGAAACGCAGGAATTCTATCTCAAGAGCGAGGAGGAGATGCGCGCGCTCTTCCCGGAGCTTCCGGAGGCCTTTGATAATACCGTGAAAATTGCAGAACGTTGCGATGTGACGTTTACCTTCGGAGAGACGAAGCTGCCGCATTTTGAGGTACCGGGCGGGGTGGATCATTTCGAATATTTGACCCGGATGTGCGAAACAGGCCTTCTGGAGCGCTATGGGGAACATCCGCCGCAGGATTATATCGACCGGCTGCATTATGAACTGAATGTCATTCACACAATGGGCTATGTCGATTACTATCTGATCGTGCACGATTTTGTCCATTATGCGAAATCGCAGGGGATACCGGTCGGGCCGGGGCGCGGCTCCGGCGCAGGTAGCATCGCGGCTTATTGCATCGGCATCACGGGCATCGACCCAATGAAATACAATCTCCTCTTCGAGCGGTTTTTGAACCCGGAGCGCGTGAGCATGCCGGACTTTGACATTGATTTCTGCTATGAGCGCCGTCCGGAGGTGATCGACTATGTGGTGCGCAAATACGGTGCGGACCATGTTGCGCAGATCGTCACCTTCGGGACGATGGCGGCGAAGGCCGCAATCCGCGATGTTGGCCGGGCATTGGGCGTGCCCTACGCCACGGCGGACAGCATCGCGAAGCTTGTCCCATATGAGTTGAATATCACGCTGGACGCGGCACTCAAAAAGAGCGCGGAGCTGCGCGAGCAATATGACAGCAGCGAGCAGGTGCGCGACCTGATCGATATGGCGCGCAAGGTTGAGGGCATGCCGCGCCACGCCTCCACCCACGCGGCAGGCGTGGTGATTACGCGTGACCCGGTATCCACCTATGTGCCGCTCGCGTGCAACGATGAATCGATTGTCACCCAGTTTACGATGACGACGCTTGAGGAGCTCGGCCTCTTGAAGATCGATTTTCTTGGTCTGCGCACCTTGACGGTCATCAACGACGCGGAGAAGATGATCCGCCTGCGCGAGCCGGATTTCGATGTCAATCAGATTTCCACAAAAGACGAAAAGGTCTATGAAATGCTTTCCAGCGGGCAGACGGAGGGCGTTTTCCAGTTTGAATCCGCAGGGATGCGCAATGTGCTGATGGGCCTCAAGCCGGAAAGCCTGGAGGATTTGATCGCTGTTATTTCGCTCTATCGGCCCGGCCCGATGGAGTCCATCCCCACCTATATCGAAAACCGCCATCATCCGGATCGGGTGCGCTACAAAACGCCGCTTTTAAAAGATATTCTGGATGTCACCTATGGATGCATGATCTATCAGGAGCAGGTCATGCAGATTTTTCGAAAGCTTGCTGGCTACTCCTATGGGCGCGCGGATATCGTGCGCCGCGCCATGTCCAAGAAGAAGCATAAGGTCATGGAGCAAGAGCGCAAAAATTTCATTTACGGGCTTGTCAATGAAGATGGTACGGTGGAATGCGAGGGTGCAGTCAAACGGGGGGTAGATGAAAAAACCGCCAATGCACTCTTTGACGAGATGTCCTCCTTTGCCTCCTATGCTTTTAATAAATCGCATGCCGCCGCCTATGCATATGTTGCTTATCAAACGGCGTGGCTGAAATGCCATTACCCATGCGAGTTCATGGCCGCGCTTTTGACGAGCGTGCTCGACAGCGCGGGCAAGGTATCCGGCTATATCGCGGAATGCGGGCGGCTCCAGATCCCTGTGCTGCCGCCGCATATCAACGAGAGCATGGAGGGCTTTACCGTGGCGGACGGCTGTATCCGCTTCGGCCTACTGGCCGTCAGGAATCTCGGCAGGGGATTTATCAAGGGGATTCTGGAGGAGCGGAAGACAGGCGGGCCGTTTGCCTCGTTTTATTCCTTCTGTAAGCGCATTTACGGCGGAAAGGATTTTAATCGCCGTGCATTGGAAAGCCTGGTCAAGTGCGGGGCACTCGACGGCCTCGACGCCAACCGTCGCCAGATGCTACAGTCGCTTCCTGTGGTGATGGAAACGCTGGAAGCAAACAAGCGGCGCAATATCGATGGGCAGCTCGGTTTTTTTGATATGTCCGCTTCTTTTGGAGAGGATACCGGCCCAGCTCTTCCCGACGTTGCTGAATTCCCCGCTGCGGAAAAGCTGCGTATGGAAAAGGAGAGCACAGGGCTCTACCTTTCCGGCCATCCGATGATGGAATATCTGGATGCCGCGCAGAAAGTGCAGGCGGCCCGGATATCAGATTTATTGGACGCCGCGCAGGAATATTCTGCGCGCTATATGGACAATACACAAGTAACGCTGCTCGGAATCGTCGCCTCCATAAAAAAGAAAATTACAAAGAATGATGCCACGATGGCCTTTTTAACCGTGGAGGATATGTATGGGGCCGTTGAGGTCATTGTATTTCCGCGTATTTTTACGGAAAACGCGGTGAAGCTGCAGGAGGGAAACGTTGTCCTTTTGAGCGGACGGCTCAGCCTGCGGGAGGACGAGGACCCGAAGGTGGTCTGTGATATCGTGGAAGCTGTTCCCGATCCGCAGCATGTGCCCGAGAGGCTCCAGAATCCACAACGAAGAAGCAGCCCTTTTTCACCTACTGCAAAAAGGCAGGAAGAGGAGCGCGCCTCTTCAAAGGGCAAACGCAAAGGGCTTTTTCTGCGTTTTCCTTCCAGGGAAGCGCCTGTCCGGCAGCTGGTGGAGCGGGTTCTGTGTATCTTCGACGGAATGACGCCGTTGTATTATTACTACTGTGATACAGGGAAGTATGAGACGCGCCCGCCCGCTGAATTCATCGATCCGAATGAGCCGATGCTTCGGGAGCTTCGGCGGATTCTGGGAGATGAGAACGTTGTGTTTCGCCCGTAAAGGAGCATATATCCGTTGAGTTTGACAAAGTTTTATACAATATTTATCTCAGCATACTTGACATCGCGCCAAAGTAGTGTATGATAAATATAATGCGTTCGTAGGGCCTGGAAGGAGCCAAGCCTTGCCGGCGCATTCTTTCTGACAAAATGAAATGTACGTTATAGGGGGAACGGTTATGAAGACGATTGGTGTATTAACCAGCGGCGGCGACGCGCCCGGCATGAACGCTGCCATCCGTGCGGTCGTGCGTACCGGCTGTGAGAGCGGCATGCGTGTGCTCGGCATCCGCCGGGGCTACAGTGGGCTGATCAGTGGCGATATGGTGGAAATGGATTTGAGAAGCGTCTCCGATATTATCCATCGCGGCGGCACTATGCTCTATACTGCCCGTTGCCCTGAATTTAAAACAGAAGAAGGCATTCAGAAGGCGGTGGACGTTTGCCATGAGACCGGCATGGAGGGGATCGTGGTCATCGGCGGCGACGGTTCGTTCCGTGGTGCGCGCGACCTCTCTCTGCATGGGATCCCCTGTGTTGCAATGCCAGGCACGATCGACAACGACGTGGCCTGCTGCGATTACACCGTCGGCTATGATACCGCGATGAACACAATTATGGAAATGGTCGACCGCATCCGCGATACGACGGAATCGCATGACCGCTGCAGCGTAGTCGAGGTCATGGGCCGCCGTGCAGGATACCTTGCGCTGAATGCAGGGATTGCTGTGGGTGCGACTTCGATCCTGATTCCCGAGGTTGCATACGACTTTGAACACGACGTAATCGACCGCATGCGCCGCACGCAGAAAACCGGCAAGAAGCATTTCATTATCATTGTGGCTGAAGGTATCGGCGGCGTGGATGAAATGGCGAAACGGATTGAGGATGCAACCGGCGTGGAAAGCCGTGCCACTGTCCTCGGCCACGTGCAGCGCGGCGGCTCTCCCACGGTCCGTGACCGTGTGGTCGCCAGCCATATGGGTAACTATTGTGTCCGCCTCCTGGAGAAGGGGATCGGCAACCGTGTCGTCGCCATGCAGAAGGAGGAGGTCATGGATTTCGATATCTATGAAGCGTTAAATATGAAGAAATCGATCGATCTGGATCTCTATCGGATCGCACATGAAATTTCCATCTGATTTGATAAAACAATGGGCCGGGATTTCACATACAAGAAATCCCGGCCTTAGTCTGCCTTGCCAAACATCTTGATTTAGTAGATAAAATTCCTTTTTGAAAACTTATCTATTTCATCTGCCCCAGCGGAAAAAGAGAAAACCGCTGGGGCAGATGATTTTCTATGATAAAGCTATGTATCACAGATCAATTTCAAGATCCTTATAATAGAATGTTTGATCCCGCTCGTTGATCTCCCGCAAAACACGGCACGGGTTGCCTACGGCGACCACATTGGCGGGGATATCCTTTGTAACGATGCTCCCAGCGCCAATCACGGAATTGTCGCCAATATGGACACCCGGCAGCACGATCGCCCCCGCGCCGATCCACACGTTATTGCCGATGTGGACAGAAATATTGAATTGCGCCGCCTGCAGGCGCAGTGCCGGATTGACCGGGTGCCCCGCTGTGGCAATGACGACATTTGGGCCAATCATCACATTGTCTCCGACAAAGATATCCGTATCATCTACCAGTGTTAGATTAAAATTGGCATATACGTTGCTGCCAAAATGCGTATATTTGCCCCAATTTGCATGAAGGGGAGGCTCGATATAGCAGTTTTCACCGATCTCGGCCAGCAGTTTTTTCAAAATCTGTTCCCTTTTTTGCGACTCAGACGGGCGTGTGTGGTTGTAATCATACAAAATTTCGAGGCACTGGGTCTGCTCGTTGGCAATTTCTTCATCTGTACAAAAGTAAAGCTTTCCGCTTTGCATCCGCTCCTTGGCTGTCATATCTTCTCCTCCTGTCGGGATCAATACATTTCGTCATCGTTATTTGTCAGCTTGCGTTTTAATTCTGCCAGTGCTTCTTCGATGGCTTGAATGGATCGGTCGCTGGCCTTGTTGAGCTGCGAGCCGCGGAACATACGCCCGGTTTTATGAAGCCCAGGGCGCTTGAGCTTCTGATAATTGTCAAGCTGCTCCTTCGTTTCCGTCAGGCGGGCGGAAAAATCCCCCGCCCAGGAGGACTGTTCCGTGCGTTTGCTGACAGACTGTTGAAATTCTGCCATCTTCTGCTCGATGTTCTCCTTCATGGATCGCATTTTATCCATCAGCTTGCGGATATCCAGCGCCGTGCGGACCGCGTTGATCAGATCTGCAAGAAAAACCGCGAAGATCAGGCCGAGAATGATATAGACGATATTGGCCGGGATCATAGAAATGATTTCTTCAACCGGTGGATGGACGATATAGAGGAAAACGATCGTCGCGATGCCCCAGTAGAGGGAATTGCGCAGGCAGATACGCCCCTGGATATTAAATTTCCGGTCGGAATAATCCCACCAGCGCGCGTGGAATAGTTTTTCCATCAGTACGCTCGTGATAAATTCCACAATATCGGCAACGATCATTCCTACGATGAACAGCAAAACCGGCTTTAAAACAGAGGGGATTGCATAGCTTTCCTTGATTGGCGAGAGGCAGACGAGCAATGCCACGGCGCCCGTGCCGTAAATGGGGCACATAGGGCCTGTCAAAAAGCCGCGGTTAATCCACTTGCGTTTGGCAAGGGAGCAGTAAATCGATTCCATCAGCCAGCCGGCCGCGCTGTAAAAGAAAAAATACAGAACATAGATTGGAATAGTAGGCGCCATTCTCTCTTCTCCTTTCGCTTAAGCTTCCAGCCGCTGGCGGATGATTTCCTTATGCTTTTTCGCCTGCTTTGGAATCAGAGAGAGGATCAGCTCCCAGGTAGCGCAGTATTTATCCGCCATGCTTACGATAAAGGATTCCCGATAACGCGGGGGGCGGACGGTCAGGGGCCACATATGCTTGATGATAATATCCTCTTCCTTTTTGCTCAATGTACATAGCTCGCGGGCATTTTTGAGTGCAAAACCGGGATGCAGATAGCCGTGCGGACGGTGGCTCGGGTCTTTTTCGCGCCAGTCATAGTAAAAAAGATCGTGCAGGATGGCGCCGCGGGCGGCTGTGCGATAGTCCAGCCCTAACCGCCTGCAAACCAAAAAGCTGATGTAGGCAACACTGGTGATATGCTGGAGGCGGTCGATATCGAGGTGCTGTTCATATATGGAGAGCCCCTGAACCTCCGGGCGGCTATATAAATCTTCAATACATTCAAAAAAGGCGGGACTCATATGATCGCGTCCCAGAAAAGAACCGATATAAGCTTGGTGCAGTTTGTTCATATCATCAAGCGCTCACTTTCTCATTTAGATTTCACAAAAGAATTGCGATTGGATCATTCTGGATCAGAGATTCGAATAATATAGTAAAGTATACTATAATCGGCGTAAAAATCCAAGGTGAATCGCCGGATTGTTCCTGTTCCTTAACAATTTTTTACTTCCTGTTCATAAAAGCAGACCATTTCTCCTGCAGAAAACGAGCCACCGCATCCTCTGCATTGGAGCGAATGACGCCTGTAGCGGCTCTGCGGACTAGCTCCAGCGCATTGGATACGGCATAGCTTTCGTCTGCGGCTGCGAAAAGGGGCAGATCATTGAGATTATCTCCGAAGGCCACCATGCGCTGTGCTCCCGTAAACTGCTTGAGAAAGGCGGCACCGGCCGGTTTACTGGCTTGGCTGCTGAAGGCCTCTATCAGCCAGTAATCGGAATAGGTGTCCTTATAAAACACATGGGAAATGTCTTTCACCTCAGAGAGCTCCTGTGCAATTGGAAAAAGCTCCTCATAACGGTCAAACATGGTCAGGTAGATGGGGATTGTCGTTTCTGTTACCGTCAGCCGTTCTACTGCGATAAATCGCTTGCCGGGCGAATTCTTGCGGTTTTCATAGTATTCCCGATTGATTTCCGGTTTAAGCTGTGTAAAGCAAACCTCCAGTTTATTTTTATTCAAGCGGTTGAAAAAGGGGCTTTTTCCATGGCGCTCGAATATTTCCAGCGCGGTCCGCGCGGCGTCCACAGGAATCGGGCAAACAGAAATCATTTTCTTTTGTGCCAGATCATAGATGACAACGCCGTTCATCAGAACAACCGGCAGGCGAAGATGGAGCTTTTCCAAAAGTGGCGCGGCGCTGGATGCGCTACGGGCCGTTGCAACCGTGAAAAGAAGCCCTTCTTCTATTAGAACATTCAAAAGACGGGCGGTCTGATTCGATATCCTGCATTCCGGTGTGAGTAGAGTACCGTCAAGATCACTGATATAAAGTGTTTTCAATGCTGATTTCCTGCCCCTTCCCTTTGTGGATTGCTTCTGTTCTCAAACCGATAACAATTTTGGATTTTACCTCTTTTTCAGAAAAAGGGCAATAGAAAAGGAAACGCTCAGCAAAGTTATCGCCGAAAATACTTGCCACAGGGGTCAGAAATTAGTATAATAAAAAAACAGTTGCAAACATTTCGGTATATGGATACTGAAAAAATCAAGAATGTGAAGCAGCCCGAAAAAACGCATCGTGGTGATCTTTTGATTGGCAGATGCGTTAGGCTGCGCAGCACAATACAGGCAGACAAACTTGTCCAAAATCCTTGACCGGAGATTACCGGTTCTTCATTGCTGCTTCAAGGAGGATGGAGTTTGGGGAGGCATAGGAGCGATCAAGAATGTTAGGAAAATATATAAGGGTGAAGGTAGTGCGCCCAATCGGGACAAGGCATCAGCACTTTCCCTTTACCTATCAGCTCAATTATGGCTATGCACAAGGCGTTACAGGAATCAATGGCGAGGCGCAGGGCGTCTATATTATGGGGATCGACCATCCAGTCCGGGAATTCGACGGCCGGGTGATTGCAATCGTCCGGCGGAATCAGCATAAGGGGATCGTTTGGGTTGCGGCGCCAAAGAGCAAGCGTTTTATTATCAATGAGATTTGTGATGCAATCGATTTTGCAGAAGGATACTATGGATATACGCTGGAATGCCTTTATGAGCGTTCCTGTGGTGCGGTGGTATATCGTATGGAGGCAGGAAAGCCTCTTTATTTGCTGATCAAAAACAAACGAAGCGCGCATTGGGGCTTTCCCAAGGGCCATATGGAAAAGGGGGAGACGCAGGAAGAAACAGCTAAGCGGGAAGTGCTTGAAGAAACCGGCATGCATATTAAGCTGGTACCAGAATTTTCTTCCAGATCAGAATATACAATTCAAGGAAAAGTGGAAAAATCGGTGACGATCTTTTTGGCAAGCACACAGGATCAAGACACCGTGATCCAGCAGGAAGAAATTGAGGATTTCATTTGGCTGCGTTATGAGAAAGCGCTGAAAATGTTAAATTACGAAAACGATCGGATGATTTTAACAAAGGCGAACCGTTTTTTGCTGGAAACAGGGCAGGCGTAAATTTAAAATCTTGAAATGAGGTTATAAAATGGCGGAAACTTTGGCGCAATATTTCGTGGATTTTTTTCAAAACAAAATTCCCAATGAATTGATTGTATTCATCGTGTCGCTGTTCCCAATCCTGGAACTCAGGGGCGGTATGATCGTAGCAAAGCTTTTGAATATTCCCTTTGTCACAGCATTTATTATTTCCTTTGTTGGCAATATGGTTCCGATCCCTTTTATTCTTTTATTTATCAAGAAAATTTTTGCATGGCTGCGCCGTTTTCCGCGCTGGGCAAAAATTATAGACAAACTGGAAGCGCGCTCTATGAGTAAAAGCGATAAGATTGAGAAATATAAGGAATGGGGACTTTTGTTTTTTGTGGCGATTCCTCTTCCCGGAACTGGGGGATGGACAGGCGCTCTGATCGCATCGTTGCTGGATTTGCGGATCAAAAAATCTCTTCCGATTATTACATTGGGCGTTTTGGTTGCCGGTATCATTATGTCGTTGATCGTATATGGTGTGTTCGGGGGGCTGATAAGCTTTTTCGGCTGATCCGACAGACGTAAAATGCGGGCCTCATTCTAGGGCCCGCAATTGCTTTCTCAGATGGGATTGTTCATATATGCAGGCCAGCCGGAAAAGCATAATTTTGCGTCCATAAAGACGAAAAATGCGAGTTGCGGCCGCTAGCTCTTCAATGCTTATTCTCAATGGGCGTATAGCAAAATGTAAACGCATGTTGCTACGCGCCCTTTTTCCTTAGCTTGTATAATCCTCAATCAGCCGTTGCAGCTCCTGCAGGGACTGTGCCGGAATGCCGCGCAACAGCTCCTGCCGGTTGACCGCCGGAAGGCTGTCCAGATATACTTCAAATACCTCCATCGGTTCGTCGCTTCCGGTATGGAAAGAGGCAATTTTTCCCTGATATACGCCCAGCGTATAAGGCGCCTGCGCGGATTCCTGTGTGCTGGCGGCTTCGGTTTCCACTCCGGTGACGGAAGTGCGGACTGCGTCCGTTGTCAAAATGACAACAGAGAATATCAGACAGACCGCGCAAAAAATGCGGATTCCTTTTCTGATCATATGGGTTCTTCCTCCGCTTCTAAACAAGGTTCGTTTTTATTTTGCGCTTATTTTTTCGGCTTTATACCAGAGAATGGAAATGGCCTATCCCTGTTTCAGTTTTTACCAGAAACGAATTTTTGAAAATTACTAAACTTTTCCGCGAAAGTATGCTATAATAACCGAATAGAAAAGGAGGCAGTGAATTTTATGAATCACGATCCACGAAATTCCAAGCCTATGAAAAAAGCAGCTGGTAAAGCCGAAGCTGCCCATCATTCTTCGGTTCGCAAGGGACAAGCACCCCGTACGCGCAAGCCGGGCAGCAAAAAAGCAGGCCGCAAGCTTTCCACCCCTATCAGGGTATTGCTTGGGGTTCTGTCGACTCTGGCATTGACCTGTTTGATCGTCGGCATGACGCTGCTTGTTTATATCTTCGTTTTCACGCATGGTGATCCAGCGATTGACCTGAATGAGTATAAGGCAAATCAGAATCAGACGACAATCGTATATGCATACGACGACAAGCAGCAGCCTGTTGAGGTAACACGTCTGCATGGCTCAGAAAACCGCATTTGGGTGAGCCTCAGTGAGATGCCGGAAGAGATGAAAAAAGCTGCGATCGCGATTGAAGATAAGCGCTTTGAAAAGCATAATGGCGTCGATTGGTTCCGCACGGCTTCCGCAGTCTTTATGCATGGTATGTCGCAGGGCGGTTCTACGATTACGCAGCAGCTGATCAAAAATCTGACGGGCGATAAGGAAGTCACGATCGTCCGTAAATTTAACGAGATCCTCTACGCATTGAATATGGAGCGCAATTATTCCAAAGATGAAATTCTGGAGGCTTATCTCAATACGATTTATCTCGGCGAGGGCTGCTATGGCGTAAAAACGGCGGCGGAAAAATACTTTGGCAAGGATGTCAGCGAGCTAAATCTTGCGGAATGCACGGCTCTGCTGGGCATCACACAGTATCCTTATAAATATGACCCGCTGGTCAATCCGAAGGAGAATAAGACCCGGCAAAAATATGGGCTGGATGTCCTTCTGGAGACGAAGGAAATCTCGCAGGAGGAATATGACGAGGCAATCAATTATAAGCTCGTTTTTACCAACAGCGACGAATATAAAGCGGCGCACAAGGATGACAAAGAGTTAACGCAGACGGAAAGCAAGATCCAGAGCTATTATGTAGATTATGTTGTTGATCAGGTGATTGACGATTTCATGGAGCAATATGGCCTGACGGAACAGCAGGCGACGCAAAAGGTTTATTATGGCGGCCTAAAAATCTATACGGCCATGGACCCTGATGTACAGGCCGCGATGGAGGATGTTTTCTATAACCGTAACAATATGATGAACAAAGGGATACAATCCGCTATGACGGTTATGGACTACAAGGGCCGGATCGTAGGCATTGTAGGCGGTGCGGGTAAAAAGACGCAGAATCGTGGATTAAATCGCGCTGTATCTTCTAAGCGTCAGCCAGGTTCTTCCATCAAGCCTTTGAGCATTTATGCGCCCGCGATTGAGAATAATCTCTATTATTGGTCCTCTATGATTCGGGATTCGGCTTCCCGATATGTCGACGGCAAGCCTTGGCCCGTCAACTATGGGAAGAAGCCTGGCGACGGGCTTCTGCACCCGCTGCAGTATGCATTGATGCACTCTTTGAATACTGTACCGGCCCGTATGCTGGAGAAAATTACGATCAAAACGTCGTTCGACTTTTTGGAGAACCGTTTTCATCTGTCCACCCTGGAAAAGGCGGATGCGGACTGGGCGCCTCTTGTAACAGGCGCTTTTACGCAAGGCGTTACTACACTTGATATGGCGGCGGCCTTTGCGGCTTTTGGCAACGGCGGTACGTATTATGAGCCCTATTGCTATTACAAAGTGACCAACAGCTCCGGCTCCGAAACCCTCTTGCAGACTTCTGTAAAGGGTGAAAAGGCGCTCTCTCCGGACACGGCTGACGTGATGTGCGAGCTGCTGCAGGCAAACACCGGGTACGGCACGACAAAGGCGAATGCCGTCAGCGGCTTTCAGACGATGGCCAAGACCGGTACGACGACGGATGAAAAAGACCGCTGGTTTGTGGCGGGCACGCCTTATTATATTTCCGCCACCTGGTATGGTTATGATACGCCTGCATATATTAAAGTCCCTGAAAGTGTCAATCCGTCCGCGATCCTGTTTAAAAAGGTTTTTGATAAAATTCACAAGGATTTGCCTGCCAAGGAATTTGAGAAGAGCGGCCTTACGGTCGAAAAGGAGTATTGCACAAAGACCGGCTTGATCGCTTCTCCTTCCTGCACTTCAAAGAAAAAAGGCTGGTATAAGATCACCGATACGCCCGCGGAGTGCACCTCCTGCGGCGGTTCCGGGCTTCTGAACAACATCGCGGGCAATGTTTCCAATGCCATCGGCCAGGCAGGGGATGTCGTTTCCAATGCGCTTGATCAGGCCGGGCAGGCCATTGAGAATGCTTTAGGCGGCATTACCCCATAATAAAAAACGTTACAAACAAACGAACCTTTTGCCTGTTTGGGTGGAAGGCTCGTTTGCAGTATCTTAGCTAATCAAAAAAGGTCAGAGGAGGCGTGTTATGTCTGGATTGTTAATCCGTCACGCACACCTGATAGATTTATCGGCCGGCATTGATCAAATCGGCGATGTCAGGCTGGAAGGAGAGCGGATTTCCGAGCTTGGAACCAGTCTTTCTGTGCAGGGAGACCGTTTGCTGGATGCAGATGGCCTGTGCCTTGCACCGGGGCTTGTGGACATGCATGTGCACTTGCGTGATCCAGGGCTGACGCATAAAGAGGATATTGAAAGCGGCTGCGAGGCGGCTGCAGCGGGCGGCGTCACCAGTGTTGCCGCGATGCCGAATACGCTACCCTCCGCTGATTCTCCGGAGACAATCCGTTATATCCTGGAGAAGGCATCCAGGGCAAGAGCACGTGTGCTGCCGGTTGCAGCAGTTACCAAGGGGCTTGCCGGCAAGGAGCTAACCGATTTCGAGGCTTTGAAAAAAGCAGGAGCGGTCGCTTTTTCGGACGATGGCAATCCGGTTGCCACATCATATCTAATGTCAGAGGCGATGAAGCGCGCTGCCAAATTACAGATGCCTGTACTGGCGCACTGTGAAGACAGGGCCCTGACGCGCGATGGCCTGATCCATGAGGGCGAGATTTCACAAAAGCTTGGCGTGCCGGGCGTTCCGGCAGCAGCAGAAGATGTAGGAACGGCGCGCGAGATTGCGTTGTCCCTTTCACTGGGCGTTCCGGTTCATATCTGCCACGTCAGCACGGCGGTGAGCGTTGATATGATTCGCGCGGCAAAAAAAATGGGCGCGCAGGTCACTGCAGAAACCTGCCCTCACTATTTCGTGCTGACGCATGAAAAGCTGCTGAGCCGCGATGCGGACTACCGCATGAGCCCACCACTGCGCCCGGAGAAAGACCGTCGGGCGATTTTGGAGGGCTTACGCGATGGGACAATTGATGCGATTGCAACCGATCATGCGCCGCATACTGCAGAAGAAAAAGCTGTTTTTGAAAAAGCTCCCAACGGTGTTGTTGGTTTGGAGACCTCCCTGGCTGCAGGGATCACCTTTCTTGTTGAAAACGGAATCATGAGCCTTCCGGAGCTTTTATATCGAATGTCGGCGATTCCCGCCAAAATTCTTCGGGTGCCCTGCGGAGCCCTCAGAGAAGGCGGCAGAGCCGATCTTGTTCTATTTGACCCGCAAAAATCCTGGGCGGCCGACCCGGCTCATTTCCATGGAAAATCCCGTAATAGCGCCATGAAAGGCCTGCAGCTTCGAGGATGCGTTCAATATACCTTCTGCCGCGGTAATCTGGTTTATCGCAGATAACAGTAAAGCGACATGCTCTATGTGAGCGATCATGAGAGAAAAGGTGGTTTGCGTTATGTCTCTGGACCGTTTGATTGAAAAAATTGCCGTACTGAAAAATCCCACTGTGGCAGGCCTGGACCCAAAGCTGAGCTATATTCCTTCGTTTATCAGAGAAGAGTCCTTTGGGCGTTTCGGAGAAACGCTGGAAGGCGCGTCCGATGCACTGCTGCAGTTCAATCGCGGGCTGATCGATGCATTGTGCGATATCGTTCCCGCTGTCAAGCCGCAGTGCGCTTATTATGAGATGTATGGCTGGCCCGGAGTACGCGCTTTGTATGAGACCATCCGATATGCGCAGGAGAAGGGCATGTTTGTGATTACGGACGGAAAGCGAAATGACATCGGTTCTACGATGGAAGCCTATGCAACGGCGCATCTGGGAAAGGTTGCAGTTGAAAACAACACCCTTGCTCCCTTTGGCGGCGACGCGTTGACGGTCAATGGATATCTGGGCAGCGACGGGATCATGCCGCTTCTGGATATCTGCCAGTCACAGGATAAGGGCATTTTTGTGTTGGTGAAGACCTCCAATCCCTCTTCCGGAGAGGTACAGGACCAGCTCATCGACGGCCGTCCCGTTTACCGCATGATGGGCGATCTGTGCGAGCGCTGGGGCCGCGATTTGCCAGGGCGCCACGGCTATTCCGGCGTTGGCGCGGTGGTTGGCGCGACCTATCCCGATCAGCTGGAGGAATTGCGTACAGCTTTGCCGCATACCTTTTTCCTGGTGCCGGGCTACGGCGCGCAGGGGGGCAGCGCCCAGGGGGTATGTCCCGCATTTGATCAAAACGGGCTGGGCGCAATCGTCAATTCCTCCCGTGCGCTGATGTGCGCATGGCAGAAGGAGGGCTGCGACGAGGGCGATTATGCAAATGCGGCGCGGCGTGAAGCAATCCGCATGCGGGATGAGATTACGGCCTGTATTCCGGCCATTTCAATTAAGTAGATCGGGAGGCGTGTATATGGAAAGCAAAAGGGCAAAGCGGGCCTATCTGGTGCTCGCGGACGGCACGGTATTTCATGGGTATCCTATGGGTGCAGTGGGCGAGACAGTGGGCGAGGTCGTTTTCAACACCTGTACCGCCTCTTATCAGTCCCTTCTCAGCGATCCGACCTATTATGGGCAGATCGTCGCACAGACGTACCCGCTAGTGGGAAATAGAGGCGTAGAAGAGGATGCAGCATCTTCCGATATAATGGCGAACGGATATATTGCACGCGAGTGGTGCGATACGCCTTCTGCGATGAATGGGGGAGTCACGCTTGATGAATATCTCCGCAAACGCAATATCGTAGGCATCTGCGGAATTGACACGCGCAGGCTGACACGTGCCTTGCGGGACAAGGGCTATTTTAATGGTGCCATTACCGATTCGCTCAATGATTTTGACGCGTTGCTGCACAGGATCAAAGCCTACACCATTTCAGGCGCGGTGGAGGCCGTGACCATTCAGGAGCCGGAGCATATCCCGGCGGAAAATCCGCTTTACCGGGTTACGGTAATCGATTGCGGCTTTCCCCGTTCTATGCTTGGGGCGCTGACACGGCGCGGCTGTGAACTGACGCTGGTGCCGGCCTTTACAAGCGCGCAGGAAATCCTCACGGATCATCCGGATGGCGTTCTTTTCTCTGACGGCCCGGGTGACCCGGATGACGCGCCCTGTCTGATCGACTGTGCGAGGGAGCTGCTTGCGGCGAAAATACCGCTTTTCGGTGTAGGGCTTGGTCATCAGGTTATGGCGCTTGCCGCCGGAGGGACAGTGGTCAAGATGCCCAAAGGACACCGCGGATCGAATCAGCCGGTCCGGATTCTGAAAACGGGCCGCATCATGGTCACCATGCAGAATCACGGCTATTCAGTCGCCGCACAGAGCCTCCCGCAGGGGATTGCGAAAATTACGATGACCAATGTAAATGACGGCGCAGTCGAAGGCATTGCCTATTGCAGCACTCCTGCATTCTCCGTGGAATTTACGCCATCCGATGGAATCGGAAGACAGGATACGGCATGGATCTATGACGCATTTATGGATCGGATGAGAGGAGACTGCCGCAATGAAGCATAACGAAATAAAGAAAGTATTAGTGATCGGTTCCGGCCCGGCGGTGATCGGCCGTTCGGCGGAATTTGATTATGCCGGGACGCAGGCGCTTCGTACACTGAAGGAGGAGGGCCTTGAGACCGTTTTGATCAATTCCAATCCGTCTACCATTATGACGGATCACGGGCTTGCCGACCGGATCTATATCGAGCCTCTGAATATTGATATCGTCAAGCGGATTATTGAAAAGGAACAGCCGGACAGCATTTTGCCGACAGTGGGCGGGGATCCGGCTCTGGAATTGGGACTGGGCCTTTCCATGAACGGCTTTTTGGAGGAGCATCATGTGCATCTGCTGGGCGTCGGCCCGGCGATTATCCACAGCGTACAGGATCGCCAGTCCTTTGCGGATGCATTGGAAAGGGCCGGCGTACCCGGTGTCGCCGCGAAGGTGGTCGGTACGGTACAGGATGCCGTGGCTTTTGCAAAGGAAGCAGGGTATCCGGTCCGCGTTCGCCCGGCCTATACGCTCGGCGGCAGCACGATCGATCTTTGCCCGGATGAGGCGACGCTTCTTGAAATGGCGGAGAAGGAGCTGCACACGTCTCTGATCCGTCAGATTTTGGTCGAAAAATGCATTTCCGGCTGGAAAGAGATTGAGTTTGAGGTCATGCGCGACCGGATGGGTAATTGCATCAGCGTCTGCAGCATGGAAAACCTCGACCCGGTTGGCATTCATGCGGGTGACAGCATTATCGTCGCGCCCGCGCAGACGCTGACGGACGGCGAAGCGGAAACGCTGCGCGCCTGCGCGCTGCAGCTGGTCGATTCGCTCGGGATAGAGGGCAACTGCAGCGTCCGCTTTGCAGTGCGGCCGGACGGGGGAGAGTACGCCGTGCTGGAAGCAGACCCGCGCATCAGCCGAACCTCTGCGCTCGTCTCCAAGGCCACCGGTTACCCTGTTGCACAGGTGGCGGCAAAGATCGCGCTGGGCTATACGCTCGACGAGATTTTAAATCCGGTTACCGGCTGCACCACAGCCTGCTGCGAGCCGGCGATTGACTATTGCGTTGTGAAATTTCCCAAATGGTCCTTTGACCGTTTTGACGAGGCGGAACGCCGTTTGGATGATTCCATGAAGGCGACCGGCGAAATTATGGCCATTGGTACGAGCTTCGAACTTGCGTTTATGAAAGCGGTCCGTTCCCTGAAGATGCAGCTCGACACGCCGCATCTTCCCAAGCTTTCCGCGTTTTCTGATGAGGAAATCCTGCAATTGATCGAACGCTCGAATGATGAGCGTATTTTTGCCGTATATGCAGCAGTTAAGCGCGGGATTCCGTTTGATACGATTTACCGATTGACGAAAATCGACCCCTGGTTCCTCTCTAAGATGAAAAATATCGCCGATATGGAAGCGGCGCTGGCGGCTGGCGCTGACGAGGATACCCGGTACCGTGCGAAAAATATGGGCTTTCTCGACGAAACGATTGAACGCCTTTCTGGAGAAAAGCTTGCGCATCCGTCTCATTCCACCTATAAGATGGTGGACACCTGCGCGGCGGAATTCGATGCCGAGCGGCCCTATTTCTATTCCGCATGGGATGATGATAATGAAGCGCTCTTTATGCGCAATGGCCGCGCTGATAGAAGAAAAAAGGTGCTCGTCCTCGGCGCGGGGCCGGTTACGATCGGATACGGGATCGAGCAGGATTACTGTGCCGTCCATTGTGTGGATATGCTCCGTGAAATGGGGTATGAGGCGATCATCGCCAACAATAATCCCGACGCTGTCTCAACGGATTTCCAGACGGCGGACCGCCTGTATTTCGATCCGGTCACGCCGGAAGATATCGCCAACATCCTTGCTACGGAAAAGCCCTGGGGCGCTGTGCTGCAGTTTGGCGGCCTTTCCGCGGTGCAGATGGCCCGGATGATGAAAGCTGCGGGCGTTTGTGTGCTCGGCGCACAGGATCAACAGGCGGAACTGCTCGGCGACCGCCATGCGTTCGACCGTCTGCTGGAGGACTTGGGCATCCCGCATCCGGCGTTTCGGATGACCGCGGCCGGCAATGCGGATGAAATAGCGCGTGAGTTGGGCTTCCCCGTTCGTCTGACTGCCGGCGAGCACAATGCGATCGCTTACACAGGTACAGATCTCTCCCTCTTTATCGAGCAGGAAGGTTTAACGGAAAATGCACCGATTATGGTGCAGAAATACTATATCGGCACAGGAATGGAGCTCAATGTGGTCACGGACGGGGCGGATTACCTGATCCCCGGTATCGCGGAGCAGATCGAGCGCGCCGGCATCCATACGGCGGATTCGATTTCCGTCTGCCCGACGCAGACGATCCCAGAGAAGGAAAAGGAACGTGCAGTGGAGTATGCCGGCAGGCTTGCTCTTGCGCTGCGTACGCCGTGCCTTGTCAACGTTCGTTTCGTCTATTATGACCATGAAATCTATCTCTTCCATGCAAGCGTTACGCAGAGCCATAGCGTACCGTTTTTGACGAAAGCGACCGGTATTTCTGCAGCCGCGGTTGCCACGCGCTGCATGCTGGGCGAAAAGCTCTCCGATCTTGGCTATGGGACAGGGCTTATTGAGCCGGATGCATATTGTGCCGTCCGCGTGCCCGTGTTCAGCTTCGACCAGATCGGCGGTTTGGACACTCAGCTCGGCCTTGAAATGAAATCCACGGGGGAGGCCTTCGGCATTGCGCATACCTTTGAGGACGCGCTGCTCAAGGGCCTTGCAGCCTCTGGAATGCGCCTCAAGCGCAAGGGCGGCGTCTTCATTTCTGTCCGGGATTCCGATAAACAGGAGGCGATCGGCCTCGCGGACCGTTTTTCCCAGCTCGGCTTCGATCTCTATGCGACGGCCGGTACCTGCAAAATGCTCAATGAAAACTTTATTGCCGCGAGCGCGGTACGCAAGATCCATGAGGGGACGCCCAACACGATGGACCTACTGGAGAGCAATAAAATTGTCTATGTCGTCTCCACCTCGCAAAAGGGCCGCCAGTCGATCATCGACGATATCCGAATCCGCCGCAAGGCACTGGAGCGTCAAATTCCTACCTTTACCTCTCTGGATACGGCCTATGCGCTTACGCGCTGCCTATCCAATAAGCGCACGCTGGAGGATATTGAACTAGTCGATCTGGCCTGACGGTTCGATCTTGCCGCACTACCGGAAGCTTCCGAGAAAAGGATGATGAAACTGATGGCTTATCTACAGACAGAGGGCCGGATTGCCGTGATGCGACGCTTAAGCCAGGCGGCCTATGATATCACGCTTTTTGCGCCGGAACTTGCCGGCGCTGCCATACCCGGTCAGTTTGTGCACATCCGCTGCGGCGAGCAGCCGCTGCGCAGGCCGATTTCGATCTGCGCGATCGACCGCAAAAATGGCGCGCTGCGCCTCGTCTTCGAGGTGCGGGGAAAAGGGACCGAGTGGCTTTCCAAAAGGCAGGTGGGCGAGCCGCTCGACGTGCTCGGTCCGCTCGGCAATGGGTTTTCCCTGCCGGAGGATGGCGAAGGTATCCTCCTCGTGGGAGGCGGGATCGGCACACCGCCGCTTCTGGGTGTAGCACAGGCACTTTCTGGCAAAGCGGAGGCGATCCTCGGCTTTCGGAATGCAGACGCCTGCATTTTGGCGCGCGATTTCGCCCTTGCCTGCGCCAATGTCCAGATTGCAACGGATGACGGCTCACTCGGCTATCATGGGCTGGTGACGGAGCTGCTTCAAGCACGCGTTTCCCAGGAAAAGCCCTGCTCAGGTATCCTTGCCTGCGGCCCTAAGCCAATGCTAAAGGCGATCTCCGCACTCGCACAGGAATACCATATCCCATGCCAGGTATCTCTGGAAGAGCGCATGGGCTGTGGTGTCGGCGCGTGTCTCGTTTGCGCATGCAAAACAAAAGAGGCGGACGGTGAGCATTACCGCCATGTCTGTAAGGATGGCCCGGTGTTTGACGCAAAGGAGGTGGTGTGGTGATGGCAGATTTGCGAGTCAAAATTGCGGGTGTGGAGCTGAAAAATCCAGTGATCACCGCTTCCGGTACCTTTGGCTTCGGCCGGGAATACAATGCGCTTTACCCGATTTCCCGTTTGGGCGGGATTTCCTGCAAGGGTACAACGCTCCATGAGCGCCTTGGCAATCCGCCGCCGCGTATTGCAGAAACGCCGTCCGGTATCCTCAACAGTGTCGGCCTGCAGAATCCCGGTGTGGATGCATTTATCCGTGACGATCTGCCCTGGCTCAAGGAGCAGGGGACGGTTGTCATCGCCAATCTGGCGGGCAGCGTCATAGCGGATTATTGCGAAGCGGCTGAAAAGCTTGATGAAACAGGAGTCGATATGATCGAACTGAATATCTCCTGTCCGAATGTCCGGCAGGGCGGTGCTTCCTTCGGCACCTCCTGTGCTTCCGCGCAGGAAATCACAGCGGCCGTCCGCAAGGTGACGCGTAAACCGCTGATTGTGAAGCTCACACCAAACGTTAGCAGTGTTTCCGATATTGCAGCTGCCGTGGAGGATGCGGGGGCGGACGCAGTATCGCTGATCAATACACTCACCGGAATGCGGATCGACATCCGTACCCGCCGCCCGGTTCTGCGCAATAATACGGGCGGCCTGTCCGGACCTGCGGTATTTCCTGTGGCGGTGCGCATGGTATGGGAGACGGCAAAGCGAGTACATATCCCGGTCATCGGCATGGGCGGAATCGCCTCCTGGGAGGATGCGGTTGAGATGATGCTTGCAGGTGCGTCGGCCATTCAGGTCGGCACGGCGATGTTTGCAGATGCATTTGTGCCGGTTAAAATCATCGACGGGCTGGGGCGCTATCTGGAGGAAAATCAGATCCAGTCGGTCACAGAGCTGACAGGGAAGGTCGAAATATGGTAGACAAAGAGCAGGTAAAGCTGATCGTCGTCCGTCATTGTGAAGCGATGGGCAATGATCTGCGCATTTTTCAGGGCAGTACGGACTGCGATATAACGGAAAATGGAGCGCGCCAGCTGGACGCTCTGGCGGAACGGATGCGGGAATTTCCCTTTCAGGCCGCTTATTCCAGCCCGCTAAAGCGCGCCTATAAGACGGCGCAGGCGGCGAACCGTTATTACGGGCTTCCAATCAAGACGGAGGCGCGCCTTGCGGAAATACACGGCGGCTGCTGGGAGGGGAAGAAGTGGGGGGATTTCCCGAAGCTCTTTCCGCGGGACAGCTACCATTGGAATAACGAGCCGTGGAAGTTTCATCCCGACGGCGGGGAGAGCATGAAAGAGGTATACGACCGCATTTGGGAGGCGGTCACCGATATCGCTTCACGCCATTTCGGGCAGTCCGTATTGGTAGCCTCCCACGGCTGCGCGATTCGAAATCTGCTGTGCCATGCGCATGGCTGGGAGATCGAGCGGCTTAATGATGTGGATTGGTGCGATAACACGGCAATCAGTGTGATCGAATTTGACCGGGAGCTTCGGCCGACGATTCTTTTGGAAAATGACAGTTCGCACTTGACTGAGCATCTTTCCACCTTTGCCAAGCAGAGCTGGTGGCGCAGGGAAAACCGCGATGCAATGCAGTTTGAATAAAAAAGGAGCGGCCTATGGTGATTCTTTCCGTTGATTACGGCGATGTGCGCACGGGAATCGCTGTGTGCGACAAGCTGGAGATGCTTGCTTCTCCCGTTGCTGTTTTAACAGAGACCTACGCGCCGAAGCTGGTCGACTTGATCGTAGCGGAAACCAAAAAATGCGGCGCACAGGAAATGATCCTCGGCCTTCCACGTAATATGGACGGCAGCGAGGGATTTCGCGCACAGAAATGCCGTGAGTTTGCCGCGCTTTTGGAAGCAGCCTGCAGTATTCCCGTCAGGCTATGGGACGAACGCTTAACCACGGTGCGCGCCCATCAGGTACTCAATCAGACCAACACGCGGGGGAAAAAGCGCAAGGCTGTGGTGGACGCGGTTTCTGCTGTGATGATTTTACAGGATTATATCGATTATCGCAAAACGCACGCTATGCCGGATTAAAGGCTGCGTGCGTTTTATGATTTTTTTGTATTTTTTGGCTTTCCAAACAATTCGATCAGGCCGACAATTAGAAGAAATCCACCGAATATTTTGCCCAGCCATTCTCCCTTCATCATCCCGGCAAGCCAGGTTCCAAGCCCAACGCCTGCTAGTCCTCCCAACGCCATGGGGATCACGCTTTTCCAATGGATGAGCTTCTTTTTCCAGTTCATAACAATGGAGACGAGCGCACAGGGCAGAAAAAAAAGAAGATTAATCCCCTGCGCCTTCAGCTGCGGCATATGCATGCCGAGCGTGAGATAGAGCACAAGGACGCCGCCTCCGCCGAGTCCCAACGCTCCTGCCACAGCGGAAAAAAGGCCTGCGATCTGATCGATCCAGCTCATTTCATCACCATCCTGATACCGGCCCAAAGCATAAAGATCCCGAAGATACGGCGCAGCCATTTCTCCGGGATGTGCGGGAGAAGCAACGATCCGGCCACAGCGCCGATGATAGCCACGGGAAAATAGGGTAGCGCCTGTGTCAAAGCGACTTTTCCGGAGGTTATATAAAGGATTGCGCTGAGCAGGGAGAGGGGAAAAATGACGGCAATTGAGCTCGCGTGTGCTTGTGTCTGTGTCAGATTGGATTTTTGCAGGAGCGGAACGGCCAGCATGCCGCCGCCTGCGCCAAGAAGGCTGTTGACAATGCCGACGAAGAATCCGCCGAGAGCGGTAAGCCATTTGTTCATTCAGGGAACCCTCCTCCGTTCTCATGACCGGCCTTTCCTTGCAGGGCAGAAGTTTTCCGTTCTCAAACGGTTTTCTCATGCTGTTAGTGTGCCTGTTTTATGGAGAACTATTCCGTTTCAATGGGGAACAGCAACTGCCCCAAGCTGTCTATGCAGCTTGGGGCAGTTACCAGCCTGTCAAAAAAGGAATATCATTTCGTCAAAATATACCAGAACCATTTCGTAAAATTTACAACGCCTCACGGCGTTTCAAACACATGGAAAGGTTCGTTTTTGCCCTACGGTCAAAAATCCCCTCACGAGCCACGCAGAAGAGTTTCTGCCGGCGCTGCCTCGGCCTCCCAACAGCCCAGCGGTAGCGGTTACGAAGCAGTTGATTGATTAAAAAATGATCAGGCAGGTATTTTTTGCGGTTCCAGACCGGGATATAGCAGCTTATGGATATAGCTGACAGTCTGATCCCAGTCGAGCAGTAGGACCTCCGTACCGTCGATGTTGACTAACTTCGGATGGGTATGCGGGATGGTATCCTGTGTAATATTCCATTTGATATAGCGCATCGCATTGGCAGCCTGCGATATGATGGTCGATTTGCTCATATCCGTTTTCACAAGCGGCAAAATCTCATCAAGAAGCTGAAGACCTTGATTGATATTCATGGATTTCGCCTTGTTGATGATTACATTCAAGACATTTCGTTGGCGCTGCGTCCGATTTCGGTCGGAGTCGATGCTGCGCAAGCGGACATATTTGAGGGTGGTGGCGCCGTCCATGTGATATTTTCCGGCGCCGTTGGGGATCGCCAGCCCTGCCGCGGCAAAATCGCCGGCCAATGCTTTGGCCTCTGCATCCGTCAGCTGCATATCGATTCCGCCGAGGATATCGACGATTTTCTGGAAGGCGGTAAAGTCAACGCTGATATAATTATCAATATGAATTTTATAGTTTTGTTCGATCGTATCGATCAGAAGCTGAGGGCCACCGTATGAATAGGCCGCGTTCAGCCTGGCATTTCCATGTCCAGGGATGTTAACATAAGCTGCACGCAGCAGGGAGACCATTTTAACCTGCTGGTTCTGCTTATTGACGGAGATCAATATCATGGAATCGGAACGCGAATAGTATTGCGGATTGCGTGTATCGCTTCCGATCAGCAGAAGATTATATACATCTTTATGGTACCAGATGGTTCCATTTTTTATATTTTTGGCAATCGCCTCATCCGCCGTGTCAAAATCTTTTACGTATTTTTGCGGAATCTTGTTCTTAAGGTTGTTCTCCTCTTCCTTGACTTCCGGATCGACCTGCAGCGTTGTACGCTCGCTGGGATCATCCGTATCGATGTCGATTTTATTCAAATAGTGGTTGCCGACTACGACACCGATGATGATCAGCAGCAGGAGCACAAGAACGACAGTGATCACCGCGATCATCGCCTTGCTTGGCTTTTTGGGGCCTGCGGGCGTTTTTTTCCCATCATGCATATTATACACCTCATCCATCATTTTCGCTTTGACTCTATCTTTGGAAATATAGCGGGGACAAAGCAAAGCGATGTTTTCACGATTTTTCAAAAGCTGAAGGCTATTTTATCTTATTATAGTCATTTCGAAAGGAAAAAGCAAATCAGGCCCGAATTTTAATATGGAAATCGAAGTGAATACTTGTATAGGAGCTTATAATTGATATATAAATACTATTTTCTACAACTTGAGGTTGGCCTAATTATAATATTTCAGTGAAAGGAAATCTTAATGAATCGTATTTATTGGCAAACAGATAGAATTGGTATGCTTACGGACCATCTTAACGCTAACAAGCATGCTCACTGAATGCTACAACTTTTTTTAAGTTTAGACGGATTATCGGTGTCCCTATTGGACTGAATACAGCAAATTCTATGGGAGAAACGGCTAAAAGGGAGTACATCAAAGTGAGCGCATACAGGAAATTCCCCTCAATCAATGAAGAAGATTTTATCTTGCACATCTCTTTGTTTCTATCGTAACAAAGCCAATTTCGTAAACTGCTTTTTGTTTCCCTTCCATCACCATCCAGACCCATTTCCACGAATCACGTGAGTAGGCCCCGCAATCAGGTTTCTCTTTCTTGTCCTTGCTGATTTTGCCAGAGGGGAGTATAATACCCTTATCAATCAGAGCTTTTTTGCATGGTTTCCTCCTTTGTTTCGCAGTGAATTGATCCCGTCCCAATCCCGCCTAACCGTGCAAAGTGAAGTTGAACAATCACAGAGGAGCACGACATCATGCAGAATGTGGCAGACAAATTGTCCGGCAAATATCAGATGGGGCAGCGGCATCCACTGTCTTTTTGCTATCGATGGGCGATTGTTGTGGTCGGTACGATTTTTTGGGGATATGCATTTTATCGGATTCTGTTTCCAAGCGTTACGCTGCATCAATGGTGGGACAGAAATATATTATACGGCCTTTTCGCTGTGGCGGCTATGCTGGCGGCCGGATTCGTGCTTTGGATGTTTTTTCTTCTGATTGACCGGCTGAATCAGCGGCATTTGAAAAAGGCGATTATCATGCTGATGATATTGGCCTGCGCATTGTGTATTCTATGTATCGCGCTGTTTTCCATTGCGCCGGCATGGGATTATGGTGTGCTATTGCGGTCGGCTCTGGAACTTTCGAGAGATGGCGTATTGACAGACCCGATCTATTTTTCGCGCTATCCATTTCAGATTTATCCGTTATTATATCTGGCCTTTTTTATGCGGCTGATTCACACGCAGACAATGCCTGTTGCCTGTGGGGTAAGCTATGTGCTCAATGTTGTTCATATTTTGCTCGCCGTTTATGGAGCCTTTTTATTTGGAAAGATCAGCCGCAACACACGCTTCGGTTTGAAAATCCTTTTGCTTTGCCTGTTCAGCATACCGCTTTTCCTTTATGCGCCGATTTGCTACACCGATACGTTGGCGCTTCCCTTTCCAATATGGACGCTTTTGCTCTGGCTTTATGCACGCAGGACGCCGTTTGTTACCCGCCGGCAAAAAATCCGGAAAATCGCGCTGTATATCGGCAGCGGGTTAATGGCAGGACTGGGGCTGCGCATCAAATCCATTGCAGCAATTGGACTGATTACTTTGATTTTGTTTGTGCTTTTTGATCGGACAGAGCAGCAAAAAGACACCAATGTTTCGGCTGCCTTCCTGTGTCATCCGGCGATTAAAAAGGGAATCACCATCCTTTTGCTGTTAGTTGGCTTTCTGATTGCAGCGGCAGGCAGCAGCCTCGCTGCAAAAGCAGCTGGATACGGGGATTTGCACGACGACCGGTATACGTATCCGATGACGCATTGGTTTATGATGGGAGCGAACCGTGAAACCATCGGGGGATATTATGCGGACGACGACCAGTTTACGCGCTCTATCCCGAGCTATGAGGAACGTGAAAAGCAGACCGCTGCACGGTTTAAAGAGCGCATCCATATGGATGGAACAGCAGGATATCTCCGTTTCCTTTTGGATAAGCTGGAGATGATGCTTTGTACCGGAAATTATCAGGCTACCGGAAAGCTGGCGCAAAATCCGATCTTCCATCACCAGGCCTTGGAATCCTATCATAGCCCTCTGATCAAATGGTATCTTGCTTGCGAACAGGCGTTTCAGTCCGTGATTCTTTTTTCTCTCATTGCAGGCATCTTCCTCTTGGCGTGGAAACCGGATGGCTGGATCTTCCGGTTAAGTGCGATGATGTTGATCGGTGTCGTCTTATTTCTGCTGGTTTGGGAAGGCAAAGCGCGATATCTGCTGTTTTTGATTCCGGTGATCAACATTGCGGCGGCATCGGGCTTCTCTTGCGTGCAGGAGCGCTGCCTTTGCCTTCAAAAAAATCTGAAATGGCCGAAAGGACATATTACGAAAAAATAACCTTACAAACAGACCGTAACAAAGCATGGATTCGCGATGGAAAAGGCGCGGAAGGCGGGCCACAATGCATGGCCCTGCAATGTTTTTCCAAAAGGAGCCGTTACACAATCCTAATTGATGGATTATGTAACGGCTCCTTTTTGCATGGACTTCTGGTCTGCAGCATATATATTTTGCAAAAGGACGGGTGGAAACCCGTGTTCTATTTCAGGACAAGAACTCATATTGATAAAAGTGTAGCACGCTTTGAAGGAATGTTACTCGTGAGAAAGGAAGGAACCAAAATGAAGGAGAAAGGGACAGCCTCTTATGAACAGGTCATCTCCATTTTATGCCCACATATTCGGGAAATTCTCAGCCGTATCCCGGAACAGATCAAATCACAGATTCAGGAGATCCGTCTGAGAAGCTGTCAGCCGATCTTATTGATCGGATTGAATGGGACGTGCTTTGTCAGTGAAATGGGGCGGGTCAGCTACATACTGTCTTCGGCCGCCGTGCGGATCAGCCATGAAGAGGTGACAGAATGTTTTCATGCAATTTGCGGCTATTCGGTACATAGCTATCAGGATAGCATCTGCAGCGGCTATATTACGCTGCCGGGCGGCCATCGTGCCGGGATTTGTGGCACTGCGGTATGTGAAAATGGGAAGACAAAAGCGGTACATGATATCGCATCGATCAATCTGCGCATTGCACGGCAGGTGATCGGCGCGGCGGATGCGCTAATCGGGAGATTATTCCGCAAAGAGATTTCCAGCGTCCTGCTGGCTGGAGGGCCGGGTAGTGGAAAAACAACGCTCCTTCGGGATCTGGCACGCCAGCTTTCAATCGGGAGCGGCTGTGAAAGTCATCGGGTGGCGGTAGTAGATGAGCGTGAGGAAATTGCGGCCGTGTATGAAGGTGTGGCGCAGAACGACCTGGGATATAACTGTGACATTTTGAGCGGATATCCGAAGGGGGAAGCTATTCTGACCGCCCTGCGCAGCCTTTCACCGGAGGTGATCATCTGCGATGAGGTTGGCAATATGGAGGAGATACAGGCAATCGAAGCCGGCGTTAATGCAGGCGTAACATTCATTGCCAGCATCCATGCGGCAACACGGGAGGATTTGCTGCGCCGCCCTCAGGCGCGGCGGCTTTTGGAAACCGGCGCCTTCGATCATGTCGTATTGCTTGCCGGCGGAGGACTGCCCGGCCGGATTTCACAAATCTACAGGGCGGAGGAACTGATCGATGAAATATGTGGGGATGTGTTGCATTCTGATCGCCTGCATCTGGACGGGACAGTATTATAGCGCGGCAGCTATCCGGAGGATTCGTGCGCTGGAGCAGGTGCTCCTGCTGCTCAATGCGGTGCAAAATGAGCTCTCTTATTGCCGTACGCCTGTGCGGGAGCTGCTGCACCGTTTAACGCTACGTGGTGAATTTTCCGAGCTGCCTTTTCTGCATGTATGCAACCGGATGTGTGAACAGGAGATCCCGTTTCCGCAGGCTTGGAGCGCATCATTGAAAAAACGCTCCGCGGCCGGTCCGTTGCGTCGGGAGGACATTGGGCTGCTGCTTGCCTTTGGTTCCCAATTGGGTACCACAGACCTCAATGGGCAAATCAGCCTTTGCCAGCTTTACGTCCGGCTTTTTGAAGAAAGGCTCGTGCAGGCACGGGAATGGAAAAGCAAATATGCAAAGCTATACATGAGCCTCGGTGTTCTGGGCGGTCTTCTGGCATGGATCCTCTTTTTATAGAGTGGGAAATAGGGACTAAACTACAGCATACAGTTTTGTCCACCAGGCGTATTCAGATTCTGTGAAAGGAAGGATAATCGGCAATGGACGTGAATTTTATTTTTAAAATTGCTGCGATCGGCATTATTGTTGCCGTTCTGAACCAGCTGCTTACCCGTTCAGGGCGCGAGGAATATGCGATGATTACGACGCTTGCCGGACTTGTGGTCGTTTTGATGATGATCGTGCCGCAGATTGGGAATCTGTTTAACTATATCAAATCGATTTTCGGGTTATAGCGTTATGGAGATTATAAAAATTGTTGCAATTGCGATCGTGTGTGCATTGCTGTGCGCCGTTTTAAAGCAATATAAGCCGGAATATGCAATCGTCGTTCAGCTCGCAGCCTCCGTCCTGATTTTATTGCTCGTCGCTTCGGCAATGGGAGATCTCATAAATGCAATCAGAGAGTTGATTGACGGCTCAGGAATCGATACAGGATATCTTACGCTGCTGCTCAAGGCGCTGGGAGTGGCGATTCTCACACAGCTTGCGGCGGATGCATGCCGCGACAGCGGGGAAACCGCGCTTTCCAATAAGGTGGAGCTTGCCGGAAAAGTGACAATCCTTTTGCTTTGCCTGCCCCTTGTAAAGGCGATGATTCAGCTTTCCGCCGGACTGATAAAAGGATAAGGATTTATGAAAAGGATTCGAATTTTAGCGCTTGTACTGTTTTTTCTTACATTTTTGATCCTCCCCGTATCAGCGAAACAGGATGATGCGGCACGTGACCAGCTGGATGCTTCGGGTGCGGCAGAGCTGTTTGAAGATTTGCCGCAGGAGACTCGTGCGCTGTTTGAGGAGCTTGGCATTGCAGAAATCGATTTTAGCTCCTTATTCAATACATCGCCGCGCGCTTTGGGAGAAATGTTTCTCAATTTAATGCGGGGCAAGCTGGAAAATCCGCTGAAAGCGGCACTGCAGATTTTGGGGATTCTAATCCTGCTCGCCGTTTTCGAATCTTTTCAGAATGGTACAAGCAGCCGGACCAGCAAGGTGATGGCCCTGACCTCTGCGCTGTTTTTCTCAATTGTCCTGCTGCCCCACGTGATAGAATGCCTCTCCCATACCTGTGCAGCGATCAGCCTGAGCAGCAATTTTATGTTGTCCTTTATTCCTGTCTACGCTGCAATCGTTGCCGCGAGCGGAAATCCTGCGCTTGCTCTGAGCTCCCAGACGCTCTTGTTTGGATTTGCACAGGGGATTGCACAATTTTCCTCTTATTTTTTGAAGCCGTCTATCGGGATTTTGCTGGCCTTCAGTATGATCAGCGCACTTTCGCCCGTTTTTGATTTCGGCGGCATTTCCAATACAATTAAAAAGACGGTGACCGTAACGCTCGGCTTCCTGTCCACTGTATTCGTCGGCCTCTTATCTTTCAAGGGCCTTTTGGCGGGGACAGCCGACAGTGCAGCCACAAAAGGAGCCAAATTTCTGATTGGAAGTTTTGTTCCCGTTGTCGGCGGTGCGGTCAGCGATGCACTTGGTTCGATCGTCAGTTCCCTGAGCCTGGTGCGCGGGGCAGTTGGCGCGTTTGGAATCCTGGCGGTATTGCTGATCGCCCTTCCGGTCTTTGCGGAGTTGCTTTTGTGGCTGTTGACGCTGAACCTGTGCGCCATGGGAGCCGATCTGTTTGGACAAGGCAAGGCGGCTGCACTGTTACGTAGCATTGCGTCCGCGCTCGTGATCCTGGGTGTGATTCTGTTATTCAATGCGGTTCTGCTCATTATCTCCACAGCAATTATGCTTTCTGTGAAATCCGGTACGTAGAGGGGGAATGGCAATGGAGGCCCTGCAAAGCTGGGCATTGTGTATCGTTTTCAGCGCTGTGGGCGCCCTGCTGGTGCATGCGCTTTCTCCGAAGGGCGCAACGGAGAAAGCGATGCGGGTTATGATCGCGCTTTTTCTTTTATCGGCAATCCTTTCTCCTTTTCTGTCGGGAAAGGGAATCACGCTCACAATGCCTGTATTGGATTCCAGCAACGCAGAGGACCAGATGGAAGCAGCGCTGGAAAAAGTAAACCTCTCCTTGGCGGAACAGGCGCGCCGTGAGATCGAGGAAAAAGCGCAGCAGGCACTTGCAGAAATTGGAATAACCGGAGCGGAAATTCAGGTGGACATGGATATTGCAGACGATTCCATCATATCTATAACAGAGCTCAAAATCTTTTTGCCGCATACACAGGAGGGAAAAGAACGCTTTATTCAAGAAAAATTGGAGCAAACGCTCGGATGTCCTGTGACCATTGAGCTCGATGAGCCTTAGGCAAAATTCATATTGTAAAAAAGGAATGGACGGATATGAAACACATTCGTGAAAAGGGCGAAAAGCTTGTCGAGGCAATGAAAGCGGATAAAAAGCTCACCATTATTGTCTTCGTCGGGTTGGCAGGCATCCTGCTGCTCTTGGCCTCTGAGCTGATCCATCTACCACAAAAACAGGAGACGCAGTCTCCACCAGAAACCACCCAAACAGAATACAGCTACGCAGAAGACATTGAGAAAAGACTGACCGATATCGTATCTTCTATCAGCGGCGCAGGCAAAACAAAGGTGATGGTGACGCTGGAAAATGGTGTGGAATCCGTCTATGCCGCAGATGAAAAGCAGTCAAACGAACGCAGCAGCGAAGAAAAAACAGGAGGGATGGAAGTTAACGAAAAGAACAGTAGGGAAAGCGAATACATTATCCTGCAGTCAAACGGCAGCCGGGACGAGGGGTTGGTCATCAAGGTGATCCAGCCGAAAATTCGCGGGGTTGCCATTGTGTGTGAGGGCGGTGATTCCGCCTATGTCCAACAACGTATCACGCAGGCCGTTACCGCAGTGCTGGATATCGGGGCCTCACGCATCAGTATTGCCCGGATGGCAGACTAAGATGGTATTTCAAATGGAAAGGATGATCATAAAGATGAAAAATAAAAAAAGCCAATAGCTGGCTTTGTTTGGACGGCCTGAGGAATCTCTCCTGCCTTTGCTGTAATGGTAATAGTTAGCTCTGCTTTGTTACTCGCTGCGCTCGTAATAAAAAAACAGCCGTGAGCACTTTGAGAGCAAAAAACGAGTCTGTTCCCTTATGTCCGCGTGGTAAGAACGAGCTCTGCTTTGTTACTCGCTGCGCTCGTAATAAAAAACAGCCGTGAGCACTTTAAGAGCAAAAAACGAGTCTGGTCCCTTATGTCCGCGTGGTAAGAACGAGCTCTGCTTTGTTACTCGCTGCGCTCGTAATAAA
>ERZ781272.123-NODE-123-length-104889-cov-13.980226_pt1 | contig 104889 bp, 88 predicted proteins | sample MGYA00375850_ERZ781272 | MGnify/ENA primary metagenome ERZ781272 (study PRJEB29790, sample SAMN06051246) | human gut metagenome | host: Homo sapiens | place: USA: Cincinnati, Ohio | collected 2013-06-21 | study: EMG produced TPA metagenomics assembly of the Gut...
CCTGCGACCTCATGCTCCCAAAGCACGCGCGCTCCCATCTGCGCTACACCCCGATTCATAATCAGTGCCGTCGTCCTGACGACATAGATTATTCTACACGATATAAATTGATACGTCAATACTTTTTATAACTTTTTTTTAGTTTTTTTTAAATTTATTTTATAACATTATCTCATTATGTCCTTTAACCAAGAATTTATTACTCCATCTTTAATTTCTATGAACGCCATAGTATGTTTTAGTCCTCTTGGAAGCGATGTACTGCCTGGGTTGATAAGCCATATCCCATCATGCCTTTCAATAGATGCAATATGACTATGACCATATAGGGCTATATCAGCATTTAACTCCTTCGCTCTATAATGCAGGTTTAATAAACCGCTTTTCACTCCATATTCATGTCCATGTGTCATAAATATATTTTTACCCTCTACTTCTATGAGTTGATCTACCTTAACAGATCTCTCAATGTCACAATTTCCTTTTACAAAAACAACATCTTTCCCTGTATACTTTTTTATTATTTCTACATCACTAACGTTATCACCTAAGTGTAATATTATATCTGCATTTTTACACATCTTTGCTGCCATCTTTATATAGCTTTCATATCTATGAGTGTCACTCAGTACTGCAATAAGCACTATTATGTTCCTCCTCTACTTTATGCTTTGTACAATTTCTCTAACTTTTCCTAATGCTAAGCTTCTGTGACTTATTTTATTCTTCTCATAGCTATCAATTTCTCCAAAAGTCTTTTTATATTTTTCTATATAAAATAGAGGATCATATCCAAAACCATCTCTTCCTCTTAATTCCGTAGTAACTATTCCTCTCACTACCCCTTCTGCATCGTATGAGATTCCATTGTCATCTATAAGAGTTATATGACAAATGAAACTTCCACCTCTATTTTCCCAAGGAATATCTTTTAAATTTTCTAAAAGTTTTTCATTGTTTTTATCTGAATCTGAAGGCTCTCCCGCATATCTCGCTGAGTATACTCCTGGTTCTCCATTAAGTGCATCTACACTTATACCAGAGTCATCAGCCATCACTATAAAATTATCATATTTCTTTGATATTAAATAATCATAAATTTCTTTTGCTTTTTTATAAGAATTTTCTTTGAATGTTGTTCCGTCTTCTTCTACTTCTATAAAAATCCCTTCATCTTTTAAAGACACGACTTCTATATCTATGTCCTTTAAAATTGCTTCTATCTCTTGTATTTTGTGTTTATTATTACTTGCTACTATTATTTTTTTCATATCTATCCTCCTATTGATTATAAGACTCATAAAATTTCTTATCATCTGATTCTTCTTAGATAATCGTTAAATCATATTCAGTAATTTATAAAATTTTAGAAATATATATTCACTAAATCCCATTCTCTTACATATTATTTATATAAGGATTACTTTTGAGGAGATTTAAAATTGAAGTATATAGGCCCTTTTTTAAGAATTAATTCCATGACTCCAGAAAATATATCAAATCAATTATTATACTTTTCTAGAGAATCATTAAAGCATATAGCTTTAAATTCTAGATGTGGAATAACTACATCCCTAAAGGATCTAAAGATAAAATCTACGCCTAACACTGATATTAACATATTTAAGGAGAATTCTCCACTTTTATGTGTTTATAAAAAAGCTCATGACAAAATAATAAAAGGAAAGTATGGACCTTATTGGGATGATTCTTCTTTCAAAAAAGAACTCACAGTAAGTGGTAATGTTTATATGACACTAAGCCTTTTAAAATTGGCTGATTACTATTATCAATTTGAAAAATTGGACAAGAACCTTTATTCTTTAGGAGTTCTATATTCACATATGGCAAAAGCTCAATTAGATTTCTATTTAAAATACCTAAGAAATGATGATGGAATGTTTGTAAATAAAAAGTATACTGGTTCAAATGGTAGCAACTTAGCTTTTGAAATAAAAGATGATAAATACAAAGTTTCTGACCAATGCATGCTCATGGCTGCATATTACAAGTATTCTATAGATCCAAATGCTCATGATGCAGAACAATTTAAATCCTTTTCTAAAGATATACTAAATATGTTTACCACCTATAAAGATGAATTATACGAACTTCCGTCAGAAGAGATGTACAAATTTATTATGGGGTTAAATATATACTATGAAGCTTCTAGAGATACTAATGCAGAACTTTTACTCATAGACTTAATGGACTGGGCTATTGATGACTTTTATACTCAGGAAAACAGCCACAGCAATGACATAAGTGAATATTCACTGCTTCTAATAAATATAGATATGTTTAATAAAAATATGAACTCTGAATTCTTTCTTAAGGAAAAAGAACTTTTATTGGAGAAACTCTCATTATCTTATGATGACAATATAGGCATATTTATAAAGAAGCAGGACAAAAAAGAAATCTCGTACTATGGTGAAGATTTTGTATCATATATAGCTGCAATATATTCTTTCAAAGACGACTCAAAAATTTCAAATAAAATAGTTAATGTTTATAGAAAAGGTCTTATTTCATCTGGTATCATAGGTAGCTGGCCTGATCCGCCTGCCCTAAATAATTTAGAACGATATAGAGACTTTACCCAAAAATCTGAGGATTTAATTAGTGAAGATAATTTCAAACAAAATTCCATCCCAACACCTGAGGCTTCGTCTATTGCTCCTATATTTTATAAATCAGTAAAATTTAAAACTAAAAAATATCAATTTACAGACATAAAAAATTCTTTTAACGCTGACAACTCAATATATCCTATATTTTTATGTCTTTTCTGTTTAAACTAGCTATTAATCATTTTCATAAAACTTTGTAACGAAAAAGCCCATAAATTTAGCTTAATTTCAACTAAATTCAGGGGCTTTTTTTTGTTGTTAATTATAAGTGATATTCCTATTTCATTGAAAACTCTATGGTCTTAAAGTTTATATTGTTATTTCCATCAAGCTTTAAAGACGAAATATTAGGACTTACTCCATAACTCATGCTCGTATAACATACTGGAACGTATGGTACATCTCTTTTTAATATTTGATTTAATAGAACCTTATCACTGTCACTTAAAGAAGTCTTATATTTTTGAAAAATCTTTTCATATTCAATGGATGAATATCCAGCATAATTTTTTTCGTTATCTTTTGTCCAGTAATTAAAAAAGCCTGTTGGGTTTTTGCTATCTTTAAATAGCTTCAATGCAAAACTAAAGTTTCCATTTTTTAATGATTTTTCATACTCTTCCTCATCTAAATACAAGGTTTTTGCATTAATCTCTAATTCTTCCTTAAGAACATTCTTAAGTTTTTCGCCGAGAAACATAGCCGTATTATTTTTAGGGCATAGCAAAGTTATTTCTGTGTCTTTATCAAAATTCATCTCTTTAAACCATTGATTCACCTTTGATAAATTTACACTGTCATGCTCATTAGTGCTCATAACAAGCTTTGCTCCTTGTTCCCTGCTTATAAAGTTCATGTTCCCTCTTGTATCTACGAACCCACCTTCTTTATATATATCATCTTTTATATATAAAACTTTAAGTGCTTCTTCTATAGCTCTTCTAAAAACTAAATTTTCTCCTATCTTATCCTTTCGCATATTGAATACAACGGCATACATATCACCTACATAAGTGTAATCAACAAATTCCTCTAAAGACTGGCTCTCTGCTATGGGTAGATTAAATAAAAAATCTACTTTCCCAAGTCCAAAAGCAGCCGTAGCCATTTCATTACTGTTTATAGATATAACAAGCTCCTTAGCTTTAGGAGTGTCCCAATACTTTTCATTGCTTTTTAGTTTTAAAGTTTTGCCGTCTTCTAGAGAAGCTATTTTATATGGTCCACTATAATCTATCTTTTCATATTGATTTTTGTAATTCTTAAGTAAATCAAAATTTTTTCTAAGTCTAAATTCAGGTTTCGTTAAATTGTACAGGAAACTATCATCTTTGTAATTCATTCTTATCCTAAGATTTTTTTTGTCTACAGAATCTATTGCTACAGAACTAAACTGGCCTTTCCCTTGATTATAATCCTTTGCTCCAAATATACAATACATATTCTCTGCGCCTTCTATCTTTTGTTTTGGGTCTAATAAATTCTTGAAAAAATCCACAAAATCATAGGAAGTTATCTCTTTGCCATTACTCCAGAATATATCATCTCTTAATTTGAAATTGTAAGTAATTCCATCATTTGATACGCTATATTCTTTCGCTAATGCTCCTTCAATCTCTCCATTATCTCCCAAAGTTACAAGACCATCAAATAAAGCACAGGCTATTTCCTCCTCATCTTTATTTTGAAATGATACTAAAGATTCAGGCATATTTTCTAAACTGATTATAGGTACGCTTCTCTTTTCATCTTCTTTTGTAGCATTCTTTTCTATGCATCCACTAAATACTAATGGTATACATATAATAAATATCATCAAACATTTTTTCATATAATCACCCGTCATAAAATCTTATCTTAAATTATTGACAGGATTTAAAATGTTTAATCACTTAGGAATATATCTATAAAAATTCATTTCATTTAAAGATTTTTGGGTTTTTAAAAACATTTTTCCATCTATAAGCCAAATTTTTCGCAAAAAATATAGATATCTATTCATCTTTACTTTAGAATCAAATTTTCCAGTAATTATATATATTCCTTTTGATACATTTAATTCTTTTACTTTTTTCTTAAATTTCTCTACATGATTAAAGTCTACTAATCCTGATTTTTCAAATTTAAAGTAGTATTGATATTTGAATCCTCTCAATATCATTTCCATAATTTCTTTATCTTTGTATAATAAAAGATATTGTGTGTCATATTTCCAACAAATTCTGGTTATATTATAATATACCTTATTGATTTTTATTTTTTTTAGTACCTCAGTATTTGCATCAATTGTTTCATTAGATTCGGCTACTTCTTTTAATATTTTTTTCATATCCCTGTCTTATAAAATTGATTTATATATTATATGATGTAAAAAACTGTGATATAATATAGCTAGTATAAAATCCTAATAATTTGGAGGTTTTTATGGTATTATTTATTCAAATATTAGCAGCTATTACTATGTTATTTTTTATAGGTATGACTATTGCTGCTTTTGTAACTTTAAATAAAATGTTTTATCAAATGAAGTATAAAAATTACATTTTGGAAAAATTAAACCAAAATATAGTTTTATTAAGAAAGGATTATGTAGATGACCAATCATTTTACAATGATTGTGACGATGAAGCTTTAGATGATGAACCCATAATAGAAAAAAAAGAAGCTGAATAAATATATACAGCTTCTTTTCATATATTCTAATATACATTAAGCATTGTAAAGCATAAAGATCCTATGGATAAAAGCATACAAATAAATGAATATGTAAATTTTGAAGTCTTATTTTTGCCATAGGTAAAAAACTTAGCCGACCACAAGAAAAATGTTATGCTCATTGATATTTGTAGTGCGTAATAATTATTTAAAAACTTGATATAAATTATATTATGAGTGGATAGAAAAACACTTATTAAAACTATTATAGTAAATGTTACTGATGCCCAGCTTAATACCGTCAAACCGTCTTTTATTAATGACTTTAACGATACTGGATTTCTATATATATTATTGTATCTCATCTGATTTCCTCCACAAAATTTTTTCTTTAACTCATTTTACTAGTTTACTATTTTAAAATACTTTTGTAAATACCACTTTATGGAATGTTAATCATTTTAAGAAAATCTTAAAATTTCATCAATTTATCATTTCAGTAAATTCATCTTCAGAAAGTATCTTAACTCCTAATTCTACAGCTTTATTATACTTGGATCCTGCTTCTTCACCTGCTAAAACATAATCTGTTTTTTTGCTTACACTAGATGATACTTTTGCACCTAAAGATTCAAATTTTGCTTTGATATCTCCTCTAGAATAGTTCTTCAAGGTTCCTGTAACGACTACTGTTTTACCTTGGAATGGATTCTCAACTACTGATGTCTCTTCAAATCTAGGAGTAACCCCTAAATTTAAAAGATCATTTATTGATTTTTGAATTCTTTCATCTTTAAAGAACTCAACTATGCTTTTTGCAACTATATCTCCTATATCTTGAATAGAAACTAGATCTTCAACCTTTGCATTTCTGATTCCATCCAAACTTTTAAAGTTCTTAGCTAAATCCTTAGAAGTTTTTACTCCTACATTAGGTATTCCTAAAGAGTATACAAATGAACTTAAATCACAATTTTTGCTTTTTTCTATAGCATTTAGTAAGTTTTGTGCTTTTTTCTCACCAAATTTCTCTAAGGTTAATAGTTCTTCCTTCTTTAAAGTATATAAATCACTTAAAGACTTTATGTCTAGTTTTTCAAATAGCTGCTCTGCAGTTTTTTCGCTAAATCCTTCTATATTCATGGCCTCCCTGCAGGCAAAATGTACTATGCTCTTTACCATTTGTGGCTTACAGGACAATGTATTCTCACAAAAATAATGTGCTCCATCCAAAACAATCTCACTTCCACAATAAGGGCAATGAGTTGGAGGTATTATCTCTTTAGTAGTTTCTGTATTTTCCTCAGCTACTCCCATGATTTCAGGAATTACATCATTAGATCTTCTTACAAATACCTTTGATCCCAGTCTAACTCCTTTTCTATGAATATCATCCATGTTATTTAAAGTGGCTCTTTTTACAGTAACTCCTGCTAATTCCACCGGTTCTAATATAGCAGTTGGACTTACTCTTCCACTTCTTCCAACATTCCATTCTACATCCATAAGAGTTGTAACTGCTTCTTGAGCTTCAAACTTATAGGCTATGGCCCATTTAGGAAATTTCACAGTATATCCAAGAAGCTCTCTAGTCCTCATATCATTTATTGCTATTACGACACCATCTATATCATAATTTAAATCAAATCTTATATGCTCTATATATTTTATTTCTTTTTCAATTTCTTCCATATCAGAGCATTGTTTTAAATAGTCATCCATTAAGAAACCTTTTTCTTTTATAAAGTCCATCATTTCCATATAAGTTTTAAATGGTGTTCCCTCATTATATCCTACATCATAGAAAAATGCCGTAAGATTTCTTTTTGCAGTTTCCTTTAAATTTAGGTTTCTTAAAGCTCCCGCTGCTCCATTTCTAAGATTCTTTAGAGGCTCTTCTGCACTTTTATTATATGCTTCAAAAGCTTCTCTAGTCATTATAGCCTCTCCATGTATCTCTATTTGATAATCATAGTCTATCTTTAGAGGAAGTGACTTTATTGTCTTTGCTTGAGCTGTAATATCCTCTCCAACCTCTCCTGTTCCTCTAGTCGCAGCTTTTACAAAAATCCCACTTTCATCATAAGTACAATTTAAAGTAAGCCCATCAAACTTTTTCGTAACAACATAAGATATTTGTGGAAGAGGGCTTTCTGCTATTTTATTATAGTCCTCTACTGCTTTCAAATTTTTTCTATGCCAATCTTCAAGCTCTCCTAATGTCTGAGCTTTATCCAAACTCCATAACCTAGCTTTATGTGTATATTTTTTAAATTGAGGAAGTACACCATCACCAACTCTAACTGTTGGTGAATAAGGAAGCACTATCCCTGTTTCCTCTTCTAATTTTCTTAATTCATCATATTTTATATCATAATCCTTATCACTTACTGAAGGATTATCTAATACATAATATTCATGAGAATATCTATTAAGCTCTTCTATTAATTCCTCTATTCTTTTTCTCTTATCCACAGCCATTTCCTCCATGAAGCCTGATTTTACAATAATTCTATAGGTGCACTGCAAGCTAGAAGCTGCTTTATTCCATTGGCATCAAAAGCTATAGTAATTTTCTTATCTGATCCCTCTCCACTTGAAGCAACTATAGTTCCCACACCAAACTTACTATGTTTAACTTTTCTTCCAACCACCATTTCTGATAGTTCTGCACTATCTTCCCTAATAGTTTTATTATTAACTGAAGATCCATTATTATAACTCTTATTATATAAATTTTGAAGTCCATGAGGATTTCTACCATATGAAGTATTATTTCTATATCCTCCATCAAAAGTTCTCGATGAACCTGTAAAAACCTCTCCTCTCCCATTTACATTTTCCTTTAAATCATCTGATATCTCTCTTAAAAACTCTGATTTATCATAACATTGAGTTCTACCAAAAACTCTTCTCATTTCTGCTGAAGTCATATATAAAATTTCTTCTGCTCTTGTTATACCAACATAACACAGTCTTCTAGACTCTTCCATCTCACTTGGTTCTTTAAGAGATGCTGCTCCTGGGAATATACCATTTTCCATTCCCACCATGAATACTACAGGAAATTCCAGACCTTTAGCACTGTGAACGGTCATAAGTACAACTGTATCTGCATTCTCATCATAATTATCTATATCAGATATTAAAGCAGTTTTTTCTAGGAAAGCTGAAAGACCTTTATCTTCTGATGTCTTTTCAAATTCAACTGCAGCTGATACAAGTTCCTCTAAATTGCTAACTCTACTTTCATCTTCTGGATTTTTTGAATTTTTAAGTTCATTTAAATATCCTGTTACTTCCAAAACATATTCTATAAATTCTGATACTGGAAGTACTTCTCCCATGGTCCTAAGTTCTGTAAGTATGTCTGCAAATTTGTTTATTGAAGTTATATTTCTCGCTGTAAGAGCTGAATTATTTTCTGCTTCCATAACTGCATCAAAAAGGCTTTGTTCTGAGTTATCGGCAAAAGATTGAAGTTTGGATATTGTTGCATCACCTATGCTTCTCTTTGGAACATTTATTATCCTTTTCAAACTAATATCATCTGCTGGATTTGCGACTACTCTAAGGTAGGCAAGCATATCCTTAATTTCTTTTCTATCATAGAATTTTAGTCCACCAAGTATCCTATAAGGTATACCTCTTTTTATAAAAACATCTTCAAATACACGAGATTGAGCATTAGTTCTATAAAGTATTGCAAAATCCCTATAGCTCTTACCTTTTTCTTCTTTTATCTTTTGAATTTGAGAAGCTACAAATTCTCCTTCATCTCTATCAGAAGGAGCTCTGTACATTTTTATCTTTTCTCCGCTGGCTTTTTCTGTTCTTAATACCTTTCTCTTTCTTTCACTATTATTCTTTATGACCTCATTTGCTGCCATTAAAATATTTCCCATAGATCTATAATTTTGCTCGAGTTTTATTACCTTAGTTAATGGATAATCTTTCTCAAAGTCTAAAATATTTCTGAGGTCTGCTCCTCTCCACATATATATACACTGATCATCATCTCCAACCACACATATGTTCTTGTATTTATCAGCTAAAAGCCTTGTAAATTCATATTGTGCTCTGTTGGTATCCTGATATTCATCTACCATTATATATTTGAATTTTCTTTGATAAAACTCTAACACCTCTTGATTGCTTTTGAATAGTTCTATAGTTTTAAAGATAAGATTATCAAAGTCCATAGCATTATTATTCTTTAGTTTCTTCTCGTACAATATATATGCATCTGCAATTTTATTTTCTCTAAAATTATCCTCATTTTCTCTTTTAAAACTGGCTGGTCCTATAAGATTATCTTTAGCCTTACCTATTTTTGATAATATCTCATTTTCAGTTATATCCTTGTCATTTATATTAAGCTCAGCCATGCATTGTTTTATAAGAGCTTTTTGGTCATATGTATCATATATGCTAAAATCTTTTTGATATCCAATTTTATCTGCTTCTCTCCTGAGAATTCTCACGCAAGTTGAATGGAATGTAGAAATCCACATGTATTCTGCTTCATCTCCAACTAGCGTTCTAACTCTGTCTTTCATTTCTCCTGCAGCTTTATTGGTGAAAGTTATAGCTAATATTTGAGAAGGATATATAGCTAAATCATTTATCATGTGTGCTATTCTGTGTGTAAGTACTCTTGTCTTTCCACTTCCTGCTCCAGCTAATATAAGCACTTGGCCATCTATGGTAGTAGCACCTTCATATTGTTCCTTATTTAATAGAGATTTTAAGTCCATTAAATCACTCCCTTTCGTGATGTACAAATTATTATATCACAATATATTAATTCTTTTAATCCTCATATATTAAAGGGAGGTTTCCCTCCCCTTATTCTTTATGTCTCAATATGTTTATACAAGTTAAGATTATTCGTTTTTTAAATCCATACGTTCTAAGACTGTTTTATATCCATCACTGCCATAATTCAATGCTTTATTAACTCTGCTTATTGTTGCAGTGCTAGCCCCAGTTTTATGAGCTATTTCCTGATACGTCTTTTTATCTTGAAGCATTTTTGCCACTTGCAGCCTTTGCTCTAAAGATTTTATTTCATTAATAGTACAAATGTCTTCAAAGAATCGATAACACTCTTCTATAGTGTTTAATTTTAAAATTGCTTCAAATAATAAATCCAATTCTTCACTTTGCAATTTTGACTTGTACTCCATCATGAATTATAACACCCCTCACTAATCCTACTATTAATTTATATATTACCATTAATTTCATTGTTATACTATAGTTTTTGAAATAACTTAATTTTTCGCAAAAAAAACACAACCCTTGGGGGAAGGTTGTGCTTGGGAATAAATAAAAAGGGGGCTATCTATCTTTTTATTTATCTTGCATGCATTATTATAGTAAATTCCCCTTTTTTATTCAACCACACTAAAATTAGTAATTAGTAATTTTAAATTCCTTACATTAAAAAATTCTTATATTCTTCTTTACTGAATAATAAATGTCATATTTATTTGCTATCTTTATACTATATTTGTTAAATTTTAAACATTGACTTAAATTGATTTTAGCACCATTATCTCTTCATCTGTAAGCTCCCTATATTGGCCTTCCTCTAACTCTTCGTCTAAGTCTATAGGTCCAAACTTTATCCTCTTTAAATAAATCACCTTTTTCTCTAGAGCTTCAAACATTCTTTTTACTTGATGAAACTTTCCTTCATGAATGGTCACTAAAACCTCGCTAAATTCTTCCTCGCTCTTTATTATTTCAAGTTTTCCAGGAAGACACTTGTATCCATCATCAATAGTTATGCCTCTTTCAAAAGCTCTTTGATCCTTCTCGTTTACACCCTTGTTGATATGAGCATAATATACTTTGTCAACATGATTTTTAGGCGATATAAGTCTGTGATTTAGTTCTCCATCATTAGTAAGAAGAAGAAGTCCAACTGTATCCTTATCTAATCTTCCTACTGGAAATGGATTGAAAACCGCATCTTCCGGTTCAAGCAAATCGACTACCGTAGGGTCAAACTTATCAAATGTGGCTGAAACATAGCCATCTGCCTTATTCATAAGAAGATAAACGTATTTTTTATATTCAATTCTTTCCCCATTTATCTCGATAACAGATTTATCTGGGTCTATTTGAACTGAGCTGTCTTTTAAAATAACTCCATCAACAGTTACATTTCCCTTTTTAACTATTGCCTTTATTTCTTTTCTGCTTCCATAACCTAAGTTTGAAAGTACTTTATCTAATCTTTCCATCAGTTATCCTCCATGTATATATACTAATATTTATAGTATATGTAATTTTTCTTTAGTGCAAGAGATTTTATATCTGCCATATTAATATTTATATAGCATCTTCAGTATCTGTTGATTTTTCTACATTAAATTCATAAAGCTTATAATCTTCATATGCTGACTTTTTATGAAAACTTTTTGCAAGAACCAATAATTTATGAACCCCTTCCGCAAAAGGCATAAAGGAATAAAAATTTTTCTTGCTGTAACTTTGAACTCTCTTCCAATCTCCTCTTTCCATTAAATAAAATTCATATACAACGTCACGACCTCCACTGCTTTCTACAAAAAAATCTACTCCGTTATTTACATGTATAACAGGTACACTAGCTTTTATTTTTATATCAGTAACAGGGAGAGTATCATGTACTAATATCTTCACTTGCTTTTTGCAATCATATTCCTTTTTACTAAATTTATTTTTTCCATATATATCAACGACATACTTTCCACTTACCTTTGGAATAAAACAATATCTTTTACTAATTCCATATTGAGTTTCCTCAACAATTCTATCATTTATAGTAAGAGTATATTTTATATAAGTATTTGATGTATTTTCAGCTATTATATCAAGAGCTATTTTATCCTTTATCCTATAATATTCATTAGAATTCATAAGGACATAATCTAAAGTTCCTGATATAAATTCCTGTACATTAAAGCATTCAAAGGTCTCACAATCAAATTCTTTGGTAGATCCTATGTCCTTTACTCTAATATGGAGCTTATAATTTCCGCCTTTATTTGGTGTAAAGCTCATCCAATTTGACTTGCTGTAATCTCTACATTCTACCTCTTCATCTTCATTGTATACTTTAAATTGATATAATGGATCAATTCCTCCTGTAGTATCTACACGTACAGTTATAGTTTCTCCTTTTACATAATTTCTCGCTTTATCTATTACTATATTCTTTATTTTTATAGGAACATACTGTTCATTTGTTATTTCAAAATTCATAGAACTCATGGCTTCGTATTCTTCTTTTGAGGATACATCTTTTACAAAGGTTTTTATTGTATACTGTCCTTCTGCTTTAGACTTCCATACAAAAGTATTCATTCTAGTAAATCCGCTGTCTTCTTCATGGATGCCTTCTATCAGAAATCTATATCTTAGGTCTTTCCCTCCAACAGCTAGAGTCTGAAAAGATATCTCTCTATTTAATAATTGTGGTGATGCCATATCGCTATTAAAGTTTAATATCTTCACATCATTGTAAGGTTTTACTTCATAATTTAAAATAGCTCTATCATCATATTCCTCTAAAGAATACATATCCTTTATCATACATAGAAGCTTGTAATTTCCTTGATTCTTTTCTATATAAGAGAATATAGGCTTCGTAGAATAATCTTGACTGAATTCTACATGTCCATTTTTATCTGCTTTATAGAATTTATATAAAACATTCTTGTTTTCTTTATTTAATACATCGACTTTAACCGCAATTTCCTCATCAACTAAAAAATCACCCTCAGTTAATGGTGTGAAACCCGAGATTTCCACTGGAATAGGTTCTCTTACATTGAATCTCACAGTTTTAAAGTCATCAAATTTATTTGAAGAATTTATATTTTTACATTCAACTAAAATTTCTTGACTACCTTGATCCTGTATAGTGTATATTAGTACATTTTCAATGCTGTAATCTTTTATGAGCTCCCATGAATCTTCAACTCGTATCCAATATCTATACATAACATCAGTGTAATTTGTTTCAACAACTAAAGTAAGTTTTTCTCCTACTCTATATTCATCTTTATTTAGTCTTATATAGTTTATTATATCTTCGTTATCATCTTCTCCTATTTTATAAGAAATTCTTGAAACATAAATAGAATTTTTCTTACCTTCTTTTTCTTTTGCCTGAACCATTACTATATATTCCCCATTATTTATTGGATTCCAAGTGCATATCTTTTCTTCAGAATAGTCTTTAATTGTTTTCCACAATCCTTTATTTCCAATCATAAATTTGTAAAGTAAATTTTTTTTATATTCATTAGCAATAATTATATTTTTACCATTATGCACTTTTTGTGGCTCTTGTGACTCAATTTTTATCTCTATCTCGTTCATCTTTAGACCCCCGCAATATGATATATATTTTAATTATACTATAATTCCATATTTTGTAATAGGGTTTTCAGGACTATTTTACCGATTTTAAGAATAATTAATTTATTTATTTGTAAAACTACTCTTAAGGAGGTGTTGATTATGCCAGGATTTACAAAAGGTACGTTCATAGATTACAAATTTAATAGTGATCCAAAAAATCCAAAGGATAAAAATATTCTTACTAGTTCTACCATAGTTCAAGGATATGAAAATATAATAAATACTGATGATATAGCAAAAGAAGTAAAGTCTAATGTTAAGAATGAGTTTAAGTAATTATCCTCAAAATTCAAAGGGATATCTGAAAATCTTCAGACATCCCTTTATTAATTACTTATTACTACATATTATATTGTTTAAGGACCTATAAAGCCTTTCATCATCTTCTTTAGACCTTTTCTTTGGACCTTTTGTTCTTTGTCCTCCACGTCTTGCTTTAGCCTTCATATGCCTTTCAAAAAGCAATCTATCAATATTACTCTCATCATATACAAACCCTGAAGGACTAACTGCAAATGCCTTTTTTGATATCACCATAGCTGCAACACCATAATCTTGAGTTACCACGATATCCTTAGCAATGCAATTATTAAATAGTATATTGTCTACACTTTGAAACTCACTATCACATACTTTTACCTCACCATAATTCAATGTAATTACGTGATTAATATCACAATATACTATTAAATCAAGCTGATGCTTTTTAGCTACACTTTCGATTATATCACGTCCTGCGCAACCATCACCATCTACTAAAATCCTCATTATAATCTCTTTTCTAACTCTGCCTTTAACTCTTCATATCCTGGCTTTCCTAAAAGAGCAAACATATTCTTCTTATAAGCTTCTACTCCTGGTTGATTGAATGGATTAACTCCTAGTAAGTATCCACCTATTCCACATGCTTTTTCAAAGAAAAATACCATTTGTCCAAAATAGTATGGAGTCATTTCAGGTATATTTATTATCATATTAGGTACTCCACCATCATGATGGGCAAGAAGTGTTCCTTCAAATGCCTTATCATTTACAAACTGCATTGTCTTTCCTGCAAGGAAATTTAATCCATCTATGTTTTCAGGTGATGCCTCTATTTCTACTTCTGATGGAACCTTTTCTACTTGAAGAACTGTTTCAAACATAGTTCTAGCACCTTCTTGTATGAACTGTCCCATTGAGTGAAGGTCTGTAGAGAAATCTACTGCTGCTGGGAATATTCCCTTATTGTCTTTTCCATCGCTTTCTCCATAAAGCTGTTTCCACCATTCACCAATAAAATGTAATCTTGGCTCATAATTAACTAAGATCTCTATATCTTTTCCTTTTCTATTTAATATATTTCTTACTGCAGCATATTTATAGCAGTCATTTCCCATAACATTTTCATTAGCAAAATAATCAGCTGCATCCTTTGCACCTTCCATTATTTCATCTATATTAACTCCTGAAACTGCTATTGGAAGTAGACCTACAGCTGTTAATACTGAATATCTTCCTCCTACATTGTCAGGTATTACAAATGTTTCATAACCCTCTGCATCTGATAAAGATTTTAAAGCTCCTCTGCTCTTATCCGTAGTCGCAAATATCCTTTCTTTTGCGCCTTCTTCTCCATATTTCTTTTCCATCAAATCCTTGAACACTCTAAATGCAATAGCTGGTTCTGTAGTAGTTCCAGATTTAGATATGACATTTACAGAAATGTCTTTGTCCTTAACTAGATTTAAAAGATCATTCATATATGTTGAACTTATATTGTTTCCCACAAAAAAGATATATGGGTTTTTTCTCTCTTCTTTTTCTATAGAGTTAAAGAAACTATTATTTAACATTTCTATAGCTGCTCTAGCTCCTAAATAAGAACCACCTATTCCGATTACTATAAGAACTTCTGAATTCTTTTTTATCTTTTCTGCTGCATTTTTTATTCTTGTAAATTCTTCTTTGTCATAATCATAAGGTAATGAAAGCCATCCTAAAAAGTCATTACCTGCTCCAGTTCCTTCATGAAGTTTTTTGTGAGCATCCTTAACCATTTCCTGCATATACTCTATCTCATGGTCAACTACATAAGGATTGATTTTTGATAAATCTAAGCTTAACATTTTCTTCATATCTTTTACCTCCAGTTTACTCTATAATTTCTTTCTTATTATATCATAATTCTTTTGCATATATTAATCTAACACACCTTAATAATGATTACTTTTCCCTATGTTAACGTTTAATATATAAAAAAAGTACTAAAAAATCTTTTTTTAGATTCCTTAGTACTCATTATAAAACAAATTTCATTAGCCTCCCATTAGCACTTTTACTACAAACCAAATTAATGCTCCCCATATTGCAAATCCAATTAAGACTATAGGCAAAATCACACTATATTGCGCTATAATCATTGCAAATACATCTTTCATTGAAATCTTTTCTCTAGTTTCTCTATTGTTCTCCATATAGCCACCTCCATTAGTATTATAATATCACGTCATATATTATTTATCTATACTTTAAAGATTTTAAAAGCAAAGGTAGATGAATATATCTTTCATCTACCTATTGTTTTAAACTAAGTGACAAGCAACAAAGTGGTCATTGCCTACACATTTATATTCAGGAATTTCCTCACTACACTTCTTAGTAGCATAAGGACATCTAGTATGGAACTTACATCCTGATGGTGGATTTGCAGGAGATGGAATATCTCCTTTTAATATAATTCTGTTCTTCTTTATAGTAGGATCTGGTATTGGAACTGCTGCAAGCAATGCTTTTGTATATGGATGTACTGGATGAGCATAAAGTTCATCCTTTGGTGCAAGCTCAACAAGAGATCCTAGGTACATAACTCCTACTTTATGAGAGATATGTTTAACTACGCTAAGGTCATGGGATATAAATAGGTATGAGAAACCTGATTTATCCTGTGATTCCATAAGCAAATTAATTATCTGTGATTGAATTGATACGTCTAGAGCTGAAACTGGTTCGTCAGCAACTATAAACTCTGGGTTTAAGATAAGAGCTCTAGCTATACCTATTCTTTGTCTTTGTCCACCTGAGAATTCATGGGGATATCTTCTTATATGATAAGGAGCTAATCCACAGACTTCCATTACTTGAAGAACTTTGTCCGTAACCTCTGCTTTGGTAGCAAGATTATGCTCTAAAAGTGCTTCCCCTATTATTTCACCAACTGTTATTCTTGGGTTTAGTGAACTATAAGGGTCTTGGAAAATTATTTGCATCTCTGGTCTTAAACTTCTTAATTGCTTCTTATTTAAAGAATGTAAATCAGTGCCTTTAAAAATTACATTTCCATCAGTCTTTTCTAGAAGTCTAAGAATTGTTCTTCCTGTAGTAGATTTTCCACATCCAGATTCTCCAACAAGTCCAAGGGTTTCACCCTTTTTTATTTCAAATGATATATCATCTACAGCCTTTACATATCCAACAGTTTTTTGTACAACTCCGGCCTTGATAGGAAAATACTTCTTTAGATTTTCAACCTTTAAAATAGTCTCTTCTGCCATTATTTTCCCTCCTCGTATAACCAGCAAGCTACTTTATGACCTGGTTTAACTTCTTTCAAGTCAGGTATTTCTTGCTTACATTTTTCAAATCTCTTTTCACACCTGTCACAGAAATAACAATAATCAGGCATTCCTATTGGATTAGGTACTTGTCCTGGTATAGAATAAAGCCTTCCTGATTCTTCTTCTTTGTTTATGCTAGGCTTTGATTTTAACAATCCTTTTGTGTATGGATGCATTGGATTTGCGAATAGCTCTTCTACTGGAGCTTCTTCAACAACCTTTCCTGCATACATAACTACTACATAGTCAGCCATTTCAGCTATAACTCCTAAGTCATGAGTTATAAGCATTATAGCTGTATTCAGCTTTTCTTTAAGGTCTTTCATAAGTTCTAGAATTTGTGCCTGTATAGTAACATCAAGAGCTGTTGTAGGTTCGTCAGCTATTAAAAGCTTTGGATTACAAGATAGCGCCATAGCTATCATAACTCTTTGTCTCATACCTCCTGATAATTCATGAGGATATGCATCTACAATTTCATCTGATCTTGGTATACCAACAAGTTTTAACATTTCTATAGCTTTATTCCTAGCCTCTTCTTTAGTAAGCTTTTGATGAAGCAATACAGCTTCTGATATTTGCTTTCCTACTGTAAAGACAGGATTTAAAGAAGTCATAGGCTCTTGGAATATAACAGAAATTTTATTTCCTCTTATTTCTCTCATTTCATTTTCAGGAATTGAAAGAACACTTCTTCCTTCGAATAATATATCTCCTCCTACAATCTTTCCTGGAGGATTTGGTATAAGTCTCATAAGAGACATGGATGTAACAGATTTACCACATCCTGATTCTCCAACTATACCAACAGTTTCTCCTTCTTTTATCTTGAAAGATACGTCATTTACCGCTTTAACTATTCCGTCTTCTGTATAGAAATAAGTTTTTAAGTTCTTGAATTCTACTAATGTGTTGTTAGCCATAATAATCCCCCCTACTTCTTAAGCTTTGGATCTATGGCGTCTCTTAATCCATCACCAAATAAATTTATCGCCATAACTGTTATGAAAATACATATTCCTGGTGGTATCCAAAGCCATCCTCTATTTTTTAAGTTATAAAAGTCGTTAACCGTTTGAATTAAGTTACCCCAAGATGGTGTAGGAGCAACAACTCCAAGTCCCAAATAACTTAATGAGGATTCTGATAGTATAGTTCCGCCAAGTCCTAACGTAGCGTTAACGATTATGATTGGCACAACATTCGGAAATATATGTCTAAACATTTTTTTACTATCTCTGATTCCTAAAGCATCTGCAGCCTGCATATATTCTTGCTCTCTGATAGAAAGAACTTGTCCTCTTATCATTCTACAGAGTCCTGGCCAAGATAGGAATCCCAGTATAAACATAACTACAAACATTCTATATTCTGGTGGGAAATTCATATCTGAAAGTACTGCAGCAACAATAAGTAATAGTGGTAATGATGGTAAACTCATAAATACGTCAACTATTCTCATTATGATACTGTCAACTATTCCACCATAATATCCAGCTACTATTCCTAAAATAGTACCTAATACTACTTGAATTAATACCGCAGATATTCCAACAAATAAAGATATTTGTCCACCTTTTATTACTCTAAGGAATACGTCTCTACCAAGGTTATCAGTTCCAAGAAGGAATTTTCCTGAAGGTTTTTCAAACTTCATTCCAACCATATCTGTATAGTCATATCCCTTTACAAGTTTAAATACTGTTGGTCCAAGCATACATACTAATATCATTACAATTAGCATTATTAGACCAATTATAGCTAATCTATTTTTTCTAAGCCTTTTCCAAGCTACAGTCCAAGGTGATTCTATTTTTTCTACCTTTGTCTTTTGAGTATTTTCAACTCCTTTATTTTCTGCCATGCTATACCCCTCCTCTACTTAAGTCTTATTCTTGGGTCAACTAATGCATAAGTTACGTCTGCAATTAGATTTCCCAATAAAGTCAAAATTGCAAGTAAGACTTCAAAGCCCATTAGTAAAGGATAGTCTCTGCCGTTTATAGCTTCTATAGCAACTCTACCAATTCCAGGCCAAGCAAATACCTGTTCAGTAAGAATTGCCCCGCCAAATAATCCTGGCAGCTGCATCGCAAGTATAGTAATTATAGGTATCATTGCATTTCTAAGTGCATGCTTATAAATAACAACCTTTTCAGATAAGCCCTTAGATCTAGCTGTTCTGATATAGTCTTGTCTTATAACTTCAAGCATAGCAGTTCTTGTGTATCTCATAAGACCTGCAAGAGAAATCAATGTAAGTACAATAAGTGGTAGTGCCATATGCTTCATTACATCTAATACATGAGCAATTCCTGTTGCATTTACTCCTGTAGATATCATACCTGAAACCGGGAAAATAGCTAGGTCTACTGCAAATATTTTAATCAGCACCATACCAAAGAAGAAAGATGGTATGGATACCCCAAACAAAGCAAATATGGTAAAGAATTTATCAAAAACCGAGTACTGCTTCGTAGCAGAAACGACTCCTATAGGTATTGCAATTAATGTGCTTAAGAAAAATGATCCTAATGATAGCCAAAATGAATTCCACACATAAGTATCGATGACTGTAGATACTTTTTCCTTGTGCTTTATTGAATCACCAAAATCAAATTGCACCGCTTTTTTAGCCCAGTTAAAATATCTTTCAACTGGATTACCAACTAAACCATATTGTTTTTTTAGATCCATTAATTTTTCTTGAGATATGTTAGGATTTGCAATATTATCTACAGCGTCTCCTGGAGCCATAGCAAATATTACAAAAAGTAAAAAGGATATACCTATAATAACTGGTATCATTTCAAGCAATCTTCTAGTTATATACTGCCTCATTCTAATCCCCCTCTGATTTTCTTCTTAAATGCCCGAGAATTTCTCCTCGGGCACTTCTCTCATTTATATAGTCTATATTATTTTAAAGTAAATGTTTGTATATCATAAGTGAAATTTCTATATGGGCTCATAGTGAATCCTTCTACTCTAGAGTTTACAGCCCAACCATCTTTTCTTTGATATACATAAATGTAAGGAAGATTTGAATTTAATTCTTTATACATTTCATGATAAATTTCTTTTCTCTTTTCTAAATCAAACTCGTTAAGACCCTTACTTAATAATTCATCAACCTTAGGATTGTTGTATCCGTTCTTATTTTGAGTTCCCTTTGAAGAGAATATTGTAGTAACATCTGGTTCTGGATTCAATCCCCAAGCCATGAAGAACATATCATAATCAGCCCCAGCTTTTCCTGCCTTAGCATCATCTAATTTCTTTCTTAGTGTTGGGAAGTCCATTTGTTCTGGAGTGAACTTAATTCCTAAAGCTTCATAGTTCTTTATAGCAACTGGAACTAAAGCATCATTAACTTCATTTGGAGTAGTTTGTAAGAATCTGATTTCAAATTCCTTTCCATCCTTTTCAAGAATTCCATTAGAATTCTTCTTCCATCCAGCTTCCTCTAATAACTTAGCAGCCTTCTCTGTATTGAACTCATATTTTTCTGTTCCCTCATCATTAAATGCCCAAGAAAGTGCAGATTGAGGAATATTTATAGGATCTGCATATGGTCCATATACATTTTGAACTATTGTCTTTCTATCTAAACCATAAGTTAATGCTTGACGAACTTTAGGATCCTTAAACTTAGAATTTTCTCCTAATAAGTTGAATCCCATGTATCCATAGCCATTGTTTGGCCAATAATGTACATCAACAAAGCCCATATCAGCTATTTGTTCCATTGTTTCTTCTTTTATTGTAGCATTAACCATATCTATTTCACCAGTTTGTAGTAATTGTAGATATGTGTCTTTACTTACAACTTTAAATATTAAATTAGGAATTTTAGCTTTTCCTTTATAGAAGTTTTCATTAGCAGTTAAAACAACTTCTTGTCCTTCAGTATAACTCTTAAATTTGTATGCTCCTGAAGTAACTTCTGGCTTTCTGTGTAATGGTTGTAAAACTTCGTCAGCCTTTCCTTGAGTATAATTCTTTCCATAATAATGTGCTGGAATTGGAGTTACTGCAAGATAAGCTTCCAATGGAGCTTTAGGATTTGCAACTGTTACTTCTATAGTTTGCTTGTCTATCTTTTTAACTCCAGATATTTCTTTAGATTTTCCTTCATTGTAATCTTTCCATCCCACTATGTCTAAAGTAGGCATATCAGAAGGCCCTGTGTAACCTTTATCAGCTATAATTTTATATGTGAACTCTATATCATCAGTAGTTATTGGTTCACCATCACTCCATTTTACACCATCTTTTAGCTTAAAAGTATAAGTTTTCTTATCTTCAGAAATTTTTGGAAGTTCACTTAAAGCTGCTTCTAATGTACCATCAGCTTTATATTGTAATAATGGAGCAAATAAAGTTTCATTTATTTGATTGTCATAAGCTGAATCTGAATACAATGGATTAAATATTCCATCTGGAAGTTGTAATCCAACAACTAAAGTATCCTTTCTATTCTTTGCAGCATCAGGCAATTTGTCTGGATTAGTAGCCTTAACTACTTGAATTTTATTTTCCTTGTTATTATCCACTGGCTTATTGCCATCAGATGTTTTGTCATCGCTGCTTCCACAAGCTGTCAAACCAACTGAAAGAGCCATAACCCCGGCCATTGTAGCCATAAGTTTCTTTCTGTTCATAAAATATTTCCCCCTCTTCATTTTCTTTCTATTATTGAATATTGCTTAAAATTAGCAATATATCAAACTACAAAAAGGTACACTTAATTTTCGATAAACATCTCTTTTAATTAAAATTTTCTGATAAATAAATGTTAATAGAATTGCCATTTCATTTTGGTATAAAGATATTATAGTTAATTATTTTAGATTTGTAAACATATTTTTTATTTTGTATAAATTTATGCATAAATTTTAAATTTATTACTTTGTGAATAAATTACAATTATGTAAGTTCTATATATAAACATTATCACATTTTATTTTTAATGTCAATTTTAGGTACAATTATATTTAATGTAAACCTTTTGCAATTCATTATAATCAATTATATTTTCGTAAATAAAAATAGGTGTAAAATTAATATTATATTAATTTTACACCTATTATCTTAAAGATATCTAATTTTACATATGTTTATATATATATACCTCTTATACTATTCCCACTCAATAGTTGAAGGTGGCTTAGAAGTTACATCATAAACTATCCTATTGACACCTGAAACCTCATTTACAATTCTTCTGGAAACTTTATCAAGAATTTCATATGGTATATGAGCCCAATCCGAAGTCATACCATCGGAACTTGTAACAGCTCTTAACGCAATTGTGTGACAATAAGTCCTTTCATCACCCATTACTCCAACTGACTGAATATTAGGAAGACATGCAAAGTACTGCCATATCTTTCCTTCTAATCCTGCTTTAGAAATTTCTTCTCTAAATATAGCATCAGCTTCTCTAGTTATGTGAAGTTTCTCTTCATTCACTTCTCCAAGAACCCTTATAGCAAGACCTGGTCCTGGAAATGGTTGTCTCCATACTAAATTATGTGGAATTCCAAGTTCCTCACCAACAGCTCTTACTTCATCTTTAAACAATTCTCTTAATGGCTCTATTAATGAAAACTCCATATCTTCTGGAAGTCCTCCAACATTATGATGACTCTTTATAACTGCTGAAGTATCTGTTCCACTTTCAACTACATCTGGGTATATAGTTCCTTGTACAAGGTAAGATATTTCACCTAATTTTTTAGACTCTTCTTCAAAAACTCTGATGAATTCTTCTCCAATTATTTTTCTCTTTCTTTCAGGATCGCTTACACCTTTAAGCTTTCCTAAGAATCTTTCTTGAGCATTTACTCTTATAAGATTCATGTCAAATTGATTTTTAAATATCTCTTCAACTTGATCACCCTCATCTTTTCTTAAAAGACCATGATCAACAAATACACAAGTAAGATTTTTTCCAACAGCCTTGTGAACTAACACTGCTGCAACTGATGAGTCAACTCCACCTGATAATGCACAGATAAGTTTTTTATCTCCGACTATCTTTTTTATTTCTTCTATCTTATTCTTAGCAAATGAAGACATAGTCCATTCCTTTGCAAGTCCGCAAACTTCATACAAGAAGTTTTGAAGCATCTTTTGTCCAAATAAAGTATGTTCTACTTCTGGGTGGAATTGAACTCCATAAAGATTCTTTTCTTCATTTTCCATAGCTGCTATAGGGCATTCTGATGTTTTTCCAATTATCTTAAACCCTTGTGGTAATTCTGATATATAATCAGTGTGACTCATCCAGCATTGATCTTTCGAATCTATTCCTTTAAATAGTTTAGAAGTATTATCTAATTCTATTTCAGTTTTTCCATATTCTCTTACTTCTGCTGATTTAACTTTCCCACCTAAAGTATGTGCCATAAGTTGGTCGCCATAACATATTCCTAATACTGGTACTCCTAATGAGAATATACCTTCTGAAACTGTGGGTGCTCCTTCCCCATATACTGAGTTAGGACCTCCTGTAAATATTATACCTTTAGGGTTTTTATCTTTTATTTTTTCTAATGTATAGCTGTATGGAATTATTTCACAATAAACTCCACATTCTCTAACTCTTCTAGCTATAAGCTGGTTATACTGACCGCCGAAATCTACAACTAGCACTAAGTTTTTTTCCATGAATACCCTCCTCTAAAGTTGATTGCTTTTTCTAAACTTTACAATCTTTGTTTTTCTTTGATATTTCACTATAAGAGTTTATCATAAGAACTCTTATCTATCTATACTATAATTTGGAGCTTCCTTCGTTATATTTATATCATGTGGATGGCTTTCTCTTAATCCTGATGAAGTTTGAACTACAAATCTTGCAGTATCACATAAAATCTTAAAATTTGCCGATCCTAAATATCCCATTCCTGAACGTATTCCTCCACACATTTGGAATATTATATCTGAAACATGTCCTCTATAAGGTATTCTTCCTTCTACCCCTTCTGGTACAAGCTTTTTATTTCCTTCTTGGAAGTACCTATCCTTACTTCCACAAGCCATTGCACCTAAAGAACCCATTCCCCTGTATACTTTATAGCTTCTTCCTTGATATATTTCTATTTCACCTGGTGCTTCTTCACATCCAGCAAACATTGATCCCATCATGGCAACTGAAGCCCCAGCTGCTAGAGCTTTAACTATATCTCCTGAGAATTTAATTCCACCATCAGCTATAACAGGAATCCCATATTTTGAAGCTTCTTCTGCACAATCCATAACTGCTGTTAATTGAGGAACTCCAACTCCAGCAACAACTCTTGTTGTACATATCGATCCTGGTCCTATACCAACTTTTACACAGTCAACTCCTGCTTCAATTAAATCTTTAGTTGCATCTGCTGTAGCAACATTTCCTGCAATTATTTGAAGTTCAGGATATCTTGCCTTTATATTTTTAACTGCCTCCATAACTCCAAAAGAATGTCCATGAGCTGTATCTATTACTATAACATCAACTTGAGCTTTCACAAGAGCATCAACTCTATCCATTACATCTCCTGTAACTCCAACTGCTGCTCCGCATAATAATCTTCCTTGCTCATCTTTCGCTGCATTAGGGAAAATCCTAGCCTTTTCTATATCTTTAACTGTTATAAGTCCTTTTAAATTATTGTTTTCATCAACTAGAGGAAGTTTTTCTATTTTATGAGATTTTAATAATTCCTTAGCTTCTTCTAATGTTGTATTTTCACGAGCAGTAACTAAATTTTCTTTTGTCATAACTTCTTCTATTTTTCTTGAATAATCATTTTCATAAATAACATCTCTGTTTGTAAGTATTCCAACAAGCTTTCCTTCTACTGTTATTGGAACTCCTGATATTCTATATTTTCTCATTAACTTTTGAGCATCTTCTATAGTATTATCTGGATGAAGGTAGAAAGGATCTGTTATTACTCCGTTCTCTTGTCTCTTAACTCTATCTACTTCTTCAGCTTGTGCCTCTATAGTCATATTCTTATGTATTATTCCTATACCGCCTTCTCTAGCCATAGCTATAGCCATTTTAGATTCTGTAACAGTATCCATTCCAGCACTCATTAGAGGTATATTAAGTCTTATCTTTTTTGTTAAATTTGTTCCTAATGATACTTCCTTTGGTAATATCTCTGATTTGTTTGGCATTAAAAGTACATCATCAAATGTGTAAGCTGTTTTAATTATTTTCCCCATGATTTAAACCTCCGATTTTTTTATTTTTCTAAATAAAAAGCACATTAAATCCACTTTAAATGAAAGTGAAATTAATGTACTTTTAGGTAAAGTAATTAATCTCACTCATAGTCGGTAATTTATGGTTTCCGGTAGATACTCCCTGCCTTATTCAGGGTATATATGAGTAAATGAAATAAAAATTTCATTTTTGAATTGTATATGCAAGTTATTTTTCTTACTCTCTGTATTTTATACTATTTTATTAGTTTTTTTTCGCCTTGTCAATGCAAAATATGAAATATTTCGCATAATTCTGTATGTTAATTTATAAACTTAAGAAAGTTTATATGAAATCATATACATTTTGATAATTTTACTATATATATTGCCCCATCCCCGTGATTTTTAATAGTTTTCTATTATATTTAACTTTATATATTGTTAATTAAGTTGTTGTATTAACTGTTACTTTTGAATTTTCTATAGATATGACAAATCCTTTTTTCCCATCTGCTTGTGGTTCTTTTATATCTGCAAGACATTTTTGAAGTTCTGATGCCACATTACCATCCCCCTTATCATTAGCACCAGATACTGATACAGCTCCATTATTAAAAGTCACATTGTATTTTGCTGTAGATTTGGATAAATCTTTATCAGCAAGTACCATTTTGGTTGTCCTCTCAATTGTTGCACAGCTTTCATTGTCAGCTTTTTGGGCAACATTATCTTTCACTGCCGAAAGATTTGGGATAGCTATTGCTCCTATGATAGCCATAACTGCTATGACTATTATCATCTCTATAAGGGTAAAGCCTTTCTTTGTTTTATTTCCTTTTTTAATCATTATATATTCCTCCTTAACACTTTAACTTTATATTTTAATTTAGCCCTTATCCATAGATGATAGACATATATATTATTTTTATACTTATCATCTTAAGATTTTTTCCCATAATATACTTAAAAATGAAGTTTTATAAGTATATTATGAAATTTATTTATTACAACATAAAAGCAGCTTCAAGATAATCTTGAAGCTACTTTTTTAAAATAAGTCTGGCAGCGATACTATATTAATAGGAAGGATATTTTCTTTTTTGCTATTTTCTATTGTAGCTTTACTTGAAATCTGAGTGCTAATATTCTTATTTTTGCAGTTGACTCTAAAATTATAATTAATAATGTAATAACAGTATTCTTCTGAGCTATCTCCATTTATAGAAATCCTCAAATTCTTATTTCCATTGATTTTGTATGGTGCATTAATTTTTTTAAGCTTATTCTCTTTATCAACTTTGTACACTTCAACAGAAATATCATTAAAAGACAGCATATTAAAATGAGTTATTTCCATTAAATTTATATTTAATATAAAATCTTGTCCACTACTTCTTACATACGCACCTAGTCTATTCATAGATCCATCCGTTATATTTATTTTATCCAAATTCTTTATGTAATTTTCACCAAGACTACTATAGTTATTCTTATTTATATCAAATAGACCCTGCTTAAGTATATACTCATCCTCAACTTTAAGTATCAGAGAATTAAACTTTTCACTAGATAATATATTCTCAAAATCATTATATGAAAACTTCCCATTATTCAAAATATGTTTCCCAGGCTTATCAGATGTTATCTCCGCTTCAATAACTACAGGAGCAGCATAAAACCCACCCTTCTTTTTGTCGTAAACATATTTTAATGGAACTTCAATTTCTCGATAACCACTTAACGTATCTGTAAACTCAACCCCTTCAGGCAAAGTTTCAATTATCTTAGGATTGCTTAATATATTATTTTCATTTACTCTATTTGCAAATTCTGAAGGAACAGAAACAACTTTAGGATTCACCTTATATTGAATTGTAGTTTTTTTCCCTAATCCTATACTACCTTTAGAATTCACAAATGCCCTTTCCACGTCAAAGCCTACTTCTAAAGAATTCACTGATATAGTGAAATCAGGCACTTTTTGAGTTATGGTTTTTCCATTTATAGCCTTATAATTTAATGTCCATCCATCTCCTATAGTATAATTACCACTTTTATTGGATTTTAACGATATCGAAAATTCTATAGGATCTGCTATATATTTATTTTTTCTATCATTAAGCTTATAAATTATATTTGGAATTTCCATTGATAAATTACGTCCATACTCAGTTACCCCAACCTTATCCCCTGAGTAAGTAATGTTGTTTGGTAAAGTGAACTTAAATTTTATATCATCAACTATATAATCAGCTTTTATTTGATCTGCTATATCATTAAAAATATCATTTATAGAATCAAGATTTTTTCCATTATAAGCTTTTCCACCACTAGCTTCAGATAACTGAGCTATAGTCTTTACATTATTCAAAATCAGTCCATTGAACCCAATGAAAAAGTTCGTTATATTTCTGACTTTCATTTCATTAGCCATTATTAATGCATAGTCAAATCCATTTTTAGAAACAAAAATATTATTGCCGCTATAATATAAATCACTTTTATCATCAATTATCGTATAGTAAGGTCCACTCCTCCTAGTAGAAGTGTAATAATTAGGTTTGCATTTTGACATAAAGACTACGTATTTCTTAGAGTCATTTTTAGAAAATCCCGCTAATGCACGTCTTAGTCCATCACCAATATTACTTCCCCACCATGGTGCACTTGGATGTATCCCAACATTATTTATGAAGCCTATCAATTCTCCTCTTTCGTAATCTATTGAGGGGCTCTTAAGTCCTGTAAGATTTCTTGTACATATATCATAATTTAATATAGATATTTGTACATTTGGTATATCTTTAAATTTATTTACGAAATTTCTTGCTATATCTTTTTCCTTGTTTAAGTTTCCTTGAGAAAATGGTGTATCCGATGTATCCATAACAAATAATATTTCTTTATTTTTTAATGCATTTACATCTTTTAGTTCTAAAGGTTGTGGTTCTATTCTATATGTGATATTTATGTCCTCGTTAACCAAGTACTTACTTCTATCTGTACTTACTGAAATATTTAATTGAGGCTTATTTTGAGCTGCAATTGCATTAAACCCTGCTTTTACTATAAATATTATTAAAATTATAGCAAAGAACAAATAAAGATACCTTTTTTTAGTTTTTCCTTTGCCAATCATTCAGCACACCCCTATTCCCTATTTCTCAAATTAACGTTAAAATCTACTTCATACTCTAAATCTTTTTCTTTAAATTTTATATAAAATTTCATTATTCCTACGCCCTTAACATTATCTTTTTTTATGCCTGCATTTTTAACTTTCATAGAGTCTACTTTTCCTGCAATTTTTCCTTCATATTTGTTATTTTTTAAATGCTTTATCTCATTGTTTTCAATATAAATATCGTGTCTCATGTTTTCACCATCAATAAAAACAATCCTACTAACTCCAACTAGTTCATTCATTAAAGATATCTCATTTCCTTCTTTATCTGTAACTTTATCTATATGACTGCCTTCCATAAATATATTACTTAGTTGCTCTCTTGCTTTTCCACCTTGAAGCTGCAAATCAGACATTATAGTTGTTTTATCAAGAGCCTTATAGTGAGACATATAAAAGAAAAATATTACAGGTACTACTATAGCAAATATAGCTAAAGCTATTATTATCTCTACCAAGGTCATTCCTTTTTTCTTCATATTCTCCTCCACATCTATTACTTTATAATCTTCCATTTTTTTATAGATATAAGCGATTTCATATCTACAGCATTCACTAAAGAGGTTGTATTCCCTGGCTTTAAAACAACGCTATCTGGACTACTTGAAAGTACATCTTTAAATAAATCAAACTTTGCTCCTATGATACTTTGTACATAGTCTCTATCATACTTTATGACTTTTGATTTATCGTCTTCAAAAATTATATTTCCTTTAGTTATTATGGTACCTGTAAAATTTACTTTGCCTCTTACTATCACATCTCCAGAGGTTATGACCACACCTTTTATAGGATGAGAAGCATCTATTTCATAACCTTCTCCTGATACTCTTTCTCCACCATTTCCTAATATATATGTAAGCTTAGAACTATTGTCTAAATATAAAACCTCTCCGCCTAATTGTATTGCTTCAAATTTTATATTTTCAAACTTTATATCACTGTCTAAATTCACACTATCTACAGCATTTTCATAGAAAGTTTTAGCTTCCTTTACTATACCACCTTCATTATCAACGATATAATTGGAAGGTTTAAACTCTCCATTAGTAAATATACCTCCTACATTTATAGTATTGGCAGGCAGAGTTATTCCTTCACCGTACTTTATTCTTATATCTTTTGGGTTTTCTTCTATATACTGCTTTATATAAGCACTCTTATCTTCATAATTTAATAGATTTCCATCTTTGAAAGCATCTGCAAGCTGCATGGGATCTTTATACTTAAATAATATGTTTTCTCCAGATAGTGGTCCCATATTAAGAGTCTCAGCATATATCCTGTAATTTCCTTTGATAGCCACCGATTCTCCTGTTTGGTAATGTGGATTCGTCTTTATATATGCAGTTCCCATTATAAGTGCTTCATTTTTTATATTTATGTATGATCCATTATTTTCTCCTAAATCATCGTTATTTACATAAATTGAACTTGATTTCTTGCTATCTTCTTCAAAAGTACCTAATTCAGTCTCATCATTAATTCCGTAAAAACCACCTTCAATATTTATGCTTGATTTATTTGCATTTAATACTAGGTCATTATTGGCATAAACCTTTCCTTTTATATCTATGTGAGCTTCACTTGTTGACTTTTCTATAACTAAGCTGTCTGTAAAAACATTGCTTTTGTCAACCTTGAAATTACTATCTATACCTTTTAGTCGTATGTCCTCTAAAGTTATGATATCTCCATTAGTAACATCAGCTTTTCCTCGAGAAGTAACTATAAGTCCCTTCTCATTACCTTCAGCCTTACCCCCTATATAAGCCCCTCCATCTAAAACAACAGGTCCTTTTAAAAGCATATTTTTTTCTGCAACTATAGCCTTTGACCATGCTGGCTTTATTGGTATTGTTGAAATTGATGATGAGGTTATGCCTTCATATTCAGGAATTGCTATATTAAATGTAGATTGTATAGTCTTGCTTAAGCTATTTTTATCTACAAAAGATGCTTGGACAACAACACTCATCTTATCATCTTTAAACTTTAAACTTTCATCTGGAGTTACTACAATTAAATTTGGTCTAGATCCATTTTTAGATATATATTCACTTTCTAATGTTTCTTTTATATTCTTCTCAACAGTATCCTTATATGCTTTCTTAAAATTTTCTTTTTCTTTATCTTTATCCTCACTTTCTTTTACAGCTTTCTGACCATTTTCAACAGCTATATATAGAAGTTTAGATAACTTTCCATAAGCCTCTTCAATACCTGACTCCGCGCTATAAAGATTCTTTATCCTATTTCCTTCACTTATTCTCATCTTATAATCAGTTACAGTCAATATAAGCACTACTGTTCCAAAGGTAATCAACATAGCTGTAAGAATTACTACATATAATAAAGAAGATCCTTTTTTAACTTTTCTTTTCATACTCCTTATCCTTACCTCCTGACTCTCTTGTCACCTTCTATATTGAATACTTTTCCGTTTTTCTCTATTTTAAGTTCTATATTGTAAAGTCTGCTCTCACCATAACTCAAATCTCTTTCTTTTATTATTCCTTCATATATATTAATAGAATTTCCATGACTGTTCATATTATAGGAAGCTTCACTCCCTCTTTCTTTTGCTATATAAAGATTTAATCCTGATTTTTTATTATTTAAATCAAGTATATATTGATTCTTACTGTCTTCTTCAAACAATATAAGAATTGAAGTTATTGAATTTCTGAATTTCTTGTTATTTATAATTAAAGAGTCTTCATTTATAGCTATAGATAATTTATCATCAATCATTCCCAAATCATATTTGATACCATCTTTAATTTTCATGGCTGAGTTCTTATTACTACTTATACTTAAATACACATCTGCATCTATTGAATCATAAGCATTTTCCACTTTTTGAACGGTATATTTTTCCACAGGTGTTATTGTTCCTGTGATTTTATACCCATTCTTACTTCCGTCTAAAGCATAGCCCATATCTTTTTTTAATACTTCTATATCTTGCAAATCATGATTTTTATCTAAATTCAAGAATTCTTCATCGTCTAATGACTTCAGCTTTTCCATGATTTTCTGACCATAATTTATAGACTGCTGTTTGTATTCTCCTTGTCTATTTGCATCTATAGCTTTTAAAATCATAGTTGAAATAGGGATTGCTATGATAGCAAATATTCCTATGCTTATTATAACTTCTATCAATGTCATAGCCTTTTTCTTTTTTCTCATCATATGAGCCACCTATTTTCTTATAATATCAACACCATTTCCTTGTGCTTGAACTCTAACTCTAGGTGCATCCTTATCATCATTCTCTACTAATACTTGTACATTCTTATCTGTGTTGTTTATTAAAACAACTTTTGCACTGCTCGAATCTATCCCGCCATCTTTGGGAGTAGAAAATATCTTAAGTACTATGTCATCTCCTATTGGTTCGAAGCTTATTCCATCACCGTCATAATTCTCTGGATAACTTTTCTCAGTTGTTTTATATTTGTAAAAATATTTTCCATTTTTCTTGTCTATTGTAATTTCTACATTTTCTTCTGTGTTTTTATCTGAATATATATATGTATTTCTGCTGCTATCCTTAGATTTTCCAAGTGTAAGTGTTGGCAAATCTGATGATAATGGTTTTACAGACATTACGAAATCATAATTGTTATCTACAGAATCATTATTTTCACTTGCACTATTATAGACTCCACTTGTCATATCAAAAGGATTGTATTTCCCATAGTTATCTTCAAATGGCCAATTATCATAATTTTCATCTTCATCACTAACTTTTGGAACTGCAAAAAACTCCATTATAATAACACCGTTTATTTTATCTCCAGATCCTTGCAGCTTTACTTCACTTAGTATAACTTCTTTTTTATGATTGTCCACTGCTTTTATAAAGTTTTCAAAGCTTTCATATGTTCCTCTAAACTCCATTGATATTTTTATAGAGTCTTTACTTCCTTTAATCTTCTTTTCATTCTTTTGTATTTTCCTATACTCTTTTACAAGCTTAAGAAGAGAATCATATTTCTGCTGTTTTTTTTCATTCTCATTATCATGATAAAATTCCAATGTTGCTTGAAGTCCAGAGCTTTTTATGAGTTTGTCTATTTCTAATATTATTCTCTCTTCATTAATATAAGGATATAATCTAAGAGTTTTATCTTGAATATTGCTGTTTAAAATCTTTAATTCTGATTCTTTTTTCTCCAACAAATCTATATCATTTAAGTAACTGTTAAGTCTTGCTCTTTCAACACTATGCTGTATCTTTATTCCATCCAGCTTCTCTTTTTCTTTTGCATAAGGAAATTTATAATAAACAACGCCCATAATTAATGCCGTTATCACTATTATAATATTTTTCTTCTTATTTACTTTCATGGAGTTGTCCTCCCTTCAAAGTACATTTCATCATGAAGCTGAACTCTTCACCAGCTTTAGTCTCCTCTATTTTATACATAGACACTTCTTCAAAGTACTCTAACCCTCTAAAATTCTTTTGAAGCTCTGCTATATTTTCTCTACTCTTCGCTCTACCTGTAACTGTAACTAGACTTTCCTTCATCTCTATAGAATATAGAGAAAGTTCCTTTGGCATGGCTCCCTTCACATCATGAATACATTTATAATCAATGTCATCCTTAGATTCGATATCTGCTTGTACTTTTGATACTTCCTCATAATATTTATTTAATATACTAAGCTTCTTTTCTTGCTCGTCTACCTTTCCTATCTCATAACCTTTTGCTTTAATTTCATTATTATACTGAGTCATTTCCGATTTCAGCTTGTATTCATATATTTTATTTAAGCTAAATGTTACTACTATAAATAAACCAACTAAGGAAGGTATAATTGTAGAACATATAAAATTCATATTGTTCTTCTTACTTTCCCCTATATAGGGTTCAAAAAAGTTAAAATCTCTCATTCGCTCTTCCTCCTTAGTATCTTAGTAACGCTCCTATAGCATCTAAATATAATTCAACTTTTAAATCCTCATGATTTTTGGGTAATGTAACTTTAGGCAGTTTATTGATTTTCTTCACTGATATATTTAATTTGTCTTCAAGATATCTATCAACATTTGTCATCATAGATCCGCCACCATAAATAAAAATTTCTTCAATACCTTGACCGTGGTTCTTGTTTTTATAAAACTGAATTATTCTGTTTATTTCCTCTACCCATGTTTCAATATACTCTGTAATAGCTTCCGATATTTCTTTATCATCATTTAACTCTTGATAATCAAGACCTATATCAGACCTTATAACCTCTGCCTCTTTCATATTAACTTTTCTATATTCTGATATATATCTATCTATTTGTTTACAACCTTTTCTAACTATTCTTGTAAACTTCAAAATTCCCTTATCATAAATACTTATGTACAAATCATCATATCCAATATCAATGGCAGCTATAGTCCTTTCTTCCATAATTTCTGACATAGAATATTCAATAAGCTTTTTTGCAGAATTGAAGCTTACATCTAAAGCTACAGGAATCATTTTGGCTTCTTTACATAATTCATAGTATTGCTTTATCATTTTGTATGGATATATTATAGATAATACATTCTGCTTTTCTGTATCACCCTTATTTTCATAAGGGTCATAATATTGGATTATGTAATCATTCATATTTATAGGAAGGAATTTTTGTATTTCAAAAGTCACCAATGTTCTAAGATCTTCGTCGTAAATCTTTGGTATGGATATATTTCTATTTATTATTGAGGTACTATTATTAACAAAAACCACTTTATTTGTTTTTATCCCTTTTTCCTCAGTTAATTCCTTTATGACTTTTAATATGGATAATTTATTTAAAATAGAGCCATCATCAACAGAATCTTTTGGAGTGTCTATAAGAAATGCCCTTTTAAGCTTTATTCCATGTATATCTACTTTACCTTCAACTACTTTTATATATCTGGATCCTATATCGAAAACTACAAGTTCTTTATGGAGAATAAGCTTTTTTACTTTTTTCTTCTTTCTCTTTTTCAGCTTAGGGAAAACTATGTCTTTATGTAATATGTCTTTTAAAATTTCTTTAGTCTCTTTTGCTTCCTTGGTTAGCGTACTCACATTAATCCTCCTTTATGAATTTTATGCATAAAGTGTAAGGCCGAATATAGCCTTACACTTTAGAAAATAGCCTGTATATTATTTTTGTGTATAGTCTATTTCAACCTTAGCACTTTGATTAGACACTTTTACTGTAAATCCAGTTGCATCTTTTTTGTCATCATTTTTGCTTTGAAGTGGTTTTACTTCGCTCAACGCATCAGTTAAAACCTTATTTTGTGCAGTCTTACTATCTTTTGCTATAGCCTTATTTGCAGTATCAAAAGTTATTGTATAAGTATCATCGTCAAGACTTCCATCTGCTGCTAACATTGTAGCTACTCTCTCTACAGTTGCTCTACTTTGTTCATCAGCCTTTCTAGCTGAATTTTCTTTTATAGCGTTATAACTTGGTACAGCTATAGCTGCTATAATGGCCATTACTGCTAATACTATTATTAGTTCGATTAATGTGAAACCTTTCTTTTTCTTGTTTACTAAAGATTTTTTCATTATTTTCCCTCCATATGTATGTTTTTTATATCAATATGTAACGAATCCATTACACAATGTTATACATCGTAACCATAGGAATCACTATTGCTAATACCATTATTCCTATAATTAGTCCCATTACCACTATCAAAAGCGGTTCTATAAGGGTTATCGCCTTTTGAATTTCATTTTCTAGCTCATTATTATAAAAATCAGTTGTCTTTGATAAAATTTCTTCAAGTTTTCCTGATTCTTCGCCTATACTGACCATAGACGCAAGCATCATTGGAAATATGGAACTCTGCTGTATCAGTGTACCTAAGGATTCCCCCCTAAGCATCCTTTCTCTTATATTTAAAATATCTGATTCAGCTATTTTATTACCTACTATAACTGATACTATCTCTAAACTTTGTATAATTGATATTCCACTAGCTAATAATGTGGACAAAGTACTTGTAAATCTTGAGACTATTATTTTTTGATTTAATCCTTTCACTATAGGCAGCTTAAGCTTAAGATTGTCCATATTAACTTTACCTTTAGGAGTTCCCAGGTATGTAGATATACTCCATACTGCTGCAACTATTAATAGTAAAATCAAATACCAGTATGATCCTATAAATCTACTGGTTCCTAAAATAAATTTAGTTAATAATGGTAGTTCCATTTCGCTTGAATCAAATAATGATACAAAAGTTGGAACTACGAAAGTTATTAGTATTATCATTATCAAAAGCGCCACTACTGACAGTACTATTGGATAAATCATAGCATTTTTTATCTTACTCTCATTCTTACTTTCTTTCTCATAATAGTTAGCCATTCTCAGCATAACTATATCTAGATTACCACTTTCTTCTCCTGAGGCTATCATATTTATAAGCAGCTGAGGAAAAATATCATCTAGACTTCCCATAGCTTCAGCCATTGTTTGTCCTTTTTTCACTCGATCTTCTATATCAGCTAAAGCCTTTTTTAATACTTTGTGATTAATCTGATGCTCAAGTACTTTTAAACAATTGTTTATAGACAATCCTGCATTAAACATGGTATAAAACTGTCTACAGAAAATTGCCAAGTCCTTCATTCCAATTTTCTTTTCTACTCTTATAGTAAATAAATTATTTTTAGACTTTTGTTCTTCTATTTTTATAGGGTAATAATTGTTAGTGCTTATCATCTGCATAACTTCATCCCTTGATGAGGCTTCGTAGATGCCTTCTAACTTTTCTCCCTTTTCATTTACGACTTTATATCTGTAGGTAGCCATTACTATTTACCTCTATTCTTTTAAATATGATATCTTCATCATCTCATCTAATGTAGTTGTTCCATCTATGACTTTTTCTCTGCAGCTTTCCTTTAGAGTTCTCATTCCATTTTTTATACACATCTCTCTAAATAACTCTATATCATTACTTTTAACTATTGCCTTCCTATGGTCAGAAGTAACTTCCATAATTTCATAAACCCCAACTCTTCCGTAATATCCAGTGCCATTACAATATGGGCATCCTGTACCTCTTTTAAGCTTTAAAGGTTCATTTTCATCCAAATTCAAAAGCCTTTTTTCATAATCATCAGCCTCATAAGAATATCCGCACTTAGGGCATACTTTTCTTACTAATCGTTGAGCAACAACTCCTGTTATTGCCGTAGCAACAAGATAAGGTTCTAATCCCATATCTAAAAGTCTTGTTATAGATGATGCAGCATCATTTGTATGAAGAGTGCTCAATACTAAATGTCCAGTTATTGCAGCCCTTATAGCTATTTCAGCTGTTTCATTATCTCTTATCTCGCCTATCATAACTACATCAGGATCTTGTCTAAGTATTGCACGAAGCCCATTAGCAAAAGTAAGACCTACTCTTGTATTTACATTAACTTGATTTACACCTTCCATAGTATACTCAACTGGATCTTCTATAGTTATTATATTCCTGTTTTCAGTATTGATATCACGCAAAACTGAGTACAAGGTTGTTGTCTTTCCACTACCTGTAGGTCCAGTTACTAAGATTATTCCATTGGGTCTAGATGCAAGTCCATTAAGATTTTTAACTTCTTCTTCACTAAGTCCTAAAGATTCCTTTGTTAATTCATAAGAAGCCTTGTCCAATATTCTTATAACTATTTTCTCACCAGTAATCATAGGAAGTATTGATACTCTTAGGTCAACAAGCTGACCTTCTATATTTGTTACAATTCTTCCATCCTGAGGTATTCTTTTTTCTGCTATATTAAGGTTTGCTAGAACTTTTATTCTTGTAGTTATAGATGGCAGTGTATCTATTGATAATGTAGACATTTCCTTAAGCTCTCCATCTATTCTATATCTTATCCTTATGATATTTTCATAAGGTTCAATATGTATATCACTGGCTTTATCCTCTATAGCACTTTTTATAAGATAATCAACCATTTTTACTACTGGAGCATTTTTTATGTCACTGAAACTATTCAATGAATCCGTTTCTATCTTCAGATTATGCTTTTCCTTAGATAATTCTTCCGCTGCTTTAAGTACTTGATGGCTAGAATAGTATCTCTCTATAGATTTTTTAATTTGACTTCTTGATGTTATATAAGTTTCAACTTGAAGTCCTGTAGCAATGGACACATCATCTATTGCAAATATATTTAAAGGATCCCATATGGCAATCTTTATTTTCCCTTCAACCATATCAAAAGGTATAAGCTCATATTTTAAGCATATAGCTTCAGGAAGCATAGATATCATCTTCTCACTTATTGATATAAGTTCTAGATTTATTCTTTCTATGCCTAGCTGCTTTTCTAGTACTTCTAATATTTCTTCCTCTGTAACTAGTTTTTCCTCAATAAGCAGTTCACCAAGCTTTTTACCTGAAAATTTTTGTTTCTCCAATGATGATTTTAACTGAGCTGTGGTTATCTTATTCTCTTCAAGAAGCATATCTCCTAATCTCTTTTTAGTCATTATATCCATAAGCATTCTCCTTATCTCTTAAAGTACCTTATACAATCATCTTTAAATAGTAGTCTATTATCTCTTCTCCCCACAAAAGTGTTATAAGCATCGCAGCAAATATATATGGAACAAAAGGCATGGCATCCTTTTTACTTAACTTTCTTGAAATCACAAGAATAATTGCGGAAGCAGCACCTATAATAATAGAGAAAAACAAGGTTAGTCCACTAAGATTTGCTCCTAAAAATAATCCTATTATAATAAAAACATCTATATCTCCTCCACCAAAACCTTTACTAAACTTATTAATTATGTAAATGAAGGCAGCTGGTATAGCTGCTCCTAATAAGTAAGTTAATATATGCATATGAAATACTATTTTTTCTATAATTATATTTAAAACGCCAATTGCCATGGCTGTATAAGTTATAGAGCTATATACTTCCATGGTATCAAAATCTATGATCGCTATTATTTCTACAAATACCACTAACACTATATTCTTTATAGTGTCATATGAATTTCCGAATTTTAAATATATAAACAAAAATAAGATACCTGTTAATAACTCTGTAATAGGATATCTTATGGATATTTTCTCTTTGCATTTTCTACATCTTCCTTTTAACATGATGTAACTTACCACAGGTATCAAATCGTAAATTTTTATTCTAGATCCACAAGTTGTACATGTAGATGGTGGGTAAGAGATGGACTCCTCCCTAGGTATTCTATATACACACACGTTTATAAAGCTGCCAATAATTAAACCTAAAATAAATATAATACAGTTCATTTTTTTACCTCAAATTATAATACAATATAATAATCACAACTTATTATATGTATAATATACCATAATTTATAATTTTTTTCTACATTATATATGTTGTTTCTATAGTCTCCATTAAACTTATTTGTAGAACAAAGAAAAACAACCTAGAATTTTAAATTTCTAGGCTGTTTAATTATTTTATTATTTAAATTTTAGTACATTCCATCCATACCCATTCCTTGTGGTCCCATAGCTGGTGCTGGATTATTCTCAGGAATATCACACACAGCAGCTTCAGTTGTTAGGAATGTAGATGCTACAGAAGCTGCATTTTGTAATGCTGATCTAGCAACCTTAGTTGGATCTACAATACCAGCTTTTATCATGTTTACATACTGTCCTTTTAATGCATCGTATCCTACTCCAACTTCACTGTTTCTTACCTTTTCTATTATAACTGAACCTTCAACCCCTGCATTACAAGCTATTTGTCTCATTGGCTCTTCTAAAGATTTAGCTATTATATTTATACCAAGTTGAGCATCTGCATCATCTAATTTTAATTCTGCAACTTTATTTAAGATAGTTACAAATGCAGTTCCGCCTCCTGGAACAATTCCTTCTTCTACTGCTGCTTTTGTTGCTGCTAGAGCATCTTCTATTCTAAGTTTCTTTTCTTTAAGTTCTGTCTCTGTAGCTGCTCCAACTTTTATAACAGCAACTCCTCCAGCTAATTTAGCTAGTCTTTCTTGAAGCTTTTCCTTGTCAAATTCAGAAGTTGTTTCTTCCAATTGAGTTCTTATTTGATGAACTCTGTTTTGAATTTCTTCTTTATTACCCTTGCCATTTACTATAGTTGTATTATCCTTGCTTATCTTTACGCTTTCTGCAGTTCCTAAAGCATCTAAAGTGATTTCCTTAAGGTCATGGCCTAGTTCCTCAGATATAACTGTTCCGCCTGTTAATATTGCTATATCTTGAAGCATTTCTTTTCTTCTATCTCCAAATCCTGGAGCCTTAACAGCTACACATGTAAATGTTCCTCTTAGTTTGTTTACAACTAGAGTTGCCATAGCTTCTCCTTCTATGTCTTCTGCTATTATAAGAAGTTTTCTTCCTTGTTGAACTATTTGCTCAAGAACTGGAAGTAAATCTTGAATGTTTGTTATCTTCTTATCTGTAATTAATATATATGGATTATCTAATGATGCTTCCATCTTTTCAGTGTCAGTTACCATATAAGATGAAACATATCCTCTATCAAACTGCATTCCTTCAACTATGTCTAACTCTGTTCCCATAGACTTAGATTCTTCAACAGTTATAACTCCTTCATTTCCTACTTTCTCCATAGCATTTGCTATTAATTGTCCGATTTCTTCATCTGCAGATGATATTGCAGCAACTCTTGCTATGTCTTCTTTTCCTTCTACTTGCTTAGAAATACTTCTTAATTCTTCTACAGCTTTATCTACAGCTACCTTTATTCCATTTCTTATCATCATTGGATTTGCACCAGCTGTAACGTTCTTTAATCCTTCTCTAATTATAGCTTGAGCAAGTAATGTTGCAGTTGTTGTTCCATCTCCTGCTACATCATTAGTCTTAGTTGCAACTTCTTTTACAAGTTGAGCTCCCATATTTTCATATGGATCTTCTAATTCTATTTCTCTTGCTATTGTAACACCATCATTAGTTATAAGTGGTGCTCCAAACTTTTTGTCTAAAACAACGTTTCTTCCTTTAGGTCCTAAAGTAACTTTTACTGTATTAGCTAAAGTATCTACACCTTTTTGCATAGATCTTCTTGCATCTTCTCCAAAAATTATGTTCTTTGCCATAATACATTACCTCCCAATTCTTATTCAACTACTGCTAATATATCTTCTTGTTTTAATATTGTATATTCTTCTCCATCAAGTTTAACTTCTGTTCCAGCATATTTAGAAAATAAAACCTTATCTCCTATTTTAACTTCCATCTTAACTTCAGAAGTTCCTGGTCCTACAGCTACAATCTCTGCTTCTTGAGGTTTTTCTTTAGCATTTCCAGTTAGGATTATTCCTCCCTTAGTTTTTTCTTCTGCCTCTAGTCTTTTGATAACTACTCTGTCTCCAAGTGGTCTAATATTCATTGAAACCCCTCCTTAAAATTTATCATAATTTAAATTTATATACTTGTGTTTTATTAGCACTCATTAATATCGAGTGCTAACATAGTTATAATATATATTATTAGTCTAAGTTCTTCAAATTTAACAAATTATCTTAAATATTCATTTAATCCAATTTACAGAGATTATATCACTATTTCTTTAATTTTCTTTTATTTACTATAATATAGGTTTTTAGCTATGTTCTAAATATTTATACTACTATTTTTCGCACTTTTGGTTAATAATTAGATATATAGTATTTATTTTCTAGGAGGTTTTTATGCGAAAATCACATTTTTTTATTAATTTTATAGGTTCATTAAGTTTGGTATTATTTATATGTTCATTTAGTATATTTTCTGTGGCAAATACTAGGTGGATATATCATAGAGATATAGATCGTCTAAATTTAGGTGAATCTAAAAACATTTCCAAAGCAGAAGTAAAACAAAATTTTGAAGAGCTACTTTATTATATAAATCACAGAGAACCTGAAGAGTTAAAGCTAACCAGTTTTCCTATTTCTCCTGAAGGTTCTATACATTTTAAGGATACTAAGGAACTATTCTTAAAAAATAAAAGTTTACTATTTATAAGTTTGCTTTCACTTTGCATTTGTATATATTTTTCTTATATGAATAAGCGTATGAATTTCTTATACTATGGAGCTTTCAGCTGTTTACTAATTCTTGTTTCTATTCTATTAAGCTCTCTTATAAATTTTGATTTTGCATTTACATTGTTTCATAAAATTCTTTTTACAAATGACTATTGGTTATTTTCCCCTGTATTCGATCCTGTTATAACTATTCTGCCACAAGAATTTTTCTTTCATTGTTTTATTTTCATATGTGCCTTTATAATTCTGTTAAGCCTTTTATTCATTGCTATTGGATTTTTTATAAATTCTCATTTGAATAAAAAAAGAGGCTGTTCCTATAGATCACTTTAAGTTTCTTTATAGGACAGTCCCTAACAAAATACTTATTATTCAATTTTAGTCTATCTTTATATTATTTTCACGAGCATAATAGAAAAGATACTGCTGTGCAAAGCCTGAAAGTTCTCCAAACTTTTCTCTAGCAAAATCTCTAATCTTTTTTAAAGATACATCAGGAGCTACATAAAAATACTGCATAGCCCTCTTAACCCAAACATCTACTGGAAAAGCAGAACACTTTTCCATAGAGAAAAGCATTATGCAATCTGCAACCTTAGGTCCTATACCCATGAAGTTTTGAAGAGCTTTATGACACTCATCATCGCATAAGCTCTTTATTCTATTTATATTAAACATATCCTCTTTATTAGAACAAGATTCTGTAACTTTATCTAAAGTGTCTTTTATGTATTTTGCTCTAAAACCTACTCCTAAAGCTTCTATTTCTTCTGCTGATGCTTCACTAAACTCATCAATTGTTGGGAATGCATAATATGTATTTCCTTTATACTCTATCTTCTCTCCCCACTTTTCTGATATTCTGTTTATAGCTCTTTTTATCATAGGAATTCTATTGTTTGCAGATATTATAAAGCTTATAAGAATTTCAAATGGTTCTTGATTAAGAATTCTTATTCCTTTTCCAAACTCTACCGCATCCTTTAAAATAGGGTCTTTCTTTAATTTCTCTTTTATAAAAGAATAATCTTTTTCAAGATCGAAATAATGTTTCCATATATTTTCAAAATCATCTTTTGATGCATTATATATAATCACATCATCCCCTGATTTTTCAACTTCTATAACCCTCTTGAAAGCTACACCAATGTAATTTCCATTGTCCTGTCTATTCCATCTGAAGCATTGCCCACAATCAAATATGTGAGGAAGTTCAAAATTTTCCACTTCCTTTACGACTATTCTATCAGAAAACTCTTCCACACTTTTAAAGTCCATATAATCCCTCCATTTTATCAATTTTCAATTTCTATTATATAATATATATTATCCCCAATCCAATATAAAAAAATAAGAGGATATTCAAAGTTTAATATCTTTAAATATCCTCTCTTTCCGTATCATCTATTTTGAAAGGTATTCATTTATTGCTTTAGCAGCATGTTTTCCTGCTCCCATAGCAAGTATTACTGTTGCAGCACCAGTTACAGCGTCTCCGCCAGCATATACTCCCTCTTTAGATGTAAGTCCTGTCTCTTCATCAGCAACTATACACTTCCATCTGTTTGTTTCAAGTCCAGGAGTTGTAGATGATATTAATGGGTTTGGAGAAGTTCCTAAAGACATTATTACAGTATCAACATCCATAATGTACTCTGAACCCTTAACTTCTACTGGTCTTCTTCTTCCTGAAGCATCTGGTTCTCCAAGTTCCATCTTTATGCACTTCATTCCCTTTACCCAGCCGTTTTCATCTGCTATTATTTCAACTGGATTAGTTAGTAAATCGAAGATTATTCCTTCTTCCTTAGCATGATGTACTTCTTCAACTCTTGCTGGAAGCTCCTCTTCCGATCTTCTATATACTATATGAACTTCTGATCCTAATCTCAAAGCAGTTCTTGCAGCATCCATAGCAACATTTCCGCCACCTACTACAGCAACCTTTTTGCCTGATTTTATAGGAGTTGAGTAATTCTCTTTAAATGCTTTCATAAGGTTATTTCTTGTTAGGAATTCATTAGCTGAGAATACTCCATTAGAGTTTTCTCCATTGATTCCCATGAATTTTGGAAGTCCTGCACCTGAACCTATGAATACAGCATCAAAGCCTTCATTTTCTATAAGCTCGTCTATAGTTACAGTTCTACCTATTATTACATTAGTTTCTATCTTAACTCCAAGCTTCTTAACATTATCAATTTCATGCTTTACAACTGTGTCTTTTGGTAATCTAAATTCTGGAATTCCATAAACTAAAACTCCTCCTGGCTCATGAAGTGCTTCAAATATAGTCACATCATAACCCATTCTTGCAAGGTCTCCTGCACAAGTAAGCCCTGCAGGACCACTTCCTATTACAGCAACCTTCTTGTTTTTCTTTTCAACAGTTGTTCCTAAGTCTATGTTATTTTCTCTAGACCAATCAGCAACAAATCTTTCAAGCTTACCAATTGAAACTGGTTCTCCTTTTATTCCAAGAACACATTTACCTTCACATTGAGTTTCTTGAGGACAAACTCTTCCACAAACTGCTGGAAGTGCGCTGGATTCAGCTATCACCTTTGCCGCTCCCTCAAAATCTCCTTCTTTAACATGAGAAATGAATCCTGGTATGTCTATTGATACTGGACACTGAGAAACACAAAGTGGTTTCTTACAGTTTAGACATCTCTTTGCTTCTTCTATTGCTTCTTCTGGTGTATATCCCAAACAAACTTCTTCAAAATTTGTAGCTCTTACCTTTGCATCTTGTTCTTTTACTGGAACTTTAGTCATTCTAAGCATTATTTGTCACCTCCGCAAAATCCGCATCCGCCATGATGAGTATCTCCCTCTTGCATTTTTAGAAGTTTTCTTCCTTCTTCTGTCTTATACATAGTTTGTCTTCTCATTGCTTCATCGAAATTTACAAGATGTCCATCAAATTCTGGTCCATCAACGCAAGCAAACTTAACCTCATCGCCTACTGTTACTCTACATGCACCGCACATTCCTGTTCCATCTACCATTATTGGATTTAAGCTTACTATAGTTGGTATTTCTAACTTTTTAGTTAAAAGACATACGAATTTCATCATTATCATAGGTCCTATAGCCACGCATAAATCATATTTATTCCCTTGATTAACAAGCTCTTCAAGTTGAGCTGTAACCATTCCTTTAAATCCATAACTTCCGTCATCTGTAGTTACATATAAGTTTCCAGAAACATTTTTCATTTCTTCTTCAAGGATAACTAAATCTTTAGTCTTAGCTCCTACTATTACGTCTACAGCTATACCTTGCTCATGTAACCACTTAACTTGTGGGTAAACAGGAGCTGCTCCAACTCCACCTGCCACGAATACTATCTTCTTCTTCTTTAATTCTTCTAAATCTTCATGTACAAATTCTGATGGTCTTCCAAGTGGCCCAACAAAATCCTTAAAGTAGTCTCCTTCATTGTACTCTAACATTTCTTTTGTAGATTCTCCTAAGGCTTGGAATACTATTGTAACGCTGCCTGTTTCTCTATTGTAATCACATATAGTTAGTGGTATTCTTTCACCTTTTTCATCCATTTTAACTATTATAAATTGACCTGGATGACATGATTTAGCTACTCTTGGCGCTTCAACATCCATCAAATAAATATTTTGCGCAAGAAACCTTTTCTTTAAGATTTTATACATCGTAATCCCCCTTGTCATGTAAATAAGATAAAATATAATAATCTTTATATAGTATTCCTTAAGTTTTGCTTAGAGAATATTATAATCATAAAACTAGAACTGCTATTGCTACAAGAACAATCATCCACATAAGACTTTTCTTCTTGTAATCTTCCCAGTCTTTGCTCTTAGTCATTGAATAAGTATCAATAAAGTAGCTACCAAGAACTAATATCATTATCAACACACTATAACTTACCTTGAAAGCTTGGCCATACCACCTGTATGCAAAATACAATAATACCATACCTATAAATATCATAGATGCTGCATTATCTTTTATATATTTTTTGAAGTCATCATCTTTTTTTTGATATGCATTAAATTTATCAATATTTATTATTGTTATTATTTTATCATACATTGGTCTATTTGTCATATGGGCAAATCCTAAAAATAAATAAAATATTCCTAAAATTATTAATGCCATAGCAGGGCTAAAGAAATACGAAATACATCCCATAATCCCTGTCATAAAAATAGCTGTTAAAATTCCTCTACGTGTCATAAAATCCCCCCTAATTATACCATTATCTATACCATTGATTGTATTATTTTTTAATTTATTAATCCCATTTTGTTAACCTTCTGCATAAATTATTAATAAGCATGTTTGAATGATAGGTGATTTATATGAATTATAACGATATTATCAATCTAACTTATTATGACACAGAATCCTTTAAAAAAATGGACTCAATTCTGAACAATAATTATATGTCAATCCGAGCCTTACATGACGAAAATAATTTATCCTGTAATGATGAGTTAGGAACCGTAAAATTAAAATTTTCCAAGCAGAATTCTGGTCATCAAGGCTCTATTCCTCTGCCAAATATTTTAGGAATTAATGTATCCATAAACACTTCTCCTCTAAGTTTATCATGTTGTAAAGTTATAAGCTATAGAGAAACGCTACATATGAAAAATAATGTTGCGGTAAGAGAAACAATATTAGAAGATAAAAATGGTCGTCGAAATCGTTTATACATTAAGAAGCTTCTTAGCAGTTCGTTAAAAGAGATATACTGTGTTTCTTATAGTATAACTCCTTTAAATTACGATGGTATAATTACCTTCACTCCATATATTGATTTCTCTAATATTACTATCCCTTTAGAAAAAGTTCAAGGAGATATTTGTAGCAAATGTGGTGTTTTATCCTTTCTAAATGCAGAAAAAAACTATATTTTAAGCAGTGCTATTCGCTGCGAACTTCATGAAGGTTATTTTAAACAAACTTCTTATGAAAATATGTGTTGCACCAACAACCTTGTATCTTACACATTAAAAGGTCGTGCAATGAAAAATGTACCCCTAACTCTTTTTAAATATGTATCTATAACTAGTGGTTTACCAAAGAAAAAAGAACAAATTATAACACGCTCAAAAACTTTAGTAAAAAACGCATGTGTAAAAAGCTTTGATACACTTTATAATGAAAATATTAGATAAATAATTTAAATAAAAAACCAGAAGAAAGCAAAATAGCTTTCTTCTGGTTTTTTATTTAATATTTCTTACTTTGAATAGTCGTAGAATCCTTTTCCTGACTTTCTTCCAAGCCATCCAGCTCTAACATACTTTCTTAGTAAAGTATGAGCTCTGTACTTAGAATCTCCTGTTTCATTATATAAAACATCCATTATAGCAAGGCAAACGTCGAGTCCTATTAAGTCTCCTAATGCTAAAGGTCCCATTGGATGATTTGCACCATATTTCATAGCAGTATCTATATCTTCTACTGAAGCAATTCCTTCTGCATAAATTCCAACAGCTTCGTTGATCATTGGAATAAGTATCCTATTTACAACGAATCCTGGAGCTTCTGCAACTTCTACTGGGCTCTTTCCTATTGCTTCTGAAACTGATTTAACTGCTTCAAAAGTTTCTTGGGAAGTTTGAGCTCCTCTTATAACCTCAACTAGTTTCATAACTGGAGCTGGGTTAAAGAAATGCATTCCTATAACTTTATCTGCTCTCTTTGTAGCTGATGCTACTTCTGTTATTGATAAAGAAGAAGTGTTTGAAGCTAAAATAGTTTCTGGCTTACAGATAGAATCTAGCTCTGCAAATATTTCCTTCTTAATCTTCATGTTTTCTATAGCAGCTTCTACTACTAAATCACAGTCAGCAGCTAATTTCATATCTGTAGTTCCAGATATTCTTGCTGATATTTCAGCTTTAGCTTCTTCTGTCATTTTTCCTTTAGCAACTAATTTGCTTAGGTTCTTTTCAATACCTGCTAATCCTCTTTCAACAAATTCATCCTTTATGTCTCTAACTATAACTTCGAAACCATTTTGAGCGAATGCTTGCACAATTCCTGCTCCCATAGTTCCTGCACCTAGTACAAATACTTTTTTCATGAAAACCCCTCCTCAAATATTATATATTCCTATGAAACCTAGTAAATAGGTTTCATAGGAAAGTTATTTTTCTATTCGCCTTTTATAGCATTTAATTGTGCTACCATTTCTGGTATTACTTTATTTAAATCTCCAACTATTGCATAATCAGCAAGCTTCATTATTGGAGCTGTTTCGTCTTTGTTTATAGCAATTATCATATCACTATCTTGCATTCCAGCAACGTGTTGTATTGCTCCTGAAATACCACAAGCTACATATATAGTTGGTCTTACAGTTTTTCCTGTTTGTCCAACTTGATAAGCTTTGTCTATCCAACCATTGTCTACAGCTGCTCTTGAAGCAGATACTGTACCGTCAAGTGCTGCTGCTAAATCTTCAAGTATTTTAAAGTTTTCAGCTGATCCAACACCTCTACCACCAGATACTAATACCTTAGCTTCAGATATGTCTTTTACCTTCTTAGTTTCTTTAACTACTTCTTTTATGATAGTTCTTATATCGCTGCTTTCTAATGATACATTAACATTTTCTATAACAGCTTCTGCATGAGTATCTTTTTCTCTCTTACTGAATACTCCTGGTCTAACTGTAGCCATTTGTGGTCTATGATCAGCACATGCTATAGTAGCCATTAAGTTTCCACCAAAAGCAGGTCTTGTTGCTAATAGGAACTTTCCTTCTTCATCTATATCTAATGATGTGCAGTCAGCAGTAAGTCCTGTATGTAGTCTTGCTGCAACTCTAGGTCCTAAATCTCTTCCTATGAATGTTGCTCCTATAAATAAGATTTCTGGCTTCTTTTCTTCAACTAAATCACATATAACTTTTGTATATCCATCAGTTGTATAATGTGCTAAGTTTTCATTGTCACAAACTAGAACTTCGTCAGCACCATATGCTTCTAATTCTTTTGCTAAATGCTTTACATTGTGTCCCATAAGTAAAGCTGTTATTTTAACGCCTAATTTTTCTGCGATCTTTTTTCCTTCTCCTAATATCTCTAAAGATACCTTTTCTAAATGTCCATCTCTTTGCTCTGCAAAGACCCAAACGCCTTTATATTGCTCTAAACTCATATCCATAACCTCCTAATCTATTAGATGTAGTGTTTTTCTTTTAATTTTGCAAGGACATGCTCAACGGCATCTTTTGGTGCCATATTTACTATTTCTCCTTGGCCCTTAACTTCTTTAGTCATTGACTTCTTAACCTTTGTTGGAGAACCAGAAAGTCCTAGCTTACTCTTATCTACATCTATATCGTCAGCGGTCCAGATTTGTATTTCTTTGTTAGCAGATTCATAGATGTCTCTCGCATTCATATATCTTGGCTCATTTAATTCTTTTATTGCAGTTAGTAAAACTGGAGTTTGAACTTCTATTATTTCATGTCCGTTTTCTAATGCTCTATTTATTGTAAGCTTATCTCCATTAGCTTCAACTGCTTGTACATAAGTTACTTGAGATATTCCTAAATGTTCTGCTATTTCAGGTCCTACTTGAGCAGTATCTCCATCGATAGCTTGTCTTCCTCCTAAGATTATATCATAAGGAAGTTTTCTTATAGCTCCAGCTAAAGCTTCTGAAGTAGCTAAAGTATCTGCTCCTGCAAATGCTCTATCTGTTATTAGTATAGCTTCATCAGCTCCCATAGCTAGCGCTTCTCTTAAAGCATCTTTTGCTTGAGGAGGTCCCATTGTTATTACAGTAACATGTGCACCATGTGCATCTTTTAGTCTTAAAGCTTCCTCTAAAGCATTCTTATCTTCTGGATTTATTATAGATGGAACTCCTTCTCTTATAAGTGTTCCAGTCTTTGGATCTATTTTAACAACAGTAGTATCTGGTACTTGCTTAATACATACAACTATTTTCATCTGAAAGCCCTCCTATCTAACTATGCTACCTGAAATAACCATCTTTTGAACTTCAGAAGTTCCTTCATAGATTTCAGTTATCTTAGCATCTCTCATCATTCTTTCAACTGGATAATCCTTAGTATACCCATATCCACCGAATAATTGAACAGCCTTTGTTGTTACTTCCATAGCTGTTTCAGCTGCAAACAACTTAGCTCTTGCTGCATCTACGCTATATGGCTTACCATTATCCTTTAACCAAGCTGCTTTGTAAACTAAGTGTCTAGCTGCTTCTATCTTTACATCCATTTCAGCTAAATACCATTGTAATCCTTGGAATGCTGTTAATGATCTTCCAAATTGTTTTCTTTCTTTAATGTAGTTAACAGCTTCTTCCATAGCACCTTCAGCTATTCCTAGAGCTTGTGCAGCTATACCTATTCTACCTCCATCAAGAGTTTTCATAGCTATACCAAAGCCTTTTCCTTCTTTTCCAACTAAGTTTTCCTTTGGAACTATACAATCTTCCATTATAAGTTCAGTAGTAGAAGATGCTCTTATTCCCATCTTGTCTTCTATCTTACCACTTGAGAATCCTTTAAAACTTCTTTCAACTATAAATGCTGATATTCCTTTTGTTCCCTTGCTTTTATCAGTCATTGCAAATATTACAAATACATCTGCAACTCCACCATTAGTTATGAATATTTTTGATCCATTTAATACATAATGGTCTCCTTCTAAAACTGCAATAGTTTGTTGTCCTGCTGCATCTGTTCCAGCACCTGGTTCAGTTAAACCAAAAGCACCTATCATTTCTCCTGATGCAAGTTTTGGTAAGTATTTTTGTTTTTGTTCTTCTGTACCAAATTGATTTATTAATGATGCACATAATGAAACGTGAGCTGAAAGTATAACCCCTGTAGTTCCACACACCTTTGATAATTCTTCTACTGCTAGTATATAAGCTAGGGTGTCTCCACCTGCTCCACCATATTCTTTAGCAAATGGAATCCCCATCATACCATATTTAGCCATAAGCTTAACATTTTCCATTGGGAATTCTTCAGTTCTATCTATTTCTGCTGCGATAGGCTTTACCTTATCGATTGCAAATTCCCTTACCATCTGTCTTACTAATTCTTGTTCTTTTGAAAGTGCAAAGTTCATTTAATATACCTCCTAACTTAAGCCCTATTTATTTTGAAAGCTTTTATCTCTTTTCTCAACAAAAGCAATCATACCTTCTTTTTGATCTAAAGTTGAGAAACATGCTCCAAAAGCTTCTGCTTCATACATTACAGCTGTATCAATGTCACATTGTATTCCTCTATTGATAGCTGCTTTTGAAAGTTTTACAGCTATAGGTGCTTGACTAGCTATTAAGCTTGCCATGTTCATAGCTTCTTCCATAAGCTTGTCCACTTCTACTACCTTATTAACTAAGCCTATTCTTAATGCTTCATCAGCCTTTACTATTCTTGCAGTGTAAATCATTTCTTTAGCTATTCCAGTGCCAACTAACCTAGCTAATCTTTGAGTTCCACCAAATCCTGGAGTTATTCCTAAACCAACCTCTGGTTGAGCAAATTTTGCTTTTTCAGATGCTATTCTAATATCACATGATAATGCAAGTTCACATCCTCCACCAAGGGCAAATCCTGGTATGGCAGCTATTACTGGTTTTTCAAGGTTTTCAAGTCTTCTAAAAACTTTATTTCCAAGTTGAGAGAATTCTCTTCCTTCTATAGTGTTTAAATCTTTCATTTCTGTAATGTCAGCTCCAGCAACAAATGATTTTCCACCTGCGCCTGTTAAAATTACAACATAGACATCACTATCATTTTCCAAATTTTCTAACACTTCATTTAAATCTCTTAATGTTTCTGAATTAAGGGCATTCAAAGCCTTAGGTCTGTTTATAGTCACTGTAGCTATGTGATTATTCTTTTCTAAAAGCACATTTTTTAACTCCATTTTTATCCCCCTTATTTCCATTATTGTATTTTTTTAAATCAAATGTGATATTCTAAAACTCATAATTGTTACAACCTTAACAATTACAGTTAAAAAAATATCTGTTTTCCTACACTTCCCATTATATAGTCATAGTTAAACTTTTTCAAGAATAAGTTTGCAAATTTTTTTGAATTTTTTATTCTATTTTAAATCATTTATAAATATTTTATTTTTAGGTTTATATATTTACAAAGAACTCCTTAGAGCTTTTACGCTCTAAGGAGTTCTTTTGCAATTCTATTTATTTTTTTCCTGATCTTTTTCGTTTAAAAGATAAGCTAAAGTCATAAGACTTTCACTTAAATGTACATTTTCTATGGTTATATCCTCAGGCACTATCAAATCTACTGGAGCAAAGTTCCATATTCCTTTTATGTTTCCTTTTAAAAGAATATCGCACACCTTTTGAGCATTAGCTCTAGGAACACATATCACTCCAACATCTATATTGTTTTTCTTAATAAATCCTTCTAGTTCATCTATATCCTTTATTTCTATATCTCTTATTTTTATACCTACAAGCTTAGGATTAGCATCAAAAATCCCCCACAAATCAAAGCCTATATCTGTAAATCTAGTATAGTTTGCAATGGCCTGACCTATGTTACCGGCTCCTACTATTACTGTTCTATATTCTTTTGAAAGACCTAAAATGTTGCTTATCTCATTGTATAAATCTCTCACATTATATCCATAGCCCTGCTGTCCAAAATCACCAAAACAATTCAAGTCCTGTCTTATCTGTGAAGCTGTAAATCCTATTTTTTCGCTTAGTTCTTTAGATGATATTCTGTCAACGTCATTATTTAATAGCTCCGACAAGTATCTGTGATATTTTGGTAGTCTTTTAACTACTGCCATAGAAATACTTCTCTTCTTCTCCATTTCCACACCTCATCTTCATTACATTAAAATATATAACTTATTATTATATATTTACTTGCATCAATTGTTAACAAAAATTTGTTTATTATTTAACTATTTAATCAATTTAATTACTTAACTATTTAATTATACTAGTTATTTACCTATATTTTCAACCGATTTAGTAAAATTTATTATAGCAATAATAGATTAATTTAATATTTATATTATATTTTGAAGCAATTTATACTAAAAAAGCATGGCTTAAACAAACCATGCTAATTGACAAATAATTTGAAATTATTCTACATCTTTGTAATCTACATCTATTACTTTTTTATCATCATTAAAATCATTATCTACATTTTGATTTTCCGAGTTATAGACGTTTTTATTTTTAGCTTTACTATTTTTGTTTAAATTTGGTTTTTTTAATAGATTCCTTATGAACTTATATAATAGAAACGCTAATACTAACGCTAATACTATTTGAAAAACAAATCCTATAAGAGGAAATACAATCCATGCTATCAGCAAAAATAAGCCTATCCTAATAATCGGCTGTACTATTTGATTCATAAAAAAATTTCCTTTCTTTATATTTTATCTTTTCTATTAGTTGTTTTATAATTATATTATATCATATCGTTACATGTAAAGGAGATTAAAATATGAAAACTTTAAATATTGCCCATAGGGGATTTAGTGGAATGTATCCTGAAAATACCATGTTAGCTTTTAAAGAAGCAATCAATGCTCATTGCGATGGCATAGAGACAGATGTACAAGTGTCTAAAGATGGTGTCTTAGTCATATGCCATGATGAATTGTTAGATAGAACTTCTACTGGTACAGGATTACTAAAAAATTATACATATGAGGAACTTTTGAATTTTGATTTTGGAATAAAATTTTCTCCTAATTTTATCGGCGAAAAAATTCCAACTCTTGAAGACCTTTTAAAGTTAGCCAAAAAAAATAATATCTTTTTAAATCTAGAACTAAAAAATGGACTTTTTCCTTATGAAGGCATTGAAAAAAAAGTTATAGATCTTATATATAAATATGATTTAAAAGATTCTATTATATTATCTTCCTTTAACCATTTCTCAATGATGAAATGTAAGGAAATAGACAGTAGCATAAAAACTGGACTTTTATATGAAGGAACTTTTGTGGACATAGAAGAATATTGTAAGAAACTTGGAGCTGATGCTTTACATCCTCAATATTTTTCTCTTTTAGACCCACAGCTTACTAAAAGGATACAAGATAAGGGAATAATGATAAATACCTACACAGTAAATCATGAAATTCACATGAATGCACTTTTAGATTTAAAAATAAATTCTATAATCACTAACTATCCTGATAAACTATATACAGTTATGAACAATAGATAATTTATAAAAAAAAAGCTTGAGTATGACACAACCCTATATCATACTCAAGCTTCTTAACTGGTGAAAAATAATCCTACGTTACATAAATTACTACCTGGAATTTTCAAACACAAATTATTATATTTATAAATTCACATTTTGTCAATGGCAATTACTTCTTTAATATTTAATTATCTTTACAATAAATATTAAAGCCTATGGATTTTCATCCATAGACTTTGTAATTTTAAAATCTTTTTCTAATTCGCTGCTTACATCTAGGTTTTCCTAAAATCTCAGACATTATTATACCTCGTTTTAGTTCTTCCTTATCTATAGATTCCAAATATTCATAAGAAGATTCTTTTTCTTTAAGTTTAGATAACTGAGCCTCTAATGATTTTTCATTATTTTTAGTTTCATTTTTATTCGATGTTTCAGCCTTATTGTCATTTTCAACAGATTTTTTATTTTTCTTATTTTGATTTTGAATTTTTCTATTTGGTTTTACTTCAGGTTCAGATTTACCTTCTTCCCAAAACGGTTTTTTGATAGGAATAGGAAATTCATCTTTCTTTTTATCAAAAAGCATTTGGGTAGCAGAACCTAAGGCATCTTCTCCTAGTTCCTCAACTATAGCTTTAAATATATCTCCTAATCCCATTCCCATATATTATTTACCACTCTTATCGTCGTTTCCACCTATTATAGATGTTGATTGACCTGTTGAGGAAATAGAATTTCTCATTTTAGTATCTGCTATTATATTCTGCATATCATAATAATCCATTATTCCAAGCTTTCCTTCTTTTAAAGCATACGCCATAGCTCTTGGAATTTCTGCTTCTGCTTCAACAACTGCAGCCTTCATTTCCTGTTCTTTAGCAACAGCCATAGCTCTTCTTTCTTCTGCTTTAGCTTGAGCTATGTTTTTATCTGCTTCTGCTTGAAGTGTTTGAAGTTGAGCTCCTATATTTCTTCCTACATCTATATCAGCTATATCTATAGAAAGAATCTCAAATGCTGTTCCTGCATCCAATCCCTTTGATAAAACAACTTTTGATATAGTATCTGGATTCTCTAAAACCTGTTTATGAGATCCTGAACTACCAACTGTTGTTACTATACCTTCTCCAACTCTGGCTAATATAGTTGATTCTCCAGCTCCACCTACTAATCTTTCTAGATTTGCTCTTACTGTAACTCTAGCTTTAACCAATAATTCTATACCGTCTTTTGAAACAGCTGAAACTTTTGGAGTTTCTATAACCTTAGGATTTACACTCATTTTAACTGCTTCTAATACATCTCTACCAGCTAAATCAATAGCTGCAGCTTTCTCAAATGGAAGTTGTATATTTGCTCTTTGCGCTGCTATAAGCGCATCTACTACTTTGTCAACATTACCACCTGCTAAATAGTGAGCTTCAAGCTGGTTAACATTTAAATGCATTCCTGCTTTTGTGGATTTTATAAGAGGTAACACTATTCTGCTAGGTATAACTCTTCTAAGTCTCATACCTACTAAATTAAAAATACCAACTTTTACTCCAGCTGCTGATGCTGAAATCCAAAGTCCTACTGGAACAAAAGTGAAGAATAATACTAGTACTACTATGACTAATATTAAAATTGTTGCTGTCCCCATAATTCCTGACATAAATATTCATCTCTCTTTCTATTATTTATTTTGAGTCTGATACTCTATATTTTGTGTAGATCTAACTAAAACTTTTCTTCCGTCTATTTTTATAACTTTTATGCTAGTTCCTTTTTCCAAATATTCACACTCAGAGACTACATCTAATTTTTCGCCATCAAAATCTGCAGTCCCTGATGGTCTTAGAACAGTCAATGTAATACCTTCTTTTCCTAGGAAATAGTCTAGATTCTCAGTGCTTGAATAACCGCTTACTTTGTCAAGTTTGTCCTTTAGTATAATTCCTTTAAGCTTGCCTTTTGATACAAGATATATTACTACACCAAGCGCCACACTTAATATTACTAATATGATTGTCCCTAAAATTAAAGCCTGCGCAGCACTTTCTGCTGTTAATATTATGCCTATGATAAGGAGAATTGCTCCTGATATACCTGGTACACCAAAACCCGGTATACACATTTCTACTATGACCAATATTAGTCCTAAGATAAGTAAAATTCCGCTAGCCATAGTAATATTAGCTAATGTCGTCATAAACATACCATCACCTCCTTTATATCTTACTTAATATAATACTATTTTTTGCATTAATTTACTATATTTTATATAAAATTTAATGTTTTAATAAAGGTTATTAAATACCTTTTAATATAATATATCATACCTTTTATTTATTGTCAACTATTTCTATATGAAAATTAGATCTAGAATGATTTTATTCTAGATCTAATTAAAAATTTGCTATTTCAATTTTAAAACTCTTGCAGAGTTTACTATTGCTATAAGTGCTACACCTACATCTCCAAAGACAGCTTCCCACATATTTCCTAATCCCATTGCTACTAAAATTAATATTGCAACCTTTATGACTAAAGCGATAGTTATATTCTGCCACACTATCTTTTGGGTTGCTTTTGCAATTTTTATAGCTTGAGCTATTTTAGAAGGTTCATCTGTCATTATAACAACATCAGCAGCTTCTATTGCAGCATCTGAACCTATTCCTCCCATGGCTATCCCTATATCTGCTCTTGCAAGCACTGGAGCATCATTTATTCCATCTCCTACGAATATCATCTTACCTTCTTTTGTTTTATCAATATCTTCAAGTCTTTCAACCTTATCTTGAGGCAAAAGCTGACTGTAATATTTATCCAGACCAATTTCATCTGATACCGCTTTTGCTATTGCTTCATTATCGCCCGTAAGCATAATAGTATTCTTTACTCCTGCCTTCTTTAAAAGCTCTATAGCAGTTTTAGAATCTTCCTTTATTTCATCAGATATTACTATATATCCAGCATATCTTTTTTCTATAGCGACATGTACAATAGTTCCAATTTCTTTTGCTACAGGGTGAGTTATACTTTCCCTCTCCATAAGCCTGCTATTTCCTAAAAGTACAATCTTTCCATCAATATTGACTTGAAGTCCATGCCCTGCTATTTCTTTTAACTCGGATACTTTATTTTTGTCAATATCATTCCCATAAGCATTTATGATAGATTTTCCTATTGGATGATTAGAATAACTTTCGCCGTAAGCTGCATAGTAAATTAAATCATCTTTATTTATCCAGCTTTCATTATGAACCTTTGTAACTTTAAATACCCCTTTTGTAAGAGTTCCAGTTTTATCAAAGACTACAGTATCAACATTATTTAAGGCTTCTAAATAGTTTCCACCTTTTACAAGGATTCCATTTTTAGACGCAGCCCCTATACCTCCAAAGAACCCTAAAGGAATAGATACTACTAATGCACAAGGACATGAAACTACTAAAAAAGCTAATCCTCTATACACCCACTGTTGAATATCCTGTCCCCCATTTAAAATTGGAGGAATTATGGCTAATGCTAATGCTAAAATTACAACTATAGGAGTGTAATATCTAGCAAACTTGGTTATAAATTTTTCTGTCGGCGCTTTCTTTGCACCTGCATTTTCTACTAAATCTAATATTTTAGCAATAGTTGATTCTCCAAATATCTTTGTGACTTCTATATTTAATACTCCATTGGTATTTATACATCCACCTAATACTTCATCCCCTACAGATACTTTTCTTGGAACAGATTCTCCTGTTAAGGCTGACGTATCTATCTGAGCCTCCCCTGAAATTATCTTTCCATCTAAAGGAATTTTTTCTCCTGGTTTCACTATGATTATATCATTTATATTAACCTGCTCTGGATCTACTACTTTCTCTTCATCCCCAACTTTTATAGTTGCTGAATCAGGTCTTATATTCATCAAATCCCCTATAGATTTTCTTGAACGGCTTACTGCTGCATCTTGGAACAGTTCTCCTATTTGATAAAATATCATAACAGCAACAGCTTCTGGATATTCTTTTATAGTAAATGCTCCTATAGTAGCTATAGCCATTAAGAAATTCTCATCAAATACTTGTCCTTTTAATATATTCTTAGCAGCTCTCATAACAACATGACCACCTACCAATATATAACTTATAAGGAATAGTCCAACTTTAAGCCACTCTATATCTTTTACTATAAATGCGGATATAAAGAACATAGATCCTACTATGAATTTTATCTTATCTTCTTTTGATATGTCCCCATGCTTCTCGGAAAGTTCCTCTCCATGATTTTCATTTGAAATAACAGAACCACCTATAACTTCCTGTCCATTTAACACATATGCTGATCTTGACATATCTAATGATAATTCTTTAACTGCTACATCAGGTTCCAAATCATTTACAATTTTTTTAACCTTACTGTCTATATCTTCTTTATTATCATTTAAATCTATTATTAATTTCTTTGATACAAAATCCAAGGAAGCTTCTTTTACCATTGGTAGTCTTCCAACTTTATCCTCTATCTTTGCAGCACAACCAGCACAATTCAATCCTTGAAGAAGATAAATTTTTTTGCTACTAGCTGAATCAGATGAATTAACCTTTGTCACTGTTTTCATTTTTGGTTTTACTGGCGTAGCTTTCCTTTTTTCTTTAAGAACAATTCCTGATTCTACAGAATTTATAATGTTCTGCAGTTCTTCTAGCCTTTCAGTATTTACATTTTTCTCAGCTTCTAAGCTTAAAGTCTTAGTTGCAAAATTTATGCCAACATCTTTTACCCAAGATATATGAGAGATTTTCTCTTCTATCTTATTGGCACAGTTAGCACAATGAAGGCCTTGTAAATTAAATTGCTTTTTCAAATTTTTATCCACTGAGCTCCCTCCCTTTTATTCTAATACATGGCTTAAACCTTGATCAAAAATTCTCTTAACATGGTCATCTGCTAGAGAATAGTATACAACCTTGCCATCTCTTCTGTTATTTACCAGCTTTGCAGTTTTAAGTACTCTAAGCTGATGCGAAACCGCTGACTGACTCATGTTTAAAAGTGCCGCTATATCACATACACACATTTCATGTTGAAATAAAGCGCATATTATCTTTATTCTAGTTCCATCTCCAAATACTTTAAATAAGTCCGATAAATCACATAAAATCTCATCTGTTGGCAGTTTATCTTTGGTGTCATTTATTATATCATCATGTATTGTTGTACAATTACAAACTTCTACTTCTTTCATTTTTTACCTCCATTCATATGAACAATTATTCATATGTTCATACTTTTATTATATTCATTTTTTTTCATTTGTCTACTATTTTAATTGTTAATTTTTGTGTAATGCATTGTATTCGCAATAATATCTTTTGCAAAAGGGAAAAAAATAGCCTTAGGATTTTCTCCCAAGGCTATTGCTTTACTTTATGTATCTGTTAGCTTGAATTACATTCATGCCAAAATACTCAAGTTTGCTTATCTTTATTTTTTTTGCACCATAAGATGCATGAATTACGTCTCCATTTCCCATATACATTCCTACATGAACTGGATTCATAGGGTCATCATAATCTCCAAAGAAGATTAAATCACCTTCTTGAGCTGCACTTACTGTAACTCTTCTTCCTGTTTTTATTTGATCCCATGTAGTTCTTCCTGTTTCGATTCCAAAATGCTTATACACATATTGAGTAAATCCTGAACAGTCAAATCCGTTTGGTGTTGTTCCTCCCCAAACATATTCTACTCCCAAGAATTTTTTAGCGTATTCTACTATTTCACGTCCAGTAGCATTATCACTTTCAACTTCGTCAAACTCTTTTACATAATCTTTATGGACATATCCTTGTTTCTTTGTGCTATAAGTATCAAAGTTTATCTTATACCAATCTCCAACCTTATCTAATATATCAAAAGTTTCATTTGGTGAAAGATATCCTACAACTAGAGAGTCAGTAGATGCTTTTTCTCTTACTCTTAAGCTTGATTCTACATTTACAACTTTTCCCTTCTTCTTTATAACTACACTTGGATTATTATTGTCAGTAACTTCATCACCACTTACTTCTTTCACATAATCAGAATGAACATAAGCCTCCTGACCATCATAAGAAATCTTATACCATTCTCCAGTTTTACCTTTTATATCTACAATACTGCCTGAATATACAAATCCTAAAACTTCTGATGAAGTATTTGGCTCTTTCCTAACTCTTAAAGCTGTTGAAACATTTACTATTTTTCCTTTTTTACTTATATTTTCATTATTGCTCCCCTCATCAGTACTAGTCTTTATATAATCACTATGGACATATCCAGTAACCCCTTTTGCTTCAATCTTATACCATTGTCCAGATTTCTCAGCTATCTTAACCTCATCATTGTCATATAACCAGCCAATTACAGAATAGTTTGTTCCAGCACCCTCTCGTATTCTTAATCCATTAGGAGCATTTATTACATTGCCTTTAGAGGCCTTAGAAGTCTCTCCTCCTGAATTTGATCCTGAACCTGAATTGTTTTGATTGCCATCTCCATTCTCAAGTATTTTTACATAATCAGAATGAATATATGCATTTACTCCATTTTTATTTATCTTATACCAAGAATCTTCTTTCCCTAGAATCTCAAAATTATCTCCTTCATAAAGCCAGCCAACCACTTCGTAATTTGTTCCAGCACCTGATCTCATTCTAAGTCCTGTTGATACATTTATAACTTGTCCTGTTTTACCTGCAACTGAATTATTTTCATTACTGCTTCCATTATTTCCACTATTGCCGTTTCCTGAATCCTCAGCATTTCCTTGAATCTCTTTTACATAATCACCATGAATATATCCTTGAATTCCATTATAAGATATATGATACCATTGTCCTTCTTTTCCTAAAATATTAAATGAGTCACCATTGTTTAAATATCCAAGTACAGAACTGCTAGTTGAGGCTGATGATCTTATTCTTAAGTTTGAAGTTACATTTATAACTTGTCCATTACTTTGAACAGAATTATTCTCATTTACCCCATTATTTCCCGAGTCACTTCCTGGATTTTGATTTCCGCCTTCTTCAATAACTTTTACATAATCTCCATGAATATATCCATTAGTTCCATTACGAGATATCTGATACCATTGTCCTTCTTTTCCTAAAATGTCAAAAGTGTCTCCATTATTAAGATATCCTATAATCTCACTATCTGTAGAAGCTTTTGATCTTATTCTTAAATTTGAAGTTATATTTATAACCTGTCCTTTTCCTTGAGCAGTGGTATTTTCATTTCCACCATTATTTGATGAATCATTTCCTGAATTTTGATTTCCACCTTCTTCAATAACTTTTACATAATCTCCATAAATATACCCTTGAGTTCCATTATGAGATATCTGATACCATTGTCCTTCTTTTCCTAAAATATCAAATGAATCACCGTTATTTAAATATCCAAGTACAGAACTGCTAGTTGAAGTTGATGATCTTATTCTCAAATTTGAGGTTACATTGATTACCTCTCCTTTTCCTGTCAACGGATTTTCAGGGACTATCTCTGTATCATCTTGCCTTACTTCTTTTATGTAATCCTCATGGCAATATCCAATAGTATCGTTATTCTTTATTTTAAACCATTGTCCCTCTCTCCCTAGGATCTCTACATTATCATCATTATAAAGCCATCCAATTGCATCATAAGTTGTACCAGGACCTTTTCTTATTCTCAAGGCACTAGTCACATTTATGACTTTTCCTTTTCCTACTGGTTTATAATTATCATCTAATGATGATTCTAAAGAAACAAACTGACTCTTTATATAACCATTCTTTTTACTTCCGTCAGCAGTAGTAAATGTTACGTTATACCAAGCTCCTTTACTGAAATTTACTCTCATATTATCATTTTTATAAAGGAACCCTATTCCGTCACTATTTTCATCAGCATTCAAATAGACTTTTGTGCTATTAGTATTCACTACAGTACCATTCTTATTTATGGCATTTATAATTCCATCTCCTCTATCTCCATCGTTGTCACTGATTTTTACTAAACTGCTATTTACAAAGCCATGTTTAATACTTCCATTAGTAGCAACATAACTTATATGCGACCATTCTTTAAAAGTATAGTTTAGAGTCACTCCTCTATTTGGTGTAAGTGAATCTTGAACCGCACCTTCTAGATCTTTATATACAGTAACATCTCCACTATTTCTTATAGAGGCTTGTTTATTCACACGATTAAGACCTGATACATTAAGTTTGCTTGCATTTATAAAACCAGTCTTGGTGCCTCCTGATGCTGTATTAAAAGTTATGTTTGCCCAATCATTTAAAAAATAATTTACTTTAACTTTTTCATTAGGATACACATTTCCCGTAACACCAGTAGATACTCCCATACCACTATAAACCGATTCTCGAACACTAGTATTTACAATTGCCTCTACATTTTTTATAGCTCCAAATATACCACTGCTTTCAGGATTGCTATCAGATGGTCCACTTGGATTTGAGGCACTTGAACCTACAGCACTTTTGAATGTTGGCCACAATGTAGGTCTATCTTCAAGCATCATTCTAGGGCATATTTTCCCAGTAGCATCATTATGTGTTATTACATTTGATGCTGGTATATTATGCTTGAACATTAAATATTTCGTAAGTTCAATAGCATTTTTCATCGCAGTATCAAAATTACTATCTGGATTTACTGTAATCTCAATACCTATTGTATTGCTATTGTTAGCTTCAGGCCTATTTGGTTTAACTCCAGGATATCTATCTCCAATATGCCATCCTCTCCATGTTTCTTCTAACACTTGAACTATATTTCTATCATCTACTGTAAAATGAGCTGATGCTTGAGCATTTGGGTGATTAGCAAAATAGTTTCTATTTGCTATAGCTCCAGCACCAAAGCTCCTATTATCTGTGTCATGTATTACTATATATTTAGGACTTATAGTAACACCTTTTGAATAATTCATATCTATTAGCATCTTTTTTATAGGAATTCCATTGATAACTGCTGAAACCTTAGATGTCTTAGCATTTTCTTCTATTCCTTTAAACTTATCTAAATCAATTTTCCTATTAGCTTCATCATTAGGTATTGCTGATGCAACAGTATTCTGCATTACAGTAGTTGCAACAATTAGACTTGCTATTTTAGCTTTTTTCACATAAGTCCCCCCCTTATACTATATTCTAATTAATTTTACCATAAATTCCTTGTAGTTTGAAGGAATAATGTGGTACATTTATGAAATTTAAAACACTTTATAAAATTAAGTTATATTTGTCATTATACTTTCTTTCATTTTTTTCATATCATAAAAGTTTATTTTACAAATTTTATAATTCTCATGTAACATTCTTCTCCACCCCAGCTAAATATCAAATCTTCCAAATTTCTGTTAAGTTTATCATAAGAATGCTGTGATACATATATCAAACTTTCACCATCTTCTCTCTTAACTAGAGTTACATATGTGGAATGACTATACCTATAATCATTGCGTTTTCTCACTTGGACTATATCCCCCTCTGATATATCATTGAGATTTAGCTCTGATACAGGTTTATTTTGATTCATACCTTTAGCATTAAACTCTTCTTTATTTAAAATAAAACTCCAAAGCGCCTCTACATTTTCCCATGCAGTTGTACCTCCATATTTATTACCAAGCCATATATTCTTAATCATGCATCTTTCCTGTTTTATATTTGCAATAGTATAGTTATTATCTAAAGGATTATAATTTCCAAGAGATGCCCATATACATTGAGATACAAAATTTGTACAATCACTATTTCCAGCAGTATAAAATAATCTGTCCTTTTTATTTTTTAATGCGAATTCACAAGCGTACTTAACGCCAATGTCTGTTTTTATATGTCCACACCCATCTTTATCACCGAATACATTTTTTAATGATGGCTTCTTTTTATAATTTTTAATCCGCTCAATCTCATCATCACGGCAACTATCTATTATCTCTTTAGTTTCTCCCCTCATAACTTTTTTCTTTTCGTCTACTCTATTTTTAAAGTCTTGAAATTCATCATAATTACTTTCTAAATTCGTTATAATCCAACCTTCATCTCTTTTTTCAAGGTTAAATTCATAATCTATATCACGTAATCCGCCCTTTACTCCATTTTCATACTCATAGTCAATATCTACTAAAACTGTAATTCTAGCAGAGTTATCATTAAAATCCAGATTTTTATAGTTTATGGAATAGTTATAACTCTTGAATCTAGTGTTTAAGAGCATCACCCTTTTGCCATTTATCTCACCTAAGATATTGTAAATATAAGTATCATCATTATCTTCCAGAGAATAAGGTTTTATATATGTACCCGTTTTATAACTTTCTAAATATCCTTGTATATATGAATTTATGATGGTTTTACATACCCTTTCATCTTTTTTCCAATATGAAAATGAGCATAACACCATAGCAATCATAAACCACACTGTAATCTTCGCAATTCCTTTCATTATCTTTCCTCCACTGAAAAATTATAAAAGGGGACTCTGCTCAAAGCAAAGCCCCCTAATTACAATTAAGTTTCCCAATAAATCTTATTTAATTCTGCCTTTTCTGATTTTCTTAAATAACTTTACTATCTCATACCACATTACTGCAGCAACAGAAGTCACTACAACTCTAAAGATCTGATTTAAATTTAATGGTGCTAAGCTTAAGAACTCAGCAATAGGAGTATATAGTATTACTCCAAGTCCAATTAGGGTTCCAATACCTACAGCCCACATAACATGGTCTTTCTTTAGATTTATCAATGACTTGTATGCAAATTCGCTTTCTGAACTATTAACTTGTACAAGAAGTACATTAGAAAGCATTATGATGGCAAGACCTATTGAACGTGCTACCTCAGCTTGTTCTGGGTTAGCTTTTAAATACAAATAGTAAGAAGCAAAGGATGCTACAAATAAAATCATACCTTGTATTATGCTCTTTACTAATACTGATGTCGTTAATATACTTTCTTTAGGATTACGTGGTTTTCGTTCCATAATATCACTTTCTGCTGGCTGTCTCTCAAGCACAATAGAGCAGGTAGGATCTATTATAAGCTCTAATAATACAACATGAACTGGTAATAGAAGTAGCATAGATGGCCTTATATTAAGCATAGGTGCTAATAAAGATGCAAATGCTATTGGTATATGAATAGTAAAAACATACCCTATAGCTTTTCTTATATTATCATAAATTCTTCTTCCATCTTTTATGGTATCTACTATAGTTGAAAAATTATCATCAAGTAGGATAAGATCCGCTGCCTCTCTTGAAACTTCAGAACCTCTCTTTCCCATAGCTATTCCTATATCTGCATATTTAAGAGCTGGTGCATCATTAACACCATCTCCTGTCATAGCAACTACGTCACCGTTCTCCTTAAATGCTTTAACTATTCTCATCTTATGCTCTGGCATAACTCTTGAAAATATGCTTACATCTTTAATTCTTTCTTGAAGTTCATCATCTGTCATAGTGTTTAATTCATCACCAGTGATTATAACACTACTATGAGGTATGCCAACTTGTTTTGCTATAGCGCTTGCAGTTATTCCGTTATCTCCAGTGATCATTACAACTCTTATTCCAGCCCTTACACAGCTTGCAATATCATTTTTTACATTTTCTCTTGGAGGATCTTGAAGCCCTACAAGTCCTAGAAATTCTAAACTACATTCTTCTAAAGTTTCTGGAATATCTTTTTCATCCTTCAATATCATTTTACCTATCCCAATAACTCTTAAGCCTTGAGATGACATATTGAAGATTTTACTTTCTATTATTTTTTTCTCATTTTTATCTAAATTACATAATGTTAATATCTTCTCTGGGGAACCCTTTGATGCTATTACAACTTCACCATTTAGCTTCCATACATGCCCCATCATCTTTCTCTCATTTGTAAATGAATATTCACTTATGAGTTCACCTTTAAATAACTCTTCTTTTGCAATATTATTTTCTTCACAATAGTCAAGCATTGCATGCTCCATTGGATCATAAGCATCTACCTCGCAAGCCATTCCCATTATTTTGTTTGTTTCTTTTATATTATTACTAATGGCCCAGCATTCCCTTACTCTCATCTTATTCATAGTGATGGTTCCAGTCTTATCTACACATAAAACTGAAACTGCTCCCAAGGTTTCTACTGATGGAAGTCTTCTTACTAAAGAGTTTTTCTTTGCAAGTCTCCATGCTCCCATTGACAAGAATACAGTTAAAATCACTGGAAATTCCTCCGGTATCATAGCCATAGCTAGGGTTATTCCTGACAAGATACTTTCTATTAATCTCTCCTTCAACTGATGATCAGGGAGATTAAAATAGGTTATTATGCACACAAGCAAAAATAAAACTGCTGCTATTGCGGCACATACTTTAACTAATTTCCTCGTCTGCTTTTCCATTGGGGTAGGTCTATCTGGTGCCTCAGCCACATTTATTCCTATCTTTCCATACTCAGTTTCTGCACCTATTTTCTCTATTAATATTACTCCTGTACCCTGAGTTACTAGTGTTCCAGCATAGCAATGATCCTTTTTCCAATAATCCTTATTCCCACTATCATCTATGCACTTCCATACCCCTTCTGCTTCCCCAGTTAAAGAGGATTCATCAATGCAAAGATCATTTGCTTTGATTACTTTACCGTCAGCAGGGAGCTTTACCCCTTCTGCTATCATCATCAAATCTCCAGGTACCAAATCCTCACTATTTATAGTACACTCTATACCATCTCTTATAACGGTTATATGTGGTGCAGATAGATTCTTTAGTGCATTTAAAGTCTTGTCGGTTTTCCATTCTTGGATTACATCTATGCTGATTATTCCTACTACAAACACCAGCATTATAGTTCCATCTCTAGGCTCTCCAAGTAAAAAGTAGATTATTGCTGCAGCAATAAGCAATAGAAACATCGGTTCTTTTAAAACTTGAATAATCTTTAGAAAGAAATTTTCTTTCTTTTCAGGTACTAATCTGTTTTTCCCGAATTTTTCTTGTAGAACTCTCACCTCATCTTTTGTTAGACCTTTCAATTGATTTTTGTTTTGTTCTGTCATAAAAGTTACCTCCATTTTAATTCTTGCTTCCCAAGAATATTTGTTTGATAGCTCTATGGCATTGCAATAAAGACTCAGTTATTGTTCTAAAAGTACGCAAAAAATACCTGTAGAACAATAAACTGTCCCACAGGTATTGTAGCTTCCTAAAAATCCTGTTGCCATTTACGGCCCGGCTCCATAAATAAAGTCATTCATCGGCCTGATCAGTTTGTACTGTAGATTTATATGCAGTGCAAAGAGATTTTATATTATTATATGCCCATTTTATGACTTTTTCTACTACTTTTGAAATTATTTTTTTCCTGCCATCTGATTTGATTTTTCAGTACATTTTTCCATAGCTTCTATTATAGTTCCTCTAAAATTATTCTTTTCTAAAGAATATACTGCTTCTATAGTTGTTCCAGCTGGAGAGCAAACCATATCTTTTAGTTCACCTGGATGCTTTCCTGTTTCTAAAAGCATTTTTGCAGAACCTATCATAGCTTGTGCAGCCATCTTATATGCTTTATCTCTTGGGATTCCAGCAAGTACTCCTCCGTCTCCCATAGCTTCTAGGAACATATATATATATGCTGGTGATGATCCATTAACTGCTATGACAGCTTCCATAAGCTTCTCCTCTAAAAACTCCGCTTTACCAAAGGATTTTAGAAGTTCCATAACCTCATTCATTTCTTCTTCAGTAACTAGAGAATTCTTGCATGCAACAGTCATGCTTTCTCCTATCATAGCTGCAGTGTTAGGCATAGTTCTAACTATCTTAATTTCTTTTCCGAAACCTGCCTTGACAGAATCCATGCTTATAGCTGCTGCTATTGTAACTATAACAACATTTTCCTTGATGTCATTCTTGATTTCATCTATAACATTAAAATACACATTAGGTTTTACTGCTAAAAACAATATGTCTGCTTCTCTTGCAACAGTTAAATTGTCATTTAAAGAAGTTCTTATTCCATATTTCTTTTTGCAATTTTCTAATCCCTTAGAAAATCCATCAGAAGCTATTACATTTTCACCTTTAACTTTTCCTGATGAAACTAGGCCTCCAATTATGGCACCTGCCATATTTCCACATCCGATAAATCCAATTGTTTTATTCATTTTTATTTCCCTCCATGTTTCTATATTAAAATTATATCATTTTTCTACTCTGTCATTAAAAATTTTCTTGCTCAGTTCTGTTTATTATCTCATCTTGAAGCGCACGTCCAAGGTCACAGAAGTAATCACTATATCCAGCAACTCTTACTATTAAATCCTTATATGCTTCTGGATTTTCTTGTGCTTTAAGAAGAGTGTCCCTGCTAATCACATTAAACTGTATATGATGTCCTCCCATCTTAAAGTATGCTCTTATAAGCGAGCGAAGATTCTTTATTCCCTGTTCTCCTTGCAGTAACGATGGTGTAAATTTCTGATTTAAAAGAGTTCCTCCAGTATTTTCATGATTCATCTTTGATGCTGATTTTACAACAGAGGTTGGTCCATACTTATCTGCTCCTCCTACAGGAGATATTCCTTCTGATTGAGTGACTCCTGCCTTTCTTCCATCGGCTGTAGCTCCAGTAACCTCTCCAAAGTAAACGTGACATGTAGTTGGCAGCATATCTATTCTATATTTTCCGCCTCTAACTGTATCTCTCCCATCTACCTCATTAAAAAATATATCGAAACAAACTCTCATTATATCGTCAGCATAGTCATCATCATTTCCATATTTCGGAGTTTTATTTAGTAACATCTGTCTTAGAGGCTCTCTGCCTTTGAAGTCTTCCTTCAATGCTTCTAAAAGCTCTTCCATAGTTATTTTATTTTTGTCAAACACATTAAATTTTATAGATGCGAGTGAATCTGTAAGAGTTCCAATTCCAACTCCTTGAATGTAATTAGAATTATATCTTGCTCCTCCTCCATTATAATCCTTTCCCTTTGATATACAGTCATCAACTAGTAATGATAAAAATGGAACCGGCATATGCTTCATGTATAATCTTTCTATTACGTTATTTCCTCTTATCTTTATATCTATAAAATGATGTACCTGCTTTTTGTAAGCTTCAATAAGTTCATCAAAATTCTTAAATTCAGCAGCATTTCCTGTTTCAATTCCAATGTGCCTTCCTGTTCTAGGATCTAATCCATTATTTAAAGTTATCTCAAGAATCTTTACAAGGTTAAAATATCCTGTAAGTATATAAGCTTCTTTACCAAAAGAACCAGCTTCTACGCAGCCTGTAGTTCCTGAAGTTCTTGCATCTTCTAAAGATTTCCCCTGTCTCATGAGTTCCTTAACTACCATGTCTGCATTAAATACAGAAGGCTGTCCCCATCCTTTTCTTATTATCTTGCAAGCTCTTTCTATAAACTCATCAGGATTCTTTTCTGTTAATTGAATATTACTACTAGGCTGAAGAAGTCTCATCTCGTCAATAACATCCAGTACTAGATAAGTTACATCATTTACCCCATCTTCTCCATCAGCTGTTAAGCCTCCACTATTGATATTGGCAAAGTCAGTATAAGTTCCACTTTCTTTTAAGGTTATACCTACTTTTGGAGGAGCAGGTTGATTATTAAATTTTACCCAAAGACATTGTAGTAGTTCCTCTGCATCTTCTCTAGCTAAATTATTTTCCTCTACATCTTTTTTATATATAGGATACAAATGCTGATCAAATCTTCCTGGAGTGAATGCATCCCATGGGTTAAGCTCTGTTATAACAGTCAAATGAATAAACCAATATCCTTGTACGGCTTCCCAAAATGTCTCTGGTCTATGTGCCGGTACTCTGTCACATACTTCAGCAATCTTATATAGTTCAGCCTTTCTCCTTTTATCACTTTCTTTTTCTGCCATTTCTCTAGCTAAAGCAGAATGTCTTTTAGCAAAAGTTATTACAGCTTCTGCTGCTATTCTCATAGCTTTTAACTCTTCACCTTTGTCATAGGCATCCATATCATTTACATAATCTAATTTTTCTAATTCTTTATCTATTAAATCTATAACTTCTAAGAATCCCCTAGTGAATATCTTTTTATCTCCAGCGGTATGTCCTGGTCCCCTCTGTTCCATAAATTCAGTAAATATTCCGTCACCGTAGCAAGTCTTCCACTCTTCAGTCATGGCATTTAGTATCTTATCTCTCATTGACTTGCCCTGCCAATAAGGTATTATCTCTTCTTCTTGAACTCTGAAAGCTTCCTTATCTACTTTGAAAAATGTCTTTTCTCTGCTATCTATAACTCTAAAATCTTCTAATGTATGACAGCATAATTCTGGATAGGTAGGTACTGCTTTAGGTTTCGGTCCTCTTTCTCCAACTATAAGCTCATCATTATTTATACATATAGTTTTCTTCTCACAAATATCCTTTAGCGCAAGGGCTCTAAGAACAGGTATTGAAACCTTATCACAGTATCCTTTGTAAGTATCAGTAACTATTTTTGCTCTCTCTATTGATAGTGTTGGAATGGCTTTCAAACTTTTTCCCCTAAGTCTTCTAACTCTTTCTCTCATTTTTATCATCTCCCCTAATATAATAAATCTTTATCCACCAATTACAGTTTTAAAACCTTCATTTTCAAACATTGATTTGATTTCTTCTAATCCTTCTGATGTTGGTTCTTTCACATTTTCACACTGATATTCCCTTCTAAGCCTTAAATACTTCTCTTGAGAAATATTATGATATGGAAGAATGTTAACTTGAAGAATTCCATCTATATTTTTTATGAATTTTATAAAGCTATATATATCTTCTTTCGAATCATTAATACCTGTTATCAATGGTATTCTTATAAATATCTTTCCTCCAAGTTCACCTATAAGTTTTAAATTTTCAAGTATTCTTTTGTTGGATACCCCTGTATACTTTTTATGAACAAAATCATTCATGGACTTTAAGTCATATAAAAACAAATCTACATATGGTGTTATGCTTCTTATAGTATTTTCACTTCCATATCCGCTGGTATCAACAGTTGTATGTATCCCAGCCTCTTTACATCTTTTAAGTATCTCTTCAAGAAATTTCTCTTGGCTTAACGGCTCTCCCCCAGAAAAAGTTACCCCTCCATCGGACTCATCATAAAAGACCTTGTCCTTTTCTATTTCTTTTAATAAAGTTTCAGAATTCTTATACTCTCCTACAATTGTTCTTGCTCCTGTAGGGCACACTTCACAGCACTCTCCACAATTTTTACAAAGGATTTTATTAAAATGTATCATCCCCTCTTCAAATGTCAAAGCTCCTGATTTGCATGCCTTTGCACAAAATCCACAATCTATACATTTATTAGTATAAATCATTATCTCCTTTTCTTGTCTCTGACTCTCAGGATTGTGACACCATTGACATTTTAAAGGACATCCTTTAAAAAATATAGTTGTTCTAATTCCTGGCCCATCATGTATGGAGTATCTTTGAATATTAAATATACTGCCCCTCATTTTTTTCACTCCCAGCTTTAAATATCATATAAATATAGCAATAGCTATGCCATAATTTCATATGCTGCCATAATTTTTTCTAACCTCCTATATCATATACAATTTGACGTAATAAAAAAGTAGAGCTTAATTTTTAAGCTCTACATAAATTTCAGATTAGTACTAAAAACAATACTATTTAGTACTAATTTTAGTTTTTTGTACTAAATTCAATACTAAATATTTTCTTTATTTTATATTTCTTTATTTTATTTTGAAGAGTCTGCTTTGGTATTTGAAGTTTCCTAGCTGCTTTTGCATAGACTCCATCACACTGCCTTATAGCACTCTCTATTAAAAATTTTTCATATTTTTCTAAGTTTTCTTTAAGCCCACAATCAAATAATTCCATATCATTTTTCTTATACTGTTCTTTTTTATCCCCAAAGTTCATTTCCACATGTTTATGATTTATGTCAGGTTCTTCACACCAATTCATAGCACTTTCAATTACATGTTGAAGCTCTCTAATATTTCCAGGCCAATCATATGTCATAAAATCTTTCATTAGAGATTCGCTTATACTGAGAACATTTTTGTCAAATTCTTTATTGTACTTGTTTAAAAAATACTTTGCTAAAAGCTCTATATCATCCTTACGCTCTCTCAATGGAGGTATCTTAAAATATATTACATTAAGCCTATAATACAAATCTAACCTTAACTTATTGTTTTCTATAAGAACTTCTGGCTTTTCATTAGTTGATGCTATTATTCTAATATCTACCTCTTTAACTTTACTACTTCCAAGTCGTCTAACTTCTCCTCCTTGTATAACTCTTAAAAGTTTACCTTGAAGATCTAAGTCCATAGAATTTATTTCATCTAAATATAATGTTCCCCCATGAGCTACCTCTAAAAGCCCAATCTTATCTTTTGCTCCAGTGTAGCTTCCTTCTTCAGTACCAAACAATATACTTTCTAAAAGATTATGAGGCAAAGCTGCACAGTTTTGTACTATAAAAGGTTTGTTTTTCCTTTTTCCAGCGTTATGTATAGCCTGTACCAATATCTCTTTGCCTGTACCTGTTTCTCCATAGACAAGTATAGGAGACTTGCTGTTGCTTATCTTCTTGCCTTTCTCTTTCAAATCTATAATTCTAGGATTATTTCCAATAAAATCATCAAAGGTAAATTTTGCTCCTAGAGCTTTATATTTTGCTTCTTTTCCCTTGGTCATTTGTTTTTGAAGAGCTACTACCTTTTCAGAAAGATCATAAACCAATGTAAAATCCTTAAATATTTCAAAGGCTCCTTTAAGAACTCCTTGCTCTATTATTGGATATGTGGATGTTATTACAGTAACTTCTTTTCCTAAATGATTCTTATATTTTTGAACTCTGTCTATTATGGGATTTCTATATTTTAAAACATTATAAAAAGTACTTGAGCTTTCTGTAAGATATGGGAAAACTTCAAGTATATTCTTACCTTCTGGCTTTTTATTTTCTATTCCTGTTAAGTTCTTTTTGCTCTCTCTATAAAAAACTATATTTCCTTTATTGTCAGTTATTATTATTCCTTCATCAGAAAACTCTATTAAAGTTTCAAGTATTCTTTTATAATCCATAATCCCTACCCCTTAGTTTTAATCATATATTTATTTAAGAATGCCCATGAAAGCCATATTTTCTCTTAATTTTACCTATATACATTAAGTATAGTAGGTATATACTATAATTAAAAGAATCTCAGAGAGGATTATTATATGAAAAAAGAAAAAATTAGAGTTTCTTTCAAAAAGAAACGTAACACTGAAACTATAAAATTCAAGTCAATTTACGGCAGTCTTTTTTATAAATGGCTTAAAGAACATAAAGATGAAGATGTAATAACAGTATCCCTAAAAGATTTGAGCTGCATACTAAATGTTCCTCAAAGCTCACATACATATTGCTATTTAAGGCCTACTGTTCTAGCATCGTTACAAAAGGAATTTAATGAATTGGATCTGACTTTAACATTCTCATACAAAGTCATAAAAGGCGAAAAAATCATTATTAAAATAAAGAGATGAAGATAGATATGTTACACACATCTATCTTCATTTCCAAAATAAAATTATTATTTTATGATAAGCTCAACCGGGCAGTGGTCTGATCCTAAAATTTCCATATGTATATCAGCACTTACAAGTCTATCTTTCAAAGCATCAGATACACAGAAATAGTCTATTCTCCATCCAGCATTATTCTTTCTAGCATTGAATCTATAAGACCACCAAGAGTACACCCCTTCTGTATCAGGATGGAAGTATCTATAGGTATCTATAAATCCAGCATTTATTAATTCAGTGAATTTTTCTCTTTCTTCAGGTGTAAAGCCTGCATTCTTAATATTATTCTTTGGATTCTTAAGGTCTATTTCCTTATGTGCTACATTTAAATCTCCACATACTATGACCGGTTTTTTAGTCTCTAAATTTTTCAAATAAGCCCTAAAATCATCTTCCCATTTCATTCTGTATTCAAGTCTTTCTAAAGCCTGTTTAGAATTTGGTGTGTATACAGTAATCATATAAAAATCTTCAAATTCCAATGTGATAACTCTACCCTCTTTATCATGCTCTTCTATATCTATTCCATAGCTGACACTTAAAGGTTCTGCTTTTGTAAAAATCGCTGTTCCTGAATACCCTTTTTTCTCAGCATAGTTCCAATACTGATGGTAGCCTTCTAAATCTAAATTTATTTGTCCTTCTTGAAGCTTAGTCTCTTGAAGACAGAATATATCTGCATCTACTTCCTTAAAAAAATCAAGAAACCCTTTAGTTACACAAGCTCTGATGCCATTTACATTCCATGATATTAATTTCATATGTACCTCCTAAATTTGTTTATTCTTCAAAATTAAATAGTCCCTGCAAATCTTCAAAATCCATGGAAGACAGTATTTTATCTCCTATTTCCTCTTCTCCGATTACATCTTTTATTATTTGTTTTTTCTTTTCTTGAAGCATAAGAACCTTTTCTTCAATTGTACCTTTGGTTATTAGCTTTATAACCTCTACAGAATTCTTCTGCCCTATTCTATGAGCTCTATCTGTAGCTTGATCTTCAACTGCTGGATTCCACCATGGGTCAAAATGAATTACTACATCAGCTGAGGTCAGATTAAGTCCAGCACCTCCTGCCTTTAGTGATATTAAAAACACCTTTTTATTACCAGAGTTAAATTCCTTTACAAGCTTCATCCTTTGCTCTGATGGTACAGATCCATCAAGATAGCTATAATCTATGTGCTGCTTTCTAAATTCTTTTTCAATTATAGACAATACTGATGTAAATTGTGAAAATACAAGAATCTTATGTCCCTCTTCTATAGATGAGTTCAGTATATCATAAAAAGCTTCAAACTTTCCGCTATCCCCATCATAGTCCATTAAGAAACTATTAGGATGACAACATACCTGCCTAAGTCTTGTAAGTGCAGAGAATATCTTCATCTTTCCTTTATTAAAGTCATTTAAATCTATATTTTCAATCTCCTCTTTGAACATCTTCACATAAGTCACATATACATCCTTTTGTTCTGGCGTCATATCTACCTTTATAGTCTTCTCTATCTTTGGAGGAAGTTCTGCTGCAACATCCTTTTTAAGTCTCCTTAATATAAAAGGCATGATCCTAGATTTAAGTTCCTGCAAAGCCTTAGGATTTCCGTCTTTTACTATAGGTATTTCATACTTCATTTGGAACTTCTTACGATTTAGGATATATCCCGGCATTATAAAATCAAAGATAGACCATAATTCTGTAAGAGCATTTTCTATAGGCGTCCCTGTAAGTACAAACTTATTTTTACCATTTAATCTCTTCATTGATTTTGCTCTTTGAGATAATGGATTTTTCATATTTTGACCTTCATCTACTATTACAGCTGTAAAATTAATCTTCTCATAGCTTTCAATATCTCTCGTCAGAATATTATAAGACGTTATTATAACATCATAGTCATGAAGTTTTTCGAAGTTCTCCTGACGCTCATTTGGCCCACCATTCATAACTAAAATTTTTAGCGAAGGAGCAAATTTTTCAAACTCCTCTTTCCAATTGTATAAAAGAGATGTTGGACAAACAATTAAAGATTCTCCTTTTTCTAATGAACTTATAAATGTTATAGATTGAAGTGTCTTACCAAGTCCCATTTCGTCGGCAAGTATTCCTCCAAAACCACATTGACTTAAAGTCTTCATCCATTGAAATCCCTTAATCTGATAATCTCTTAATTCAGCTTTTATAGCATTTGGAATTTCAAAATCCATATCCTTAGCTTCTTTTATGTTATTAATAAGTTCTCTAAAGCCTTTATCTCTCTTAAAATTACCCTCACTTATGAATTTCTCATTTATATAAGGTGCTAAATACTTAGGAAGCATTATTTCTTCTTTTTCAAAGTAGTCATTGTCTATATTTTGGAATTCATTAAGTGCCTGCATCTTTAATATAGTATTTCCCTGAAGAAGTACTATACCATTGTCCTTTAGTTTGTAATACTTTTTGCCTTCATTAAATGCTTTTATAAGATTTATTATCTCATCACGTGGTATATCTTTAAAATCAAAAGAAAGTGCCAGCATATCTTCTCTTGTAAGCCGTACCCTTATCTTTACATTTTGTGTAGTTGCTATTTTGCTTCCTTTAAAAGCTTCTGAATAGTATACGTCACCATGGTTTTTTAGCTTATTTATTCCATCAATAATAAAATCAACTATGATCTCCTCTTCCTGTAATATAAATTTGTCATCCATGGCTTCAAATCCGTATTCTCTGATTATATCTAAAATGTTCTTTTCTTTTTCTACATCTCTTATAAGTATTCCCTGAGTATTTTTCTTATTTACCTTTTTTAAAGCATTAATCTTTTCATCTCCATAATAGAAGTAAAGTGAAAGCAACAATACATCCATATCTTTGTCTATATAAAATTCTGCACTTAAAGGCTCTTCTATGAATTCCTTTTTCACGCTTTCTTCTATATTTAGATTTCCAAGCTCCTTAACCTTAGGCATAAGAAAAGATGCAAACCTGTCCTTTTCATCATCTCTAATATTCAATGCACCATATGGATTTTTTATCATTGTATCAAATAATGCTATCAAGTAGCTTTCTTTGTTCTTCTTCACTCTCCATATACCGTCTTTATAGAAATAATAATCACCCTTTGAAGTCATAGGAAATGGTATGCTGCTTCCTTGAAATGTAAGCATCAGATCTTCGCCATCTCTTTTTAAAGCAAAGTTTATACTAAGCTCTTCTTCTTTCACATGCACATCTTCATAATCCCCTGTTGGTATGGACAAAGATATACTTTTATTTTTTAAAATCTCCATAACCCTTTTGAAATGAGTTTCCATTATAAATATTCTTTTGTCTTCTACAAGCCTTACCGCAGTCCCTTGAGCTGACAAAAATATATTATCCATATCTAAAAGTTCTAAAAAATAATCAAGAAGCCTCTGATCTTCTTTTGTTATAGAAACCTTAGCAAAGTCTAGTATATATCGTCCTAACTGTGTAGGTTCTTTTCGTGCATAGGCATTTAAAAAATATCTAAAATTTTTTACAACATAAAGCTTATCTACTCCAGCCTTAAGCTCAATAAAATTATTTATGACTCTAGTTGAAGTATGTCCTAGTGTTATATCAAGCTTTAAAATATCACTTTCTTGAATTTTCTTATCTTCATCTTCATATAAACTTAAAAGATCATCTAACTCTGATGGCCCTGTTTCCATTTCATTTATATATTTTAGATAACATGCTCCTATATGCTCACAAGGCTTTCCCTTACCATCAAAATCATCACAACTGCAGCTATAAAATGTCATATCATCATCTTCATCAACTCTTATTTTAACTAAATATTCCCCATAAGTTTCTGAAGCTACTATACCTTGAAGCACATTTTCCCTATCCTTATATCTTGAGGTTAAATCTATTATATAATCTTCTATGTAAAGCTTATGTGCTTTAGAATATTTAAAAGGACTAAAATAATTATCTATCTTTCCTTTTTTAATTTTTCTGCTCACTTTCATCACTCTCTTAACAATTTAATACTATAGCTAATTATACCCAATATACAGTGTTTCTTTCTATACTTATTTCATATTATCTTCCGCACAATAAAAAATACCCTCTTAAAAGAAGGTATTCTTTATATTATATTGACTATAAATATTAGAATTAGGTAAATTGTTATAACAACTCCACTTTTCTGAGCTACTTTTGTTATAAACATTAAAATAATCAGCATTAATATATTTACAGAAAAACCTAAGGATAAAATGTTGAAAACCATATCTCCTAAGACTAAAGCAGGAGCAATAATATCCATAAAATCTAATAAACTGTATTTTTTATAAACAGTATAAAGCCATGACCCTATGAAGATTCCTATTATCATTCCAATGTTGTCAAAGCCGCCTTTGCTTATATTTAGCATATCTATTATATTTAATTTATACTTATCTATGTTCATTACAACATGGTAAATACGCCCACCTAAAAAAGCAGAAGGAATAGATACTATCATTGTGTCAAATATACTGTTGAAATCAATCTTTCTTAATTTACAACATAATCCAATAAGCATAAATATTAATACAATTTTTAATATCATGATTGTAAAATCATATGACATGTCCATATTCCATAAGCCAGTACTTAAAAAATATATAATAATCACATCCCATTAGAACTTCTAATTAATTATATATTTAATCCTTAAATATTATGACTTATAGATTAAAATTTGACTACTATACAAAATGGCAGCCTTCCCTAGAAGACTGCCATAATACTTTTATATTATTTTCTATTTTCACGAAGCTTATTTATGCTTTCTGTAGCATCTAAAAGTGGTGCTATAGATTCATCTAGATTTAAGTTGTTTATAACTTCAGCTATAAAGTGAGACATATCAACTTCTCTAAACCAAGGTTTAGTCTTAACTTCTTCAGGTATATAAGTTAAGTTTGTTGAGTATACCCTTTCAATAAGTCCTTCTTCATAGTACTTATCAAACTTGTCTATACCTTCTGTGAAAAGAGCAAATGTTGCTGAGACAAATATCTTTTCAGCTTTTCTCTTTTTTAACTCTCTTACTATATCAAATACTGATTCTCCAGATGCTATCATATCGTCAACTATTAATATATTTTGGCCTTCAACTTCTCTTCCAATGTATTCATGTTGTATTATTGGATTCTTTCCATTTACAACTGTTGAATAATCACGTCTCTTATAGAATAATCCTATATCTAATCCTAATACTCCAGAATAATATATAGCTCTATCCATTGCTCCTGTATCAGGGCTTATTACAAGCATATTATCCTTATTTATTGGAAGATCTTTTTCTTTAGTTAAAAATGCTTTAACTATTTCATAAGTTGGGTATAGATTATCGAAAGATATAAGTGGTATAGCATTTTGAACATTTGGATCATGAACGTCAAAAGTTATTATATCGTCTACTCCTAATCTTTCAAGCTCTTGAAGAGCCATTGCGCAATCTAAAGATTCTCTGCTCTTTCTTCTATGTTGTCTACTAGCATATAATAATGGCATAACAACAGTTATTCTCTTGGCTTTTCCGCCCATAGCAGATAATACTCTCTTTATATCTTGAAAGTGATCATCTGGACTCTTATGGTTTATGCGTCCGAACATCTTATATGTGCATCCATAATTTCCTACGTCACATAATATATAAACATCTTTACCTCTTACAGTATCTTCTAATACAACTTTTCCTTCTCCATTTGAAAATCTAATTGTATCAGATCCTATAAGATAAGAATCCTTTGCATCTAGATAAACATCCTCTTCTCCATTTATCATGCTTTTTCTACATTTTACAAGACTGCTATCAATTTTTTTCCCTAGTACACCTATGCTATCCAATGCAATTATAGCAAGTTGACCATTTGGAATTGATAATGGTGATTTAATTTCCAAAATACTCCCTCCGATTGTACACGTATATTTTAAAACCGAACTTTTTTTAGTAATGATATAACATTATTCTGTCATATTTCCACATAAATTACAACACTAAAAGCATCATTTACTCATATTTTTTATTCTTTTTTTTAAATTCATCTCTTATTTTGCTACATATTTAATATAGAGTATAGCATATTATGAAATTATTATTGCATTTTTATAATTGACTTTATTATTATTTCCCAATTACAATTAGATTGATGTATACTTTGGAGGTGATATTTTGAAAAAGTTTTTCAAATACTTTTTTATATGTCTTGTAATAATTTTAATCTTACTCATCCCTGTAATATCAAAGACTCCCTCTACTGAAGAAATCACTGGTATATCAAAAGGGTTAGATATAATTCATCCAGAGAATAAATTAGATATTCCTGATGAATCCTCAAAAACAGATGGAAATAATAATGGTATAGCTGATACTATAGATATGGTTGCTTCTGCCGAGAAAAGCTTTAATGGAGAAACACTATATAAGGATGCCTATTATATAGGAGGCTATCCCCCTGATAGTGAGGGTGTATGTACTGATGTTATATGGCGTGGTTTTAAAGCTGTTGGAATAGATCTTAAGTCTTTAATCGATGAAGATATAAGAAAAAGTGTAAATTCCTATCCTGGTGTCAATGGAAAACCTGATTCCAACATAGATTTTAGACGTGTAAAGAATCAAAAGGTATTTTTTGATAAATACTGTTCAGCTGAAACTACTAAAGTTATTCCTAATGATGCTGACAATCTAAAGCAATGGCAGCCTGGCGATATTCTACTATTTCTTAAACCTTATGAACATGTTGGTATGATATCTAATGAACGTGATTCTGATGGTATTCCATTTGTGCTACACAATTCCTTTCCTAAAATGAAAAAGTCCAAGCTATCATGGTTCAATCTTGACGAAATATATCATTATAGATGGAAATTTTAATGCAATCTCTAATTGATATTGCATAATATTCAATTAGAGATTTGCTTTAATAAACAAACATATAGATACCAAACCAATGCAGTATTGCTCCTGCCACTACAAAGAAATGCCAAAGAAAATGATCATATTTTTTGTCTCTTGTAAATGGAATCATTCCAATAGTGTATATAATCCCTCCAATTAAAATCATCCATAATAAAGGCATATTATTGTGAATCCAATCCGGTATAAATATAAGTCCACTCCATCCAATTACAAAATATAATGAAAAGTGAAGCCACTTTAGCCTTCCGGGCCCAAAAACGCTAAGCATAACTATTCCTAAAAGAATCAAAGCCCATTGAATGCAGAAAAGTATTATACCCAACGTATTTCCCCAATATACCAAATATAATGGTGCAAAAGTTCCTCCTATCAATAGATAAATAGAAGCGTAATCGAATCTTCTCCATAATCGTTTTACAACAGAACCACTTTTAAATGCATGATATAGACAGCTCATAAGCATTAATAAAAACAGACTAATTCCATAAAAACAAGAAGCCATAATCTTAAGTTCTGTATCTGATTTTAACAATAGTAATATAAACCCTGCTATAGCTAAAACTGCTCCTATTCCATGGGTAACTGCGTTCCCTGTTTCTTCTAATGCAGTGAGGTGTGGAGGCTCATTTAGTTCTCTTATTCTCTTTTTTCTATTTTCCTTTTCACTATCCATAATCTAATTCCTCCGTTATCATAGTAAATTAAATACTAAAATCTAAAGCCTTTTTCCAGCTCAGTCTTTGAGATAACCTTGCCTATCCTAATGATATATATACATATTACAATCTCTAAAAGCAATCCTAAATAACGTTTATTATATATGATACAAGAAGGTTTATTATCATATTATATCATATTCAATTTTATCCACTATTTACCTGATAATATCGCAATTTTATTGTATAATTAATTTAAGAAGTATCATAATAAAACTTCATCCATTTTTTTATGCTTCAATCTTCTCAATTAATGAACTCAGCATTAAAAGTATTAATGAATACTTAATAGAGATTATGATTTACACTGATTAAATCTTTAATTAATATCAAAAAAATACTATACTTAATAATGATAATATCTGCGAATATAAAAATTTAGATTGAGAGGTTTATATATGAGAAAAAAAGATATACTCGAGTTAAAAAAGCGTTTCAAAAAAGATCACTGCACCTTCACTAAAATGTGTGGATGCTATGTTAACGGAGAAAAGCATATTATTTTAAAATTTAGAGAAACATTCCTAAACTTAGAGGAAGATGAATACTTTAAGTATTTAGAAATAGCTAAAAAAGTGCTATCTGGAACCATTGGAAATAATATTTTAGAGCTTAACTTTCCACTTAACGAAGATCTTGTAAATGAAAGACAGATTTCGCTTATGCGTCTTAAAAACAGTCGTTTAAAGGATGATAGCATCCTTAATGACTTTTATGATTCTATAATAAACAACTACGATTATACAGGCAACTTTTTGATACTTATTTTTCATGATGCTTATGATGTAATGACCAAAACTACTGATAATGCAAAGTTAGATGAATCTGAAGAAGTATATGAATATGTACTATGTGCTATATGCCCTGTTTCACTTTCTGAACCTGGTCTTAGATATTTCGAAGATGAGAATAAGATAAAAGCACGTATACGTGATTGGGTAGTTGAAGCTCCAACTAATGGATTTGTATTCCCTGCTTTTATCGAGCGTAGTTCAGATGTTAACTCTATTATGTACTATACTAAAAATGCAAAGGATACCCATCCTGAATTAATGGAAACCACTTTAGGATGCTATTCAAAACAAACTTCAACTATACAAAAAGAAGCCTTCCAATCAATCATTAAAGATTCCTTTGGTGCTGATGAGAAAAAAGCTGAGAAAGTCTTTATGGAAGTTCAAGATAATCTAAGTAATATGATAGACGAGCATAATGCTATGTATGAAGATACAGACTGTGAACCTATAATTTTAACAAATAAAGATATACAAAATCTTTTAATAGAAAGTGGAGTTCCAGAAGAAATAACTACTAAGATTGAAAAATCCTACGTAGAAAACTTTGGTGAAGATCTTCCTTTAGCTGAAAGCTTACTTGATGCAAAAACCCTTAAAGTTAACGAACAAAGAAAAAGAGAGCATCACCTTCAAAAACAAGTAGAAATACTTCAAACTAAGCTTGATGAGGTTGCACAAGAAGCTGATGCCGACAACGAGACTCTTTCAACTGAAAATGATTCTGTACTAGATGATGTTTCAGCACATGATTTAGAAGACACGCTAGATGAAAATGAAGATACAAAATCAGCAAATGATCATTTAGTTTCTGACTATGACATAATTGTTCAAGTAAAACCTGAAAAGGTTCCTCAAATAAAATCTCAATTAATTGATGGTCAAAAATGTATAGTCATACCTATAAATGAAAATGAACAAACTACAGTTAACGGAGTAGATGATTTGATTTAAAACATATAAAGATAGCAGATCTTATTTTAAGATTTGCTATTTTTTTGCTTTAAAATTATTAAATAGAACTTCAACACTCTTATATACAAATATTTAATATTATCTATTTATATTTTTATTGACTCTCCTCTTAAGGGATACATTATTATCATAATACAATATAATTTATGTTACATAATAAATTTAAATATAGTTATAGAAAGGATATTTTATGAACATGAACAAAGTAATATACAGGGAGATAATTAAATCAGATTATGCTACTATTAAGGAATTAATTGGAGAGACATTTGGCTTTAATAACTTTATTAAAGATAAATTATTATTAAATACAGTATTAGATAGTTATCTAAAAGATTCTATTTCAAATAGCTCATTTGGCAAAGTAGCTGAAAAGGATAATAAAGTAATTGGTTTTATTTTAGGAAATTCTAAAAATGATAAAAACCATATAAAATACTCCAATGATGCTTCTGAATCTGATAGTAGGGAAATTGATTTAATACTGAATAATGAAGAAAATAAATTTTTACTTGGAGAACTATCAAAAATTCAAGATTCATACAACGAGCTTATAGAAGGCAAAGAAGATAACTTTCAAGGAGCTATACAGTTATTTATTGTATCTAAAGAATCTAGAGGACTTGGTGTTGGAAAAACTTTAATTAACTATTTATTTGATTATATGAAAAATAAAGACGTAAAATCCTTATACTTATTTACTGATACTAGATGCAATTACGGATTCTATGATAGTCAAAACTTTAATAGATTAAATGAAAAGGAATTATGCTTAGACAGTTTAAATTTAAAACTAAATACTTTTCTCTATGAATATAAATTTTAATTCATAATATATTTATTGAACCGTACCAATTATTTGTGGTACGGTTCTCCATATCATATATAAAAATCTTACTATTCTTTTGTTTTTGAAATTTTAAATAAATCTATATTCCCAATACCTTTAATAAATCTTTTGGTTCATTTAAATTATAATCTGCTTCTATTCCATTAGTATCTGACGCTCCCCATATTGCAAATGCAAAATCCATACCGGCTGACTTAGCAGCGTTATAATCTGCAAAAGTATCTCCAACATATATTACTTCTTTAGGGGATACCTCTAGAGTTTCTGCTACTTTTAATAATGGCTCTGGATGTGGTTTATGATTTTCTGTATCTTCTGCTAAGATAACACTTTTCATATACTTTTGTAATCCAGTTTTAAAAAAATCTATTTCATACTGAGCCCTAGTTTTAGAGCTTGATATGCCGCATAAAATATTATTCTTATCTAAAGTTTCAATTACTTCTTTGAATCCATCATATAATTCAGCACCATTTTCATATTCATTAACATATTTTACCCACTTTGAATAAGACTTCTCAATATCATTAAAGCCTAGTAATTCTAAGGTTTTCTTTCCTGAATAGGCTTTATATTTTAGAAGGTCATTATATGAAATATCTTTATTTAGTTCCTCTTTAATTAACCTTTGTAATGGTATCATATTCATCTCTTCTGTATTTAGCATTGTCCCATCTAAATCAAAAATTATACACTTATATTTTTTCATTTTTATATATCCCCTTTTTTATTCGATAATATTTTGCCCTCTATATTTATTTTATATAATCATTGAGCAATATCCAAGTTACAATATAAATATTACGTTGTTTAGGTGCCTTATTCTCCTTAATCTATTTAGTAAACATATTATTTAATTAAGTTACGATATATAAACTCCTCATTTTGTAGCTTTTTTGTGAATTCTTAAAATATGTACTTTTATATGTTCTAAAGCAATAAAAAAGCACACCATTTTCTGGTGTACTTTTTTATTACTATATATTTACATTAATTTTTTATGCTTTATTTTGATTTCTTCTTCTTTTTCGTTTTACTCTATTTCGAGCTTTTTTCCCCATATAAGTTGGACTAATTTCTTTTAAACCTGCTTGCTCCAATGCGCGAGGCCACGGGCCAAGCATTCGTCTAATAAATCTTGCTGTTTCTTCTTGAAAATCAGCTTTTTTAGGCAATCTTCCAATTTCACTTGCCTTGCTTTGCAATAACTCAAGTGCTTCTTTTTTACATTTATCATTCATAATAACTTTGTGATCTCCTAGCTTCTTGAAATAATCCGTATTTTATCGTAATACGTTCCAAAATATCTCCCATGCTCTTATACATTAATTGCAAAAATATAATGTTAGAAATCATGTATTCTATTGTAACTGGGATTGCCGAAACACATACGGCTAAGTAACGACTAAGATTGAATGTTCCATCTGCCCACAATGTTGTCCAACTATCCATAATTAAAGAAAAAAGAACTCCTGAAAATACACCATATATCATCAAATTTATTTTCTTTCGCTTCAAATTAGGAGCTAGTGCTCCAGCTAAAAATCCAATAAATCCCCATGAAAACATTTGGAATGGTGTCCAAGGACCTTGCCCAAAATAAAAATTTGAGGCAACTGCAGACAATGATCCAACTACAAATCCAACTTCTTTCCCTAAGTAGACAGCAACAATCACAGTAATTGCAGTTACTGGTTTAAACCCAGGAATCCACGCAAATAAAAATCTTCCTAATGTAGATATAGTAATTAGTACAGCGATAATTATAAGCTCTTTGTTGCTAGTCTCTTTTCTCTCAAAATGTACAAAAATAGGAATACACGATAAAATCGCAACCACAAGTGATATCCATGCATAAATTTTTTCAGGAAAAATTACTGTGCCTATCCATATCGACAATGGAATCACCACAAGAATTAGGAAGATACCAATCTGAGATTTTTTATTCTTCTCACCATTTTTATGTTTTATTGTTTCTCTCATATTTATATCTCCTTATTTAACTTTTAATTGATTCATTTTGCAAAGTTTAACAACATCATCACATGTAATAGCATTTTTATAAAGATTTCTAGCAATTCTATTTGCAGCCGTTGTATAAAAATTATTATCTGCAAAAAATGCTATTGGAGTATCAATAGATGTAATCTCACCATCAAAGAATAAAGCACATCTGTCAGCATTTATAGCAGCGAATTCGATATCGTGTGTAACAATAACAATTGTTATTCCCTCTTTCTTTAGGTCTTTTAAAATTAAAGAAAGGCTTTGCTTTGAATATGTATCTATTCCTTTAGTAGGCTCATCTAATAAAAGTATCTTTGGCTTCAATAAAAGCATTTTTGCAAGAGCGGCTTTTTGCTGCTCTCCTCCACTTAAATCATATGGATGGCAATCTAGCAAATGTAATATACCTAACTTATTTGAAACATCCTGAATCAAAGCTTCTTTTTCCGAATTTTCATACTCCATTATTTTGCAAATTTCCTGAAAATCATCAAGTACTGTTTTTTTCAGGAACACCATCTGTGGATTTTGTGGAAGTAGTGCAATATTATGACGATATAAAGAATTACCTTTAAATTCAGATATCTTCTTTCCTTGTACTAAGGTTTTACCTCTATATGCTTTATTGATCCCCGCAAGTACATTTAAAGTGGTGGTTTTTCCAGTTCCATTTCCACCTAATATACAGAAGGTCTCTCCTTCATAAACTGAAAAAGTAACCCCACGTAATACGTCCGGCAAATCTCGTTCATATCGAAACCAAATATTTTTCATTTCTAATACAATTCTTTCACTATGACAATAAGGAATGATATCTAGTGTATTTATCTTTGCATCATAATTCTCTTCTAAAAAATTACGTCCATCTTTTACTGTCAAAGGGCATGCACCCTCTACATCAAGACCATGAAAAATACGAACAGCACTAGGAAGTCCTGTAAGCATCTTATGTTCTCCATTAATTTTACGAAGTTTACTACTAACTTGATCTGGAAAATCAAATAGCAAAATATTTCCTTCCTCTAGTAGCATTACCTTATCTGCAATTGGGAATACGTCCTCTAAACGATGTTCTACTAAAATTATCGTCAACCCTAATTCCTTATTCAGTTTCTGTAATGTACCAATAAAATCAGCAGCCGCAATTGGATCTAGCTGCGATGTAGGCTCGTCTAAAATTAATATTTTGGGTTGCATAACCATAATAGATGCCAAGTTCAGCATCTGCTTTTGTCCCCCAGAAAGTTCACTAGTATTTTTTCGAAACCAAGTTTGAATTCCAAAGTAACTAGCCATTTCTGATACCCTACGTCTAATTATTTCAGTGGGATATCCTAGATTCTCTAATCCAAAAGCAAGCTCATGCCACACCTTATCTGTTACAACTTGATTTTCTGGATTTTGAAGAACATAACCAATATCACATGTAGAAGTACGTTCATCTAACTCACTTTGATTAATCCCACGATATATAATCTTTCCTTTTTTTTCTCCGTATGGAGCTAATTCTCTTTTTAAAAGCTTTAATAAAGTGGTTTTCCCACATCCTGATTCTCCACAAATAACTACAAAATCTCCAGAATTAATGGAAAATGAGATATTATCCAGTGCAACTTTTTTTGCTCCTGCATAACGGAAGCTTAAATTTTCGATACGTAATATTTCCATTTTAAATTCTCCTTAATTTCTATTATGAATGGAAGAAAGCACAAAATCCCAAATGATATATATACTATCCATGCAAGTGGCGTCTGAGGTATTTCTGTCATACGAGGATAAAAGTAAAATTCCGTTGTATGAAATAACATCCCTACTATTACAATAGTTAAATTAGTAATAATAATTCCCATAACAATACCATCCTGCAAAGTGAAGTGAAACATTGAAAAATGACTGCGTCCTTTTAATCCATATCCTCGTGCTTTCATAGAATCTCCTGTATCAACCGCATTTTCTATAGACCACATTAAAATTGCTGAAAACACTCGTAGTCCACTTCTAATTTTATCTACATAACTATTTGATGAATAAAGTCCCATTGCTTTCTGCATTTGATGTACCTTTTTAATTTGAGTTTTAAACAAAGGAACAAATCGTAATACTATAGATAAAAGTAAAGAAAGTTTTGGAATTATTTCTCCAAATAAATATAATATTTTTTCACTAGTCATAATATAATTATGACATTTAAACCAATACATAACTGCAACAATCATTAGTGCAATATCAAATCCATACAGTATTGCTTCCAAAGTAACAGGATTTCCATTTAAAAAAAATAATGGTGTAACTCCATTATGCGAAAACAATGGATTTGTTGTAGCAATCATAAGAAACAAAGGTATATAAAACAATAAATTATTTAAAATTTCTTTCGGTCTATTCATAATGGAACAAAAACAAATTCCACCAATAAGTGCCAATACTAGAATAACAGGATTAACTGTGAACATAGCAATTAGCAATACAGAAAGAAAATAAATCAACAGTACTGTAGGATGATAAGAACCAAATGCTTTCATAATTTTCACCTTCTCATCTTCTTAAGTTTACTTTGTTTCATTCCATTTACATCCAACATCTTTTCCTAAATTACAAGTGTATACCCACTCTATAACATCTCCATCTTTTAATTGATATTTAGAGCATCCATAATTAGGGAAATCCCCATTTACTAAATACATCCACCCAGACAAAGGTCCACAAGAAAACTCATATAAATAATTAATTCCTTGAACATATGCACTTCCAAAACTATTCTTCTCAGCTCCTTCATATTCCATTTGAATACGATTATAACGAACTGCTCGATCTAAAATATCGAAGACAGTATCTCCTGAACGTAAAACATATTTTGTAGGAGAAAGAATAACGCCATCCTTAGGTATGAATTCATTCGACTTTAATTTTTTAGATAACTTATCATAATTATCTAGTACCGTATCACAACGTATACTAATAGTTACAGTTTGGCTGCTTTCTGTAATGTCATCAATATGAGTCATATAATATTCATCTACTGATTGGATATCAGTACCCATTACAAGCACAGAAATCAAGAGTATTAGAGCAAAAATTCCCAATATATCTTTTTTCATCATACTCCCTCCAATATTAATAAATGCAATTCACTAAACGATATTTTAAGTTTCTAAAAAACTTAGCATTGTAGCGAATTTTCTTTTGTATTTTATCTTTTGTATCAATTAAATATTGCCTTTGAAGTGAATTCATTTCATGTCTACTATATCTAGCTTCTTCATATATTTGTAATGCCTTTTGAAAATCTGACGTATCATCCTTTAACCATTCTCTTAAAGATATATCTACTTCATATATTTCATTTTCATCTTTTATCACACCTGTTACAATCATCATATCTGCTATATATGAAAATATTTGAATAATGCTTTCTTGAATATCAGAGCTTTCAAAAGTTTTTAGTCTTCTTTTCAATTTGAGTCTTTTATAAAGAACTATCATTATTAGTGCTAATAATATTAAAATTATAAGCCCCAATGTAAATTTCATAACATTTAAAACGAAACTAAAATGCTTCATCTTATCCATTTCACTTATTCCTTCATTGACATCCTGTTCATTATTACCATTATCATTCTGTTCTATATTACTTTCTTCATAATCCATATTAGGAAGGCCTGATAATTCATCATCCTTTTCCATAATATTTAAATATGGTGGCGTAACTTCAAATGGTATCCATCCAACTCCATCTTGATAAAACTCCACCCAAGCATGTGCATGTGTTTCATCTATGGAAATTGCCGAATTTGCAAGCACTCCCTTTACATCATCTGGAGTAATAACGAACCCTTCTACATATCTAGCAGGAATCTTATAATATCTAAACATTAAAGTCGCTGCTGTAGCGTAATGCACAGAATATCCTTCGCAGCTTCCTTCCAAAAAATTTTGCAAGAAATCATTTCCATTATCCGTAAAGTGTACATCAGTACTGTATGATAGTTTAGTTGTTAAATACGACAATATATTTTGTTTTGCATTATAATAATTCAAATGCGTATTTCCTTCTAAATTGTAGTCACCCAAATGATTCTTTAATAAATTCCTTATATTTTCTGGCATATCCAAATAAGTATCATATACGAATTCATTATAGTGCTCTTCACTATTAATGTATGACTCAATATCTTTTTCATTTGAGCTTAATTGACTGTTTAATTTTTGAGATAAAGTTGTATAACTCTTTACTTGATTTAACAATGCAGTGTATTTATAGTACCTATTACCCTTAAATCCATTAGCTAATATATTCTCGTCACCTATATTATCTTCAGGCAAAGATATACTACCTCCGTCAACAAGTTCATATGGTGAGTATATATATTTGCTGTTTGCTCCAATATTACGTATAGATATTTGATTATACTTATCATTTGTTATAGAACTATCTACTGATTGAGCTAAATTGGCAATCTGTGTTTGTCCATAAAACCCTTCTTCATGAAGCCAGTAAAAAAGATCTTTACTTTCGAATAATTTAGAATTAGAAATATTATCCCAGCCTCTACCATTATATTTACTACCAACAAAACCTCTTAAATATAAAGAATCAGGCTTATTCATTACAATTTCTAATTGTTCTTTCTCTGTTGGATGAAATGGTTTTAGATTTCGAAAATCTCCCTCTGGCATAATGTTAGTCCCTTGATATCTAGCATTATGAACTAAATTGTCCATGCTAGATTTCGCCGAAGAAAATATATTCATTCCTTCATAATTATCTATAAATCCTGTCAAAGAGAAAATAACTACACTTAAAATACAAATAATCCCCGTAGCCCCTCCTAATATAAAGGTAATCCGTTTATTTGCACAGATCTTTCCAATTACTATTCCAAGTACAAAAATACTCCAAAATATAAGAAGTATAGGTTGTACTTGGCATTTTAGTACACCACATAGTACTAGTAGGATACATGAACAAATAGTAGGTATTATAATCTCTTTGTTTTTACTAGAAAAAGTAATCGGATATGCCATAATAAATGTTAATATCCCTATAAATAACATCTGGGATAATACATATTCTTCTTTTAAAACAGGCACTGAAAAAATGGGCATAATTTTCCCAAAGCAATTTCCGAATGTATCTAAAACCTGATTTATTGTAATATAAAATCCGCCTAGTATCTTCGTATATACTAACAATGCTGCAATAATTCCAAATAATAAAATACCAAAACTCAAAATACGTATTTTCCCTCCATAGGAATATAAAAATTGGATTCCTATGGATAAAAATGCTGCACCTAATACAATTAAGTATGTATTTTTAATAGAAAATATAACGCATAATAAGTTAATAAAACTTACGGTACCTATAAAGGCTAAAAGCCATTCCCACCATAAATCTCTTGGAGAAAACTCTAGGGACAATTCTTTTTCAACTTTTGCAAACTTTAATGTACTTCTTACTGAACTATTCATAATATGCCCCCTTTAAATCCTAATATTAAGCAAATCTGTTTTCATACTATCAGATGAAAATGGAATGATTTCAGCCTTGCCATCCTCATAAACCTCTTGTGTCTTTTCCTTTTCAACTAAAAGCACAGTTGTTCTTTGATATTGCAATAATTCTGATGGTGGTACAACTGGGGAGACACAAAGGATATTGGAAAAATCATGATCTTTACAGTTTTTCATGTAGTGTTCTAAGCATGAAATTTCATCAACTTTAATCTGTAAAGACAATAATTTCAGAATGATATCTGCTAAATCATCCTCACTATTAATTTCATATATATTAAATTCATTACTTTTCTGATCTTGCCAAGCCATTCCATGTGCAATACCATTTGCTAGTAAAATCCTGCTTAAAGCTACATTCACCTCTATCATAGTGTCTATTACCTTATACTCAGGCAGCTCATCTTGGTTGCTCACTCCTGTATTTAGAAGAATAAGTACCAATCTAGAAACAGGATTACCTCCTTCACGAACAATCAAATTATCTAGTTTCTGCGTTAGCTTCCAATTGATACTTTTAGGACTGTCTCCTTGTATATATTCTCGATATCCAAAAGGCTCACTCATATCGAAACCAGATTTGGAATCAGAATAATCCGTTGCTTCCAAATCTGTATGATTTGCATTATTAATCCTAATATCACTAGATATCCAATCTGGCAAAACAAGCATATTGCCTTTTACCTCACAAGATTTTGACCTATATGTCAATAAAAAAACATCATATATTTTCATATCTGTGGCTGAAAAATCAATTTTTCCACAGAAATCATCCTTTATTTTAACTGGAATATCTATTTTACCAAAGGAAGGAACCGATACTTGTACTGGAAATTCAACTTTTTCACCCGTTAATAAATTTTCACCGTATAGTGTAAACTTAATTCTTACATATGGAAGATATCCCTTGTTTATCACCTGAATATTTCCATGAGCTGTTTTTTTCTTGTCCGTATTTTCAGGAAATTTAACTATAATAGAAATCTTAGGCGATGTAAAAAGGTATATAAATAAACTTAGTAAGGTTATCATTATAGTTAGAACCAGCAATATAAAAGTGCCGGCTGTATTTATAAAAACATTAGCAATCAGTAGAAATATAATCCAAAGTATATAGTAAACTCTTGCTTTCATCATAATTTTTTCCCAGTATGTGTTCCAATAACAGGCTTTTCTACAGAAGATAAAATGTCCTTAGCAATAGACAAAGCATCTGCTCCTGAAATCTTTGCTTTCTGTTTAATAATCAAACGGTGTGCACTGACATCACAGAATATAGCTTGAACATCTGCGGGAATTACATAGTCACGTCCTTCTACATATGCATGTGCCTTTGTCATCTGGCATATACTTAAAGCACCTCTAGGACTGATACCTAATTCAATTGAACTATGGTTTCTTGTCATTTCTACCAATCGAGTTATATATTCATAAATGGAATCTTCTACATTGATCTTTGCAACTGTCCTTTGTATCTCAATAATCTCCTCTCTGGTAGTCACTGATTGTACAGAATCAAGTGGATTTGCACTATGTCGTTCTTTTAAAATGTTAACTTGACTATGAAAATCTGGATAACCCATTTTTAGCTTGATCATAAAACGGTCTAGCTGTGAAGAAGGAAGCATTTGAGTTCCTGCCGAACCTACAGGGTTTTGTGTTGCAAGTACAATAAAAGGTGATGGTACTGGACGAGTTATTCCATCAACCGTAATTTGTCTTTCTTCCATAACCTCAAGTAAAGCCGCCTGAGTTTTACTTGAAGTACGATTAATTTCATCTGCTAATAAAAAATTGGTCATGGCAACGCCTTCTTGATATTTAAAGCTATTTTGAGATTTATCATATATAGAAAAGCCTGTAATATCTGATGGTACGCTATCAGATGTAAATTGCATTCTTTTATAATCTAATCCTAGTACCTTTGAGAAAGCCAATGCTAAAGTTGTCTTTCCAACTCCTGGTACGTCCTCTAACAAAACGTGACCTGAGGAAATGATAGCCATATAAACTTTAATTAATATGTCATCTTTTCCAACTATTGCTTTTTTTAATTCTTCCATAATTTCTTCTGTTTTATTTAACATATTTTTCACCTTACCAATCGTCATTATCATTGTTCTCATCAATCATAAGCTGTTCTTTTTTGCATTTTCTTTTCTTTTTAAATCGCAATACCAAAATTGCAATTAATATAGCAGCAACTAAAGTAACCAAAGCTCCAATAATCACTGATCTTATTTGTGTTGTTATTTGAGTTTTCCCACGAAGAACATCTTCATATCCAAGAACAAGACTCCTATCATTTTCATCTAGCTTGTCTATTCTGTATAGAATACTATCTATCTTATCTTTGTCCTTATAACCAATATTTTCAAATGGATAAAGAGACTCCAAAATAAATGCATTAATATCTTCTATCTCATGTTGAACTTCTTCAATCTGGGATTTTTTATTAATCAAATCATCAAGAATGCTCTTATATTCTTCATTATTTTTAGAGGCTTCAAGCTTTTCTATAAGACGTATAACAGTTCCATAGTATTCCGTTCCCATCTTATCTGGCAGTGACTTGTATTCTTCTAAGTCGTTTTCATTAAAAATTAAATTTAATTTGACAGCCTGTTGCTTAAAAATATTAATTACAGTACCCTTTTGGGATGTATTTTCATTCATTGCTGATGATAAATATTCACTAGTATTTTTAATACCCATTTTTTTTATTGAATTTGCTAATTTCCAATAATTCTTCACATAGCATCGTTCAGTTACAGGAATTCTAAGATATTCCTCAAACAACTTTTGAACAGATCCATAGTCCTCAGACATAGCATCAATATTGTCTTCTAATTTTTCAATTTGCTCCTTTTGTGCTTTCGTCATTTCAGGTCTAAAATCAAAAAGTGATCTCAAGTTGGTTTGAAACCTATATAAGGAAACCAAAGAATATAAAGCTTGTTCACTTGCCATGGAATTAGCTTTTCCTGGAGACGCTGAAGGATTATCCTTATCCTCATCATAGCTGTGAGTAAAACCTCCATTGTCTACTTTGTACTGCATTAATCCATCAAGAATGTTATTTCCATTTTTGATAAAACGCTCGTCATTAACTGGGTCAATTCCAAGGTTGCATAAGGCAACCATAACTTGGGCTGAGCTTTCACAATTTTTTATTCCCCAGGAAGTAAATCCACCATCATCCCCCTGAGCTTTTGAAAGATACTCTACTGCCTTGTCTGCAGAATCTCTAACTGTTAAATTACTCTCATGTACAAAATAACTTTGTTCACTATTGTAATATGGCGCTAACGCCGTCAAAGCCATAGCAGTGATATCAACATCAGCATCATCTCCATTAAGTGAAAAAGCACCACTTGATTGCTGATTCTCAAGAACTTTTTGAATAATACTATCTCTAGTATCTGCCGAATTTTCTGGCACTGTATATCTCATAGCATCTAAGGTAATTAATCCCCATATATAGCCGTTAATTCCCTGAGAGCCTAGTGATTCCGTATTCCCCCTATTATATGTGCCATCAGCAATCAAGTTGATATGCTTTCCATCTTTGTCTACTGCTGCATCTGTAGGATCTCCTCCAAGAGATAATATAGCTAAAGATATCCTGTGCCATTCAGTTGCTTTTTGAGCATCTAGCTTATCTTCTGTGGAGTATCTCTGCTGAATAAAGTTTTTTAGCATTGCTAAATAAGAAAAATAGTCATCATCATAACCCATTCTTCCTAATCCTACTGCATACCAATCAGCAGAACCATTTCCAGCTTCAGAAATAACCTTTTTATTAAACAAGCTTTTATTTTTTCCACTACCCTCAGATTTTTTCCAATCAACAATACCTATTATTGTTTCTTCTAAATTGGATAAAGTATAATCTTTATGCTGTGCATATGCATAAACAGGCACACTGGATAAAATAAATATTACCGTCAAAATAAGAACTGCTGTTTTATTTATCAATCGCTTCATAGATTTATTTTCACCATACCTTATCGTAATTTTGTCCTTGTCCACCAGTTGCTTTATATCCTCCAATATCCTTTCCATATGCTAGTGTGAATCTTATGCGAACCACATCACCATCTTTAAAAACAACATCAGAGAAGCCATATCCAGGAAAAGATCCATTTACAGAATACATCCATCCAGAGCCTTGACAATAGTCAAATTCACCAATACTATCATCATAGCGTTGTTCTTTCCACTCTAATCCATCCTTATCAATGGCTTGTCTTAAATCTTCTGGTATAGATACTCCAGTTGCTATACCTGGTTTCATAATTCTTGACAAGTAAAACCCTATATCAAGAGAACCGGTATGCTTATACTTGAATCCCTTTTCCTCTAAAAAACGAGTGAGAAAATATGAACCAGTTTCTCCTTGACGGATTGGCACTTTAACTGGTGCTACAATGTATCCGAGTCCTAGTACATTTGCGTCTACACTAATTGTAATTTCTCCAATCTTTTCTCCATCTGCAACGGTTTTACAATTAATTTTATAACTATAATCATTATATCTTCCGTCCGAATCCTTAATTCTAATATCTAGCGTATTTGCTCCTCCTTGGAGATAAAGAAGGTAGCTTGTAAACTCTGATTGCCATGTATTTTTATACACTTTTCCATTTAGCTGTACGGTAATACCCTCGCTATAAATTCTATTTCCCTTATAATCTTCTGGAAGTAAATCTAAAGTAAATTCATTACCCATTATTGTCATACCATCAGTTACATTTATATGTTTAATTGCAGGTTTAGTCCCTTCATCTGCAATAGGCACATATTTAATAACATAGGATGCCTCAGCCAAAGTAACTAATTTTCCATTCACTATATCCGTTGCTTTTAAACGAATAATATTAGCTCCAATATTCAATGGAACTGTATATTCATTTTCTGCCACAGGCAAAATAGTTTTCTTATTGCAAACTACAGTTAATCTTCCTTTGCTTGAAAAATTAATAATAGCTGCTTTGAATGAAAAGGTATCAGTATTAACAGTTTGATTTACTAAATCAGTCTCAATCTTTGAATCTTTTGGCAAACGACACTGTATTGTATAAGTCTGCTTATCGCTCTTTCCTCCACTTTCTGCAAATAACTCAATGGTATTTTCTCCTTCATTTAACTTTGCCCTATATTTATTATCGGAAGAAGATTTCAACTCCTCACCGTTACACTTCACTGTAACTGGAACCTCTTTTTTTTGTAGAGTTGCAGAGGCAGTAAAATCCAAAGTATCTGTTTCAACTGTTTTATTTTTTAAATCCGAACGTATTACAAGATTCCCTAAGTCTACGTATACAACGTAGTCTTGATATAACGTCATTTTTTTCCCTTGCTTATCCACATAGGTAACTGAAACTTTAATTTCATTTTTACCTTCCTCAAGCAAAACATTTCCTTTAAACTGTGGTTGTTGAATGTTATTTATATAAACTCTTTCTTCTTTAACCCTTAAATTTTCCTGTTTATGATTGATTTTAAAAGAATAATCCCTAGAATAGACAACCTCTCCATTTTTAATGGTAGTAGTAAAATATACAGTATCCGTCGTATCTCCTGAAGAAATTTGGAAATCTCCAGGATTATTAGGATTTACTTTATCACTATCTCCTATATTGTCAGAAGTCTCTCCTATATCGCCCTTACCATCATTTTTATCATTTGATTCCAAGCTATCCTCATCAATGTTCTCATCTGATACTTCTGCTTTGTTAATATCTGCATTTCCTAAATTAGCAAGATATTCACCCTCTAGTCCAATAGTCTTTCCAGCATTAGGCATCATTTTTGATGAGGTTGACTCAGTATTCAATGGATTTTCCGGCTGAACCTTTGTTTGGAATCCTGTTAAAACCATAGATATAATAAGTAAAAGTGGAACAACTGAAATAGTCAAAAAACGTATTAATTTTTTATTAGTTTTTTTCATAAATCTCACCTTATATAATTAATAAGACAGCGAAGGCTATTGTCAAAATCAAATAGCCTTCACCGCATTTAAACAATTAATTTTTATTTTAAACTCTACGTCTTGATGAACTTCTCATTGCCAAAATACCTGCTACTGATAAAATACCAGTAATAGCAAAGTAAATTAAATTATTTTCATCACCTGTTGAAGGTACCTCTTGAGTTCTTTCATCCTCTGAAGGCTTTGTATCTTCTGAAGGCTTTGTATCTTCTGACGGTTTTTCATCTTCTGAAGGTTTTTGACCAGAATCAGCATCTTCCTTCAAGGTCTTTAAGGAAGCTTCTGCATCAGTTAATACATTATAGTTGTCAACTCCAGCCTTTGAATCTTCTGGAAGTGCATCATATGCCTTACGTGCCATAGTAATTGCCTCTTCACTATCAAGACTTACTGTTCCGATATTATTAATTGATGTTTTAACATTCTCAATTTCATTAATTAAAGATTGAAGTTCTTTTTCTGCATCTAATAATGTCTGGTAATTCGTAATCTTAGCCTTTTGCTCTGAAGTTAGGACTTCATAAGCCTCTCTAGCTTTTCTTATATCTTCTGCCTTAGAATAAGAAACTTTTTTATTAGCTTCTATTTGAGATACCACATTACTTATAGCGTCATATTCAGCTTCAGCAGCAGTTAAAACATTGTAGTTAGAAACATATTCTTTTAAAGACTCATCTAAAGCATCATAGCTTTTTCTAGCTATATCGATTGCCTTGCCACTATCTAGAGTTACATCTCCAATAGCATCAATTAATCCTTTAACATGAGTAATTGTATCTTGATCTCCTGATGATAATATAACTAGGTCAATATAAGTTTCAGGAGGGATAACAGTTACATTTGTTTCATTTCCATTTTCAGCATTAAACTTATCACCATACTTAACATAATTGTAGGAAATAGTAATATCAGTATCTGATTTTGTTAATGGATCCTTAGAAAATGAAACATATTTAGTAATATCTCTTTGTAATCCATTCATAAGATAAGCTGTAACTTTCATTCCAGTGGAATCAAATGTTTCTCCTTCCACATAAGTGGTTTTTTGTGGCTTTTCAGTAATTGCTATATGATCTATTTTGCTACCTAAAGCCATCATACGTGCAGAGTCATTCTTAAAGTACATTGTACCTTCACTGTCTACAATTGGACTGCAAATTGCATATTGTGCTTCATCTCCAGATGGTGTAAATAGTACAGGTGCACACCCCTTCAATATTTCACCATTACCATATTGTTCAGTTACTCCATCAATAACTGAAGTTACTCCAGGCTTATCTTTTATTACACGCACTTGTCCAGGTGTATAATTATCTATAAAGTAAACATATGCATATCCATCTTCATCCTCATAAGCAGTAGATAACAATCCGCTAGTTTGAGGATATCCTTTTGTAGGTGCTTTATATGCAATTTCCCATTTATTTAGATCAATTACAGTAATATTATGTCCACTATACTGTCCAAACTGTGAAGTTCCTGAAACTCCTATATATGCACGTCCATTATGAACAACAGGAGTAGATGTACTCATTGGAGGTAATTCTGGTTCATTTGCACCATTATCAAGTAAAATTTCTTTAAGGTCATATCCTTGAACACCTGATGGATCCTTTTTAAAAGTTCCATCTTTATTCACTGCAACACTGTAGAAACTTCCACCTTTACAAGTGAAATAATAACGATTTGTTACCTTATCATAAGATACAGATGATCTTATATCACCGTTTAAATTTTCAATTTTGTCAATTATTTCTCCTGTCTTTGGGTTCAATGAAAGAAAATTTGAAGTATCTGATAAATATCCGCTTACTCCATCATCTGTGCCTACAAGTACAAAGTCATTACATACATAAGATCCAGCCCAGTAGAAACCTCCACGTTGTTCATGCTTCCATGTAGCTTTTTTTTCTTCTAGTGTATTATGAATATCTTCATCTGTGACTGAAACACATACATAATTTGCCTCTCTTCTTTCATTTTTCCAAAATCCAGTATACACATAGCCGTCATTATATACAATTGGACTATTAGGTTGTCCTCTTAATGAGTCTTTATAAACCCATAATGATTCTAAAGTGTCAGCATTGAAAGCTTGAATAGTACCATTAGCTAATCCTACAAAAATCATTCCTTCAGCATATGTTGGTGGAATTATATTGAAATTTGAATTTCCAACCATTTTGCCCGTTTGTTCCATAACTTCTCCTGTGAACTTATTCATTTTATAAAGTGATTTTCCAGAACAAAAAACTAAATAGTCATCAACAATAATTGGAGATCCAATTGCATTGCCGCCATAGCCTGATCCTTTTTTAGTTGACCAATATAAAGTAGCTTCATTTGCATTTTTAGGAGTTTTCATATTTACAACAGCATTATTGTTTTGATCACCTCTAAAATTTGGCCACTGAGACGGAATATTAGGCTTTATAGCCTCATTATCCGTTGCTTTTTCTAATACTATATTAAGTGTTTCTTCACCAGCTACAAAACTATCAGCCTTAGACACATAACCATACTTTGTAGCAATATAATCATATTTTAAGCCATTCTTTAAAGAATATTTCCCATTTTCAAGAGGTAGAATACGATTTCCATCTACATCAGTTAAGAATATAATTGCATCTTCTGGTGTTGTAGAAATTTTAACCTCAACAGCTAATTCACTATCACTTGGAAGCACTGATACTTCACATTCTGATGTATGGTTGCCATCTAATGTTGTAACTTTAATTATAGCTTTTCCCTTAGCATTGGCTGTTACAAGTCCATTTTCATCAACTGATGCAATATTGCTATCAGAAGATTCCCAAGTTACTTTCTTATTTGCAGCATTATTAGGAGCTATTTTAGCTTCTAATTGAAGCTTTTCACCATTTTTTATCTCTGCATTGTTTCTATTTAGAGAAACTCCTGTAGCAGCAATACCCCCTGAACCATCTTTAAACTTAAATGCAACAGCGTTTACAAGCTTTAATTTGCTATCTTTCATTATGAAAGTATCAGCATTTCCATCTCCTGTTTTATCAACTTTTACTCTAAGTTTGAAAGATCCATCGTCTAACTTCTCAAGTGTATATTCTCCTTCTTCTTGCATAGGATATTGATCTAAAGTCTGATCATACCAAGCACAATACTTTGATATATCAGATCCAGCAGGATAGTAAATATATACATATTCTGTTCCTGAAGGTATTTCAGCATTGAATAAAGGTATTGTAGTTTTTTCGCCATCATTCCCAGGGTCTACTGAAATCTCACTTCTCTCAATATTTGTTACTTCTGTTGTTCCATCTGTTAATGTGATTTTAATAGGCATTTCTCCAGTGGTACTTGCTGATGCAGATACTGGCGGAACAAATATAGAAAATACCATCATAAACACAAGAAGGATAGACAAAATCTTTTCCTTATTTTTTCTCACAATATTCTCTCCTTTACTTATTTAATTAAAACTTTAAAATATTTTGAAGCTTCATATAAGCTTTATCTACAGCCTCTTGTTTTGCATTCAACTGTTCTGCAACTGTAATAGCGTTTTCATAAGCTTGTTTTACGCCTTTCTTAGCCAAAATTTTATCTTTATCATCAGCTGAATTAATACGTGCAATTTCTGTCATCAATTTATCTTTATTAGCAACAGAGTAATAATCAGTGTTTACTCCACCCATTGCATATCCTCCACCAATGTCAGCACCATAACCATAAAGAGTAAATTGGACACGTACAACATCTCCATCAGATACATATGAATCAGCAAAACCTACATTAGGAAACTTAGAGTTAATTGCATACATCCAACCAGACATAGATGTATAATCAAACTCACCTAATCCATAAGGTTTATTATTTTCATCAACATAAAGAGCATCTTCTAAAGCAATTCCTTCCTTTTCTAGTACTGATATTAAATCCTTTGGAATCTGATCTGTTGGATTGAGAGGTAAACTTAGTTTCTTTCCTTTTGCAGGGTCTTGGCAACCATATTTAAAACTACTATCGTTGTATAAGTTGTTTGCTCCCCCATTTCCTAAAATCGCTAAATAAAAAGAGCTTTCCAAATTACCTGTACGACTATAGGAGTATCCATGTTCAGTTAAAAGTCTGTCCAACATTACAGCAGCATTTTCACCTTCATAAATTGGCACCTGCATTGGAAGTTCAATAAAACCACTTCCAATTGTTAAAGCTTCTATTGTCCATGTTGAATATCCAATGAGATCTCCAGGCTGTGCCTTTTGATATATTATCCTATATGTTTGAGATTTTCCCCCAGCAGATACAATAACAGTATTTTCACCTTCTTTGATAAATTTAAGAGTATAGCTTGTTTTTACATCATCGTCCCAATTAACCTTGACAGGGTCACCATTAAGTGTCACTGATGAAACTATCTTCTTATTGTTTGCATCTCTAGCAATAACATCAAAGGTTTTTTTACTTCCTTTTAAAGTCATGCCATCTGTCAATGTGGTTTCAATGGATATTTCACCAGTGGTACTTGCTGATGCAAATACTGGCGGAACAAGTATGGAAAATACCATCATAAACACAAGAAGGATAGACAAGATCTTTTCCTTATTTTTTCTCACAACATTCTCCCCTTTACTTAAAATTTTAAAATATTATATATTAATATAACTTTAAAGTTATATTTACATGGCATGTCCTTCTCTATCTCAATTCAAAAATAAAAGCAGACTATCTTTCGACAGCCTGCTTTTATTTGTATCACAAAAAAATAACCATTATGAAAAACTCCATAATGGCAGAAAATACTATTTATAATATGTGCACTACACCTATTATCCAGACCACCTCTTCTGCCGAAAGGCTAAATATTGTCTGTAATTACAGCAGATATTCTGACTTAGCTTCACCCTACTTACCCGCCTTCCCAGAGAAACCTCTCCAGTGACATTATTGGGTTTTCGTCCACCATACAGCAGCGTGACTGTTACGGATTTACACCGTATTCCCATTTAAGTATGCTATTACGCATGCACTGTAATCATAATATATTTAATTATAATTAAATATTAACATATATGGATATTATAAGTCAATATAAAAAGCGAATAATATACATATATATGGTAATATAAGAAAATTACTCTTGCTACTTTTATATTTTTATCCTAATAGTATATCTCATTTGCATCTTTCGGCATTACATTAACGCCTTTTAAAAATTTATCCCATTCATTTTTCTCTAAAAATTTATACACATATTTTCCTGACTTTCCTATACTAACGGTGAAATTTGTTTCAAATCCTATTTTCCATCCCATGATTCGTATTAGTTGAGAGCGTACATAATAATTTAGCATGTCCATTACATATGGAATTTCTTCTCTCCATAATCCTTTTGCTACATTGTTTAAGCACCACCAGAATTCATTGCAGGTATCAAGAAACTGACCCTCTATGGGTCTCTTTACCCAATAATCCTCATCTGTTGCCTCAGGCATATCTGGAAGACATTCATCTTTATCAAGCAATATTTTGCAAAGTCTGTCATTTCTAATTTCTTTTAGCACATGAGGTAAAGTGCATACATGAAGGTCTAATCTGTTTCCATCTTCAAACTGAATAAGCCATCCATAACTATTCTCTATATCATGCTTATAATAGTAACCTTCTTCAGGATACTGCATATACAAACGCTTACCAAAAATGTCGATCCAATCTCTCTGCTCTATAAAAGATTTTGTTTCTTTTACAACGTATATGATATCATAATCCTGAAAGATATCTGGTATAACATTAGGGTTTGTCCTTGAACCATTCATATATACCGCACGTATTCTGGTATCATTCTTTGCAATACCTAAGATTAAATTAAACATTTCCTTCTCACTACGCATTTGCCCCTCCTATTAAATTGCTTTTTATATTCCTAATTTATATTATTATTGAGCTAAGTGCTCCACTTTCTATCAATATAAAGGTTCCTATCATAATAAATATTACTGGTACTAATATATCTTTATATTTCTCTATCTTATCCTTTATGAATGGATAGTTTACTAGTTTTATAGCAAATATACACCATAGACCTATCATAAAAGCAAATATTATAATTGTAACAATTAAATATATTGGTGTCATAGTTGTAAACATAGGAATATAAATTCCTATATTATCCGCTCCATTGGCTATGCTTATCATGCATACCTTAATTACATCTGCTGGTATATATTTTTTTAGTAAATTAGGTGTTGAAATCTTTGATGAATCATCTCCTACTTCCACCACATCATTTTCTTCAACTTTACATCTTTTATATTCATAAAGCTCCTTTATTCCAATAAATATTGGTATAAACCCTAAAAATCCTATATACTTCTCTGATATTATAGAAATACCTAAAGCTCCTAAAACACTTATTAGTACCAACATACCTATTCCTATATATTGACCTATGCATACATACCGTTTTTTCTTGTTTGAATTTGCTTTTGAAAAAAGTATCATAAGCACAAATATGTCATCTATATTTGTGCTTATAAACGAAAGCACTGCTGAAATAATTATAGGAATCATTGACTCTCCCCCATAAAATTTATAATGTCAATTCAGCTATAAGTGGATAATGGTCTGATGGATACTTCCCATTTTCATTGTATCTCACAATCTCACTACTCATAACATTAAACTCATCTGAAACAAATATATAATCTATGTGTAACCCTTTAGTAGAACCTTTAAATTTGCTCATGGTAGATTCACTATACATTTCTTTATTGCTTTCTTGAACAGCTATAAAGTTTCTCTTATCCTTATTTAAGGCTATAAAGTTTTGTATTGTCTTGCTACCTGGTGTTGCATTAAAATCTCCCATAACCATAACAGGTACATTTTCTGATTCGTAATTCTGCTCTATAATTTCACTTATCTTTTTAAGTCCATAATCTCTGGCCCATGGTGATATGCAATCTAAGTGTGTATTATAAACTCTCACCATCTCTCCACTTTCCATCTCTATTAATGCTGTTGTGCATATCCTGGGAAATAATGAATGCCACTGAGAACTTCCTACTCTTTCAGGCTTATTTGATAGCCAAAAGGTAGTATGATTTTTTATTGTATGGTTCTTTTTAACTAAAATATCATTTTTCTCAGCAAAAAGTTTTTTAGTCCTTGCCTCTCCAACTATATTATACTGATCTTTTACACTTTCACTTAAATCTCTAAACATGCTATTATTAAGTTCTTGAACTCCTATTATATCAGGAGAATACATTCCTATTATATTATTAACCATGGTCTTTCTACTCTTCCATGGATTTCTTATATCAAATATGCTATCTGTTCTAAGGTTAAATGTCATAACTCTCACTATTTTCACCCGCTTAATTAAAGTATATTATAAAAATTATATCATAAAAGCCATGATAATGAACCGACCCCCAAAAGTTAGACCAAAAACCTAACGAATTGGAGGTCGATTTTTTATGGCAAAATACAGTTATGAATTTAAGAAA
>ERZ781272.124-NODE-124-length-103545-cov-21.971427_pt1 | contig 103545 bp, 103 predicted proteins | sample MGYA00375850_ERZ781272 | MGnify/ENA primary metagenome ERZ781272 (study PRJEB29790, sample SAMN06051246) | human gut metagenome | host: Homo sapiens | place: USA: Cincinnati, Ohio | collected 2013-06-21 | study: EMG produced TPA metagenomics assembly of the Gut...
TTTCAGAATTGTTTAATCAATTCCTACAACTCATCAACTGACTTCGTCTAGTATAGCAGAGTCATATTCATTTGTAAAGGGCTTTTTTGAATTATTTTATTGGTTGTTTATTCCATATTAATGTTTTATCTTTATATTACCTATATCATATATTAATGGGGGAACATAAGTTATTATATTCCCCCATTTGATTTGATTTATTTTCTATAAATACTTAAACAGCCATATATTCTGCTATATTCATGATATGATCGCCTATTCTTTCAAAATCAGTAATCAATTCTGAATATATTACGCTTATGTCACCTTTACACTCATTCTTTAATAATCTACATAATTGATTCTCTCTATATACAACAGCCATCTCATCGATCTTATCTTCCATCTCTATTACTTGACCTAACTCTTTAACTGTAATATTATCCTCTAACATGTTGATATTTTTAAGATTGCCTAATGCAACACGTTTCATATCCTTAACTTCCATCTCCACTGTCTCAGCCAATGTAGAGCCTTTTTCTTTTAATAGATCTGCATAACCTGATATATTTACAGCGTGATCACTAATACGCTCAATATTACCAATTATGCCTAGATACATACTAATTGCTTTACCATCTTGCTCTGACATCTCTACAGATATAATACTTGATATATACTTAGATATCTCAGCATTAAGGAAATCTATATACTCTTCATTCTGTTCTACTTTATCAACCTTCTTCTCTTCCCAGTGCAATACCTGGTCAAAAGATAGTTGTACATTCTCTACAGCTAAGTTATACATACGATTTACTTCTTTATGAATTTGAGAGATAGCAACGCTTGATCCACCAAAGGAATGATTAATAATTGCTGATGGTGATATAAACTGAAGTTTCATCTCACCAGTAGTCTCATCTTCTCGCTCAGGAAGGATTTTCTTGGCAATCTTTTCCAGATATGTTCCAACTGGTAATAATAGCAATGTAGTCACAATATTAAATATTGTATGTACATTGGCAATTTGTGCTGCTGGATTATTTGGCGTAACCTTAATAATCCAATCCGCAAACGGAAACACTAGGCAGATACCTGTGAATATTACAGTTCCTATTATATTAAACATTAAATGTATGATTGTTGTTCTTTTTGCGTTCCTTGTTGTACCAATTGATGCAAGTACTGCTGTAATACATGTCCCAATATTCTGTCCAAACAAAACAAATACAGAATTATTCAATGTTATGGCACCACTCAATGATAAAGCTTGTAATATACCAACTGAAGCTGAAGATGATTGGATAATTGCAGTGAATATTGCTCCTACGGCAATACCAAGGAACGGATTAGATAGATTCGTTACTATATCCATGAACACTTGTGAATCTCTTAAACCACTCATGCTTCCGCTCATCATCTCCATACCAACAAATAAGACTCCAAGTCCTCCTACAATATGTCCTATATGATATAGCTTCTTTGACTTTAAGAATACTATAAATACGACACCAACAATTGCAAACAACGGTGCAATTACTCCAACATCAAGTGCAATTAATTGCCCTGTTATTGTAGTTCCTATATTTGCGCCCATAATTACCCATATTGCTTGTCTTAATGTCATAAGTCCAGAATTAACAAAACCAACCACCATAACTGTAGTTGCTGAAGATGATTGAATTACCGCTGTAATTGCTGCACCAACTGCTACTCCCATAAATCGATTGGATGTTAGCTTTTCAAGAATCTGCTTCATCTTGTTTCCGGCAGCCTTTTCTAGGCCATCGCTCATCATATTCATTCCTAGTAGGAATAAAGCTAAACCACCAAGTAATGATAAAAACTGTGTAATATTCATAATTACCTTCCTTTTCTTATACTAGTATAATACATAAAACACCATTGACAATTATAGCGTATTCTTAGCGCAAGTCATGTTAATATTCCGCTAAGATTTTTTATATGCTATCAAATCAATGATTATAGCACATAAAACACAAAAAAGCTATTGCTTCACCATGAACTTAGTAAAGCAATAGCTTCTTGTTATTCTTTGTTATTCTTCGTCGACTGTATCGGTTTCCAGTATTGCTATTTCATACTTTTCAAGAATAATCTTTTGAATACGATCTCTTGTTTCTGAATTAATCGGATGTGCAATATCTCTGTACTCTCCATCTCCAGCTCTTCGACTAGGCATCGCGATAAATAATCCCTTTTCCCCTTCGATAACTTTAATGTCATGAACAACAAACTCATTATCAAGCGTAATAGAAACCACTGCTTTCATCTTGCCTTCTTTACTTACCTTCCTTACTCGAACGTCTGTAATCTGCATTAGAGTAAACCCCCTTTTGTTTAAACTTATAAGTCAATAAATAAGTCATATTTTTCGCTTTATATTTAGAAGAATCTAATAGATACGATTCTTTCAGCGACTTAACAAAAACACCTTTACAATACATATCTTTCGTTCTTCTCAATGACAATTTTGATTTCACCATTCTCACCAACATGTCTTGTATTCGAACGAATTGTATCTCTACTTTCTACAATACAATTTTCAATATATGTATTGTCTCCAATATGTACATCATTTAATATAATTGAGTTCTTAATTACGCAGTTATTCCCAACAAACACTTTCTTAAATAGCACCGAATTTTCAACTTGTCCATTGATTATACAACCGCTTGATACTAGGCTGTTCTTAACAACAGAATCTTTATTGTACTTAGCTGGTGGCATATCATCTATCTTAGAATATACCTCCGGATACTCCCTGAAGAAATAATCTCTTATCTCTTTATTAAGAAAATCCATATTCGTTTTGTAATAAGATTCTACAGTCGCAATATTACTCCAATAACTATCAAGATTATAAGCATAGATTTTTTTCAAATTCTTATATCGAATGAGAATATCTTTAACAAAATCGTGTCTTTCTTCTACAGCTGATTTTTCAATTAACTCAATTAATTGTCTTCTTCTAATTATGTAAATACCTGTAGACACTGTATCTTGTGATGTTACAATCGGTTTTTCTTCAAATTCTACTATCCTACCATCTTCATGGGTTTTAACAACACCAAAGCGACTTGCATCTTCTCCGTCTTCCAGTTTCTTACAAACAACAGTAATATCCGCCTTCTTAGCTATATGATACTCCAAAACTTTATTATAATCAAGCTTATATACACAATCTCCAGATGCGATAATTACATATGGTTCATGACTGTTTTTTAAGAAACTAAGATTTTGATACATTGCATCTGCTGTACCACGATACCAGAAACTATTATCTGCTGTTATCGTAGGATTAAACACATACAAACCACCTTGTTTTCTACCAAAATCCCACCATTTCGATGAATTTAAATGTTCATTTAATGATTTTGCATTATACTGCGTAAATACGGCAACTTTTTGTACATGAGAATTTGACATATTACTTAACGCAAAATCAATACTTCTATATCCACCAGCAATAGGCATTGCTGCAATTGCCCGTTTACTTGATAATTCCTTCATTCTACTACTATTTCCGCCTGCTAATATAATTCCTATTGCTCTCATTACATGTCACCTGCCTTAATTAAAGTCTCTCCACTAGGTAAATATCCATTCTGATAATCATCTGGTTTTGTTACTCCTGAAATAGCGGTATTCTTACCAACTTTAATATTATCAGGGACATATGAGTTTTCTCCTATTGTAACCAAACCAAATGAATATATATTTGGTTCTACAACGTTTGGTACCTCTTCACCAACTCCGAGCTCAACATTATTACCGATATCTACACTTTCAGCAATAATAGCTTTATTGATTTTACAATTCTTTTCTATTCTAGTAGATGTCATAATGATTGAATCTCTAACTACAGTTCCTTCTCCTATATACACACCCGATCCAATTACTGAGTTATATACCTCTCCATATATTTCTGCACCTTCTCCAATAATTGCTCTATCGACTTTTGCATCTTTAGAAATGTATTGTGGTGGAATGATATCACTCTTCGTATATATCTTCCAAAATTCTTCATATAAATTAAACTCAGGAAATAAATCAATTAATTCCATATTTGCTTCCCAATAAGCACCTAGAGTACCAACGTCTTTCCAGTAACCATTGTACTCATATGCAAAAATTCGATTACCATTCTCGTGGCAATACGGAATGATATGTTTACCAAAATCACATCCTTGTTGATCTGATAGTTTAATTAAAGCATTCTTTAAAATTTTCCAGCTAAATATGTATATACCCATTGAAGCTAAATTGCTTCTTGGAACTTTCGGTTTTTCTTGAAAATCCGTTATTTTCCCATTCTCGTCCGTGATTACAACCCCAAAACGACTTGCTTCTTCCATCGGTACTGGTATTGTTGCTATCGTCACATCCGCGTTATTGGCTTTATGATATTCTAACATAACTTCATAATCCATTTTGTAAATATGATCTCCGCCCAAAATCAGAACATATTCAGGATTATAATAATTCATATATTCCAAGTTCTGGTATATAGCATTTGCAGTTCCTGTATACCATTCACTACAATTACTCTTTTCATGTGGTGGTAATATAGATACTCCACCAACATTACGGTCTAAATCCCATGGAATACCAATTCCAATATGAGTGTTAAGTCTTAATGGTTGATATTGTGTTAGTACACCAACCGTGTCAACTCCTGAATTAATACAATTACTTAACGGGAAATCAATAATACGATATTTTCCGCCAAACGCAACAGCAGGCTTTGCAACTTTCGAAGTTAAAACTCCTAGTCTTGAACCTTGTCCTCCCGCAAGTAACATTGCTATCATTTCTTTTTTTATCAAGTAATCACCTCTTGTTGTTTTATGTTTTCCATTATACCATGAATCCATTTAAATGTGAACAAAAATTCCCAAATCTTAATTGTTAATTTTTTACTTATAAACTAATTGATTACAATTCCCCTCCTAATCATTTTTGGTATTTGCCTTTTTCTTTTCATTATTCTTACATTTCTTCTACTTCTAACACTAATTTAGTGGGTAAATAGCACCATTTAAAACTTCATTACGGTATTCTTGGCCTGTGATAAACTGATAAATTTAACCATACGTCATTTTCTATTTGTTTTTTTCATAGAAATGGTTATAATAACAATATATTATCATATACTAATTTAGAATAGGAAGTGTCGTTCCATGTATAAAATCAATTTTAATGAACCAATCCACATTCACTTTATTGGAATTGGCGGAATCAGTATGAGTGGTTTTGCCGAACTGTTACATACAGCAGGCTTTACTATTAGCGGTTCTGATTCCAAGAAGAGTAAAATCACAGAGCACCTAGAAGCAAAAGGCATTACTATATTATATGGCCAAAAGGCTAGTAATATTACTCCGGATATAGATTTAGTTGTATACACTGCTGCTATTCATCAAGATAACCCAGAAATGCAGGCCGTTTTACAACAAAATATACCACGGATGGACCGTGCTGAAATGGTTGGGCAAGTTATGCTTAACTATAAGAATGCAATTGCTATATCAGGTACTCATGGCAAAACTACTACTACATCAATGATTTCGCAAATCTTTCTTGAAGGAGATTTAGATCCAACTATCTCTGTTGGCGGAATACTAAAAGCAATTGATGGCAATATACGTATTGGTAAATCAGATAACTTCATTACAGAAGCATGTGAATATACCAACAGTTTTCTTAAGTTCAATCCAAGATATAGCATTATCTTGAATATTGAAGAAGATCATCTTGATTTCTTCAAAGATATTAATGATATTCGTCATTCCTTTCAATTATTCGCTAAAAGGCTTCCTGATGATGGTGTATTATACATCAATGGCGAAATTGATAACTATGAAGAAATCACTCGTGACCTACCTTGTAAGGTTGTATCCTATGGTATTCAATCAACTCCTGATACTTCTTATACTTATAGTGCTACAAACGTCTCATTCAATGACAGCGGATACGGCGAGTACGATTTAATGCACAACGGTGAGTTTATCGATCACATTACTTTAGGGGTAGTTGGTATGCATAACGTATCAAACTCTTTACCTTCAATAGCTTTAGCCCTTGAGCGTCAAATTCCAATGGAAGTTATCAAACGAGGTTTAGCTGCTTTCCACGGAACAGAGCGAAGATTTGAGTACAAAGGTGAGGTTGCCGGTATTACAATTATTGATGATTATGCACATCACCCGACAGAAATCAAAGCTACTTTAGATGCTGCAAAACGTTATCCACACAAATCAACATGGTGTGTATTCCAACCACATACGTACACTCGTACGAAAGCATTCTTAAAAGATTTTGCAGAGGCTCTAACTTTAGCTGATAAAATCGTATTAACAGATATCTATGCTGCACGTGAAGTTAACACTGGCGAAATATCTTCAAAAAATCTCCAAGCAGAATTACAACAACTTGGTAAAGAAGTATACTATTTCTCATCATTTGAAGAAATTGAAAACTTTTTATTACAAAATTGTACTAACGGCGATTTGTTGATAACTATGGGCGCCGGAGACGTTGTTTCTATTGGAGAATCATTATTAGGTATGTAGTTATCCACATTATCCACAATCTTATCAACAATTTTCTTCAGATAAGATTGTGGATTATTTTTTTGCCTTTTCAAATGTAGGGGTCCCCTGTTTATAGGCCTTGCCCCGTACTCTCACTCTCTTCTTACAAGTTATCCACATTATCCACAAATTATATCCACATCCGCCTAAAAACTAAATACCAAAATCCCCTATTTGCATTATATTTGGATTATGCTATAATGTTAAAACATTGATGACAACGGAGATCCACTCCCCCCTGTTAATATATTTTTAGAAAGGATTAGATCGTATGAAACCTATTACGTTACATACCAATCACATGAATGATGTAACAATAATCTCTAATATCTTTATTGACGAATATATGCCAAAAGCAAATGGATCTTTTGTAAAAGTATACCTCTATCTTCTTCGTCTCCTATCTAGCTCAGACAAAATCGTATCTGTTTCAGTTATCGCTGATTTTCTCGAGGACTCTGAGAAGGATATTATTCGCGCGTTGAGTTACTGGGACAAAACTGGAGCTCTTACATTAGAGAAAGATAGAAAAGATAATATTATTGGTATCACTCTTAATGACTTAACAATTGAAGATCAAACTGCTTTCAATGAGATTGCTGCATCCTCCTCTCTTATTGATGATAATATTAACAGTTTAGATTCTGAAGACTCTAACCGGATTTCTACTATTTTAAATGACAAAATGGAAGAACCTAAGACATTTGAGAAGCCAACTTATTCTCCTTCCCAAGTGGAAGCTTTAACTAAGAACGATGAAATCAAGTGGCTTATGAATATTATTGAAATCTATTTGGAACGACTATTAAAACCTACAGATATACAATTGATTCTGTTTTTATACGAAAATGTTGGTTTTTCTGTTGAATTAATTATGTATCTATATGAATACTGTGTATCAAAGAATAAGAAGAATTCTTCTTATATCGAAGCAGTTGCACTTAAATGGGCAGAAGAAGGCATTGATACTGTAGAAAAAGCAGAAGCTACTGCTATTGCATACAATGCCAATTTTAATGCGGTTTCTAAGGCCTTTGGCATGAATCGTATGCCTGGTGCTATTGAACAGAAATTCATAACGAATTGGATTAATAATTATGCCTTCAGTATTGATATTATTATTGAAGCATGTAATAGAACAATTTTAGCTACCCAAAAGCCAGATTTTAAATATGCAGATAAGATTCTTGAAAGTTGGTTTAAAAAGGGAGTTCACCATCTATCTGATGTTGAAAAACTTGATTTAGAGCATGCAAAGACAAGCGCTTCCAAGCCATCTTCTGCAGCTAGACCGACAAATAACAAATTTAATGCATTCCCACAGAGAACGTATACAGCTACGGATTACTCTTCTCTTGAACAACGTTTATTAAATAAACAATAAGGAGGCTGAAATGAATGCAATTAAAGAATTTTCAATATAATAAAATTCTTAGAGAGTATGACAGACGTCAATTAGAAAATAGGCATGAATTAGAGGAACGTATTAATCGAATCTACTCTATTTTACCTGAATTAAAAGAAATTGATGACCAGATTGTATCAAACTCCATTCAAAGTGCTAAACTATCTTTAATGGGTGATGATCAGTCTCTAAGCTCATTGGCAGATCGCAATATGGATTTATCCATGCGCAAAATTGAGATTCTTACTGAAAACGGATATCCTCCTAATTATCTTATGCCAACCTATCACTGTGAAGATTGCAAAGATACCGGATATATCGAAAATGAGAAATGTCATTGTTTTAAACAAGCCATTGTTGATCTTCTCTATTCGCAGTCCAATATTAAAGGAGTTATGGAGCAGGAGAATTTCTCAACTTTTCGTTATGATTTCTACACAGATGCCTATATAGAGGAAACCACGAAGTTAACACCTCTGGCCAATATTAAGAAAGTAGTTTCAAGCTGCAAAGAATATATTGATAATTTTGATACTACTTATTCAAATCTTCTACTGTATGGCAATGCTGGTGTTGGAAAGACTTTCTTAGCTAACTGTATTGCAAAAGAATTATTAGATCGTTCTCATACGGTTATTTATCTCACTGCTTTTCAACTGTTTGATATTCTTGAGAAAAACAAGTTTAATAAAGATCAAGAAAAAAGTGAAGCTAATGAACAGTTTGAATATATCTTAGATTGCGATTTACTTATAATTGATGACCTTGGTACAGAACTTAATAATAGTTTCGTAACCTCTCAATTGTACCTATGCATCAACGAACGCCATCTGCGCAAGAAATCAACTATAATATCAACCAATCTATCTTGGGATAATTTGAATACAAATTATAGTGAACGTATCTTTTCTAGGATCGCAAGTAATTATCGTCTTTTGAAGATTGTTGGAGATGATATAAGAATAAAGAAAGCATTTTCTACTTAATTTTCATTATACGCCTTGACTTGCGTGAAACATAATGGTATAAATTTTAGTGGACATTTTATGACACGTGTATACAACCGTTTACATTTTATGGAGGACGAAGTAATGCCACAACAAGAAAAATTAACTGAAACAATTCCAGTAGGAACGCTGGGAATCATCGCTTTAGAAAGTAGTTCAAATCTAGGAGAAAAGGTAAACGACTACATTGTAAAGTGGAGAAAGGAAAGAGAGAGTGAACACAAATCTACAATAGCATTTGCAGGATATCAAAGAGATTCTTATCTAATCAACGCATCTTGCCCTCGTTTTGGTTCAGGTGAAGCTAAAGGTACTATCAGTGAATCTGTACGTGGTACTGACCTTTATCTATTAGTTGATGTATGTAACCATAGCCTTACTTATAACATGAGTGGTCATGTAAATCATATGTCACCAGATGATCACTATCAAGATTTAAAACGTATTATCGCAGCCGTTGGCGGTAAAGCTAGAAGAATTACTGTTATCATGCCTTTCTTATACGAAGGAAGACAACATAAACGTAGCTCTAGAGAATCTTTAGACTGTGCGCTTGCACTTCAAGAATTAACGAATATGGGTGTTGAAAGTATTATTACTTTTGATGCACATGATCCTCGTGTTCAAAACTCAATTCCTTTAAAGAGTTTCGAAACAATTAAACCAACTTATCAATTTATCAAAGCTTTACTTCAAAATGTACCTGACTTAAAGGTAAACGCTAAAGATATGATGATTATCAGCCCTGACGAAGGCGCTATGGGACGAGCAGTATACTTCGCTAACGTACTTGGCGTGGATATGGGTATGTTCTATAAACGTCGTGATTATACTAAAATCGTTAATGGACGTAACCCAATCGTGGCTCATGAATTCTTAGGAACTGACGTAGAAGGAAAAGATGTTGTTATTATCGATGATATGATTTCTTCTGGTGAAAGTATGCTTGATGTAGCTGCTGAACTTAAGAGAAGAAAAGCTGGAAGAATCTTTGTAGCTGCAACATTTGGTCTATTTACAAACGGATTTGACAAATTTGATGAAGCTTATGAACAAGGATTAATCTATAGAGTTATTACAACTAACCTTGTTTACCAACCAGCTGAATTATTAACAAAAGAATATTATATCACTGCAGATATGAGTAAATACGTTGCATTATTAATCGATACTTTAAATCATGATGCATCTATCAGTGATTTATTAAACCCAACAGAAAGAATTCAAAACATCATTAACAAATATAAAAAATAATATTCCATAAAAATGTATAAAAGGAAGGTTGAATTATCAACCTTCCTTTTATTAATCTCTATTGAGTTCCTTCTCCATCATCAACAAAACCATCGTTACCATTATCAGGTGGCGTTATGTCTTCTGGTTCATCAACGACTCCATCTTCATCATCTGGTATCATTCCATCATCACCGTCATCTATTATGCCATCATCTATATCGGGAACATCTGTATCGTCGCTACCTCCTGATGGACCTTGGTTTCCAGACCCTGAACCACCTGGTCTTTCTGGTTTTTGTATATCATCAGGTTGCTGTGTTTCATCCTCATTGTCCTCAGTATCCTCAGTATCCTCAGGATCTTCTATTATTCCACCCTGATCATCTGTGATTTCATCTTCTTCATCCTCTTCCGGTTCAACTTCCTCAATTTCCTCTTGTAAGATGTCTTCTTTTGGTCTTGTATCTACATATTCAGGGAATGTCATACTATCAAGTCCCTCATGGATTTGCGTCATGAAGTCGTACCATATCTGACCTGGATAAGTGGAACCCATTAATCCATCTAGTTTCTGTGGCATATCATAACCTACCCACACACTTGTTGTGTAGTATGGTGTATATCCAACAAACCAACCATCTTTTCTTTCATTTGTTGTTCCGGTCTTACCTGCAGTAGCCATACCAGGAATACTTAATCCCCTTCCTGTTCCATACTTAACTACACCAGTCAGCATATCCGTCATCATTCTTGTAGCGTTCCTATCATAAACCTGGTAATCGCTCTTTTCGCTACCTACAATAACATTTCCTTCCGCATCTGTAATCTTTACAATACATGTTGGTTCACGGTAGATTCCATCATTCGCAAGTGTTGCGAACCCAGATGCCATCTCTACTGCACTAACACCGTTAGTAAAGCCACCTAATGAAGCCGCTGGATAATAATCATTCTTATCAATCTTAGCGAAATTCATTCTTTTCAGATAACGTAGTCCAACCTTCGGTGTAATCTCTTCAAACAACTTCCAAGCTATTGTATTCTTAGATTGCTCTACTGCTTTACGTAGTGTTATCTTACCTGAGTAAACACCATTAGAATTGCTAGGACCACCTTCAAACTTCTGGTCGATAACTGTTTCTTCTGGATAATGTCCACTTTCTAAAGCAGGTGTATATACGATTAAAGGTTTAATTGCACTTCCTGGTTGTCTATAACTTTGGAAAGCACGGTTTAGTGTATATCCTGTACTCTTTTGTTTTCTACCACCAACAATTGCTGTAACATAACCAGTTTCATTGTCGATGCATACTGCAGAGCTTTGTAATTTATACACACCATCATCTGTCACATCTGTAAACTTCGCTAGTGCCTCATCTACTGAATTCTGAAGAAGTTTTTGCTGTGTCATATCTATTGATGTATAGATACGATAGCCTGCTCTATAAAGTGATTGTTGACATTCACTATATAGGTCTGTGTATCTTTCCTTGTAATCTGCTTCATCCTCTTCGGATTCAAAATCAGAACGGAATGTAAATCCATTTGCTTGCATTAAAGCTCTAGTTGCAGAATGATTTACATATGTTTCTACATAATCTTTCTTATTAATCTTCTTAATGTCTAGTGTTATTTCTTGATCATTAGCTTCCTGATACTCTGATTGCGATATCTTGCCATCTTCGTACATTTGCTTTAAGATCCTATTTCTTCTCGTTATGGTATTATCAAAATTATCTATAGGATCAAATACCGTTGGGTTGTTTGGTATCGCACATAGAAAAGCTATCTCTGATAACGTCAATTTATCTACCTCTTTACTAAAATAGCCTTCACTTGCTGCTTGAATACCATAATATCCATTAGCAAAGTAGACGTTATTAATATAAAATTCGAGGATTTGCCATTTTTCATATTTCTTCTCTAACTCAGTCGCAATAAAGATTTCTTGAACCTTACGTTCCCAACTAACCGTATGAGTCAAGAAAATATTACGGCTTAACTGCTGGGTTATAGTACTTGCTCCTTGCTTTATAGCTCCCTTATTCTTAATTAATGCCAATACAGCTCTTATATTGGCTTTAAGATCCACTCCCTTATGCTTAAGGAAATTCTTATCCTCAATCGTTATGAAAGCGTCAACAACTTCTTGTGGTATATCAGAGTAATCAAGATAATATAGATCCTTTTCTCCTTTTAATTCTGATATAATCTTTCCATTTGCACCATATACTATACTTGTCTCGGTGGCTCTGAACGTATCTAATGTCGATTCACTAACAAACTGTCTCGCTTCTGATTGCATCTGTAAGATACTCTTACCATACTTGTTGTAAAACAACAGTATTAGGATAAACATAGCAATTAACATTACTAGACATAACACCTTACCTGCAAATTTCATATGATGCAATACCGGATGTTTCTTTCTGAATTTAATTGCTTTCTCTCTCTTTAACTGTTTCTTGGTTTTCGGTGTCTTTTTTCCACTTGATGTAGAACGCGTCTGTCCGCCACTGCTTGATGTGGTACGTGTTGGAGTTGTTCTACCTCCTGTACTACGGTTTCCCCCGGTAGCCGCCGAACGATTGGTCGTCCCCCTACTTGTTGTAGACTGATTTTTCCCCCGAGTACCGCTACTTTTGTTTCCATTATTTCTACTATCATTGTTCATACTTATACCCTACCTATTATTCCTTTATAATTCGATATAGTTATATGGAATCTGATGTTTATCTAATACTTGCCGTTCCCTATTGTGGCAAGTAAAGATAAGAATCTGGCGTGATGTTCTTACTGCTAATTCACGTATGGTCTCCTCTAATCGGTCATCATCATAGTATACGAAAGCATCGTCTAGAATCAGAGGCATCTCTTTATCCTTCAGAAGAAGGTCAGCTGCCACCAAACGTAGTGCCAGATATAATTGTTCCATGGTTCCTGTACTTAAGTACTCCATAGGAACAAAATCGCTTCCTTTCACTATTTTCATGTTTAGTTTTTCGTCGACTTTTACATCATAGCAATTACCGAGTGTAAACGCAGTCGAAATCTCTGAAATGGATTTATTTAACTTCTCTCCGAAATCGTCATGAATGGAAGCCGCTAGTTCTTGAATAATCTGAATACTAACATCAATAGCTGTTAGTTCTATATCTTCCTTCTTTCGTCTCTCCATAAGTTCGTCACGCAATGCTCTTTTCTTAGCATAATCTGCAATACTATCTTCTAATCTAGAAAACTCCCATCGTAGCTTTTCTTTCTTAGCACCTGCAGTCTCTATTAGACGAATAACTTCTTTTTCTCTAGCTTGTTTTTGTTGTAACATATCTTTTTGCTTATTTAATTGACATGCTAATTTATCAATTTCTTGATGCATCATTTTCATTGTTTCTGAATTCACTTCATTCATAGCAATAACTTTATTTGCATATGTCAATATATCTTCTTCTTGGGATTGCATCCTTGTTAGGAGACGCTTACTTATCTCTTGATATTCTTCTAAAGCCTGATTTCCTTGTAGTTTCTCTATATTACTTATCGGCCTGATTGCTGGTTTTTCTTCAATTGAAATCTTCCTCTTTTTATTCTCAATTAACTGTACCAGTAGGATACTAATTGTAAACAATGCAGTTAATGCAATAATAATTCCCTTATTAAGTCTTGTGAGGGGCACAAAAATACATATTAACCAACTAATAACCATTAGACAGGCACTAAGTAGATACCCTGTGTAACTCATCGCTTTATGTCTTGGTTCCACCTGATTAGGCGGACTATTCTCCAATGTTACTGGTTTATCTGGCTCTTTCCCAATACCACTCTCCCAAGCCTTTATATGTTGCATAACTTGGTAATAGTAATCCCTGCAATCTCTAAGACTCTGATATTTCTCTACAATTAAATCGTATTCTTTCACATAAGAATCAAGAATTTGTAGTTTCTGAAGATATGCTCCATCTATCTTACAACTCTCTTTTTCTAGATTTAGTGCTTGAATCTCCTTGTCAAACCCAAGTATCTGTCTCTCTAATTCCTTCAGCATGAAATCTGTTGATTGAATTTGCTGTAATTCTGTATTCAATTCTTTTACTTGCTGTTTCGTTTGTTTAGATTCAATCTCTTTCTTTCTCATTTGTAGCTCTTTTATAGCTTGGTTAACATTTACCTCACTAGACTGTGTCGTTGACATATTCGTAATATAGTCATTGATACGAAAAGCAAGTTCTTTGCTTGTAGCTACTTGTTGTTGCGCTACATAGATGGTATTACTGTAATTGTTTTCTGTTAATCCATCTATAAAACAACCGCCTCGTTTCTCCCTATATGGAACTTCTCTACCAGTATCCTTGTTAATAATCTGAACCGATTTCTCTTCCTTATATAGATTTCGTTTAATAAGATACGGGACTCCTTCAACGGTTATTTCCATTTCTCCATCATACAAGGTTGGCGTATCCCACGGTTTATATCTGGTATACACATCAAAGCTTGTTCGGCCTCTTTGTTTATCAATACCAAATAACATGCCTTTTATAAAGGTATGTATCGTACTTTTTCCAGCCTCATTTGTTCCATATATAAGGTTTATACCTTGTTGTAATTCTATCTTCTCGTCCTGAAATTTACCAAAGTGTTTTAGCCCTAATGAATTTATAATCATATGAATAAACATGCTCCCTTCTAAAGTCGCTCCTGTATTACAGTTTCATTAAGGCTTTTACCCCTAGATATAACGCTTTATTAATAACTTCATCATCATATTCCAGATTCTGAATCTTGTCTATAAACATTCCAATAATATTATCTTTATTCTCTAAATATAACTCATCAAAATTATAATCAGGTATGGTGTGATCCTCTACCTGAGCTATATGGCCAAGCGTTAATAATTCCTCCTCTTCAAAAGTAATATCAACGTCTCTAGCCCCTTCTAACGTTATGCTATATATATGATTCGTTCCTTTAAGGCGAATCTGTTCTCTGATACCATCCATAACTTCTAACTGAGTCATATGCGGCCTAACTTCTATTTCAATAGGTATATATTGTCTCCTACTACATGGTACGAACTTTATATCAGTATGATATTCGTCACCTAATTTAATAATCTCGCCTTGTATATAGCCATGTTCTCCGGTTTCCGTCCTATCAAGTGGCTCTAGTGAACCTGGATATGCCATCTGATTGGTAAACAACGCAGGTTTATGAATATGGCCTAATGCCACATAGGTATATCCAAGTGATTCAATTATCTTCCGGTCAATCGGAATATCCTTTTCATCACCACCGTGTGCTAATAGAATTGATATCTCTTGGTTATTAAGCAGAAAGGATTGATGATACTTTGGCTCTGTAATATCTCTTGTAAAATAACTTAATCCGAATACTCTAGTATTCAATTCCTTAATATAAAAATCGGTAAGCTCTTCTTGATAGAACATATGCACATGATCTGCCCAAGGAAAATGCATATAATTTGAAGTCTGACTTATATAATCATGATTACCTGCCATCATTACCACATGTGTCCTTGTTAGGCGTTTAAAAAGGTAATTCACTTCCTTCAACTCTCTTAATAAGGGCTGTTTATGAAACAAATCGCCTGCGATTAGTAACAAATCAATGGATTCTTTCTCACATTGGTTTACAACATCCTCAAACGTTCTCCATATCTCCTTACTTCTGTCTTGGCTCCAATCTCTTCTAAGATCTGGTTGCATCCCTAGATGCACGTCTGCCAAATGAATAAATCGCATCCTATCACTCCCTTACTTATAACATTGGAAGATAGTCCCTCCCATATTCTATATATGCATAGAATTATACCATACTGAGAAGTGACTGACAATGCAAAGCGAACGTTTGTTTCCTTAATATTCCCTTAATATTTTCTTAATTCCACTCATTTTACTCTTTAAATATGTTTTTTTTGTGGCTATCTTTCTAGGGTTAATTGTACCAATTTGAATCAATCTAAGCATTATTACATTTCCTAAAAAAGAAAAAGTACATAACGATTTTACTCGTCATGTACTTTTTCACACACTCAACTGTGTATTGACCTTGTTTTTGTTCTAAACAAATTAATATATCTTAAATTATGCTACTTTTTGTCTAAAAATTACGTTCTTATACTTGTTTAGTGAAAGTAATAACATTGTTCCTAAAATTCCACATGAGATAATCTCACCTATTCCAACGGTTAACATCATTAGCGGAATCGGTGTCGCTAAACCATATCCAATTCTTAAAACCCATGGAACAACAATTGCATTCCCGATAATCGGTGGTAGCGCTACTAAGTACTTGTTCTTTCTTAATAAATAAGAAATACTTGCTGCTACTAATGTTGTTAAACTACCCATGACAATGTCCAATAGGACTGCGCCACCAAGCATATTACCAAGTAGACAACCAACGAATAATCCTGGAATTGCTGCTGGTGTAAAGAATGGTAAAATTGTTAATGCTTCTGCAACACGTACCTGAACATCCATAAATCCAAATGGTTGGAAAACGTAAGTTAATACAACATAAATTGCAGCAATCATAGCTGCTTGCGTTAAAAACTGAACCTTTGATTTCTTCATATTCTATTCTCCTTTAGTTTTGTTTAACGAGTGGAAGGTCTCGAACACTCGAATTGATAGTCTTGGAACCCCCTGCGTTTGTGAGGGTTTTCAACGTTAGTACTATAACACAATGGTAATAAAAATTCAAGGGGTAGGATTTTAGTGTGAAAGATGAATCATTCACATGCAAATTTGTGCCTGCGGCCCAAAGTTTGCAGGCTATGGAAAGGCATGGTTATTTTATGACTAATCTATACTTCTGTCTTTACATTTTCTCCTACCTTTGATAATATTTAGGAAATACTATAAAATTAACAGGAGGTAACATCATGATAAGATCAAATCTATTTAGTCTTAACTCCATGCAATGTCTGCAAAACCATACTGCTTTGTATGCGTAACAGATGGCGATAGTTCCATGGAGGTTAATTATATGAAATCGCCATATCTTATTCTAACATAACGGTTTTGCAAACTTGCATCCTATAATCGTAACAATTGACCACGACAATATGTTTACCATACATAACTTTTATTGTCATGATTTGATAGGTTAATGACTTAATCTAAGTTATTAACGATTAGGAGCAGGGGTTAGAATGAATTATAAGAATGCAAACGATATATTACCAACAGAATTAGTTAGAGAAATTCAAAAGTATCTTAAAGGAGAATTACTCTATATACCTAACGGAGAATCAAGCCGCAAGAAATGGGGCGAATGTTCAGGTATCCGTAAAGAATTGTTAAATAGAAACCAAGAAATAAAACGTCGCTATATAGATGGCCAAAGTTTTGAACAACTTTCTTCAGACTATGCACTCTCTGTAGAGACCGTAAAAAAAATAGTCTATACAACCAAATTGGCTGCCTAGACTAACATAAAATATTGCTTACTAAAGGGCTGCTGTAAAATATATAATTTTGCAGTAGCTCCTTTTTTCATACTCATTCTAAATAACTGTATAGTATTCTTATAATCGTTCTAGTTATATACGCATTTGCCTCACATAAGGTATACTTAATACTATAATACATAATTTAGATTCGTAAGGAGTGTGCATTTAATATGATTACAGAAACTGAATACAAAAAAATAACCCAACAGCTGGAGTCCTTCACATATACCTCATTGGCCTATACACCTTATGAATATATTGCCGATTGTACAGTTCTTATTGATACAAATGACTTAATATTGATTCAGGGACATAATGAGGAACTTGCTATGATAGAACTTTACTTTTGTACCAATTCTATTCATTTACTTCTTAATGCCGTTAATGCTATTAAGGAACCTATTTATATGCAATTTGTTCCTAATGCTCATGTAGACGAATTCAAGTCTCATGGTTTTAAGTCTTTTGCACATTTTAGAGAGATGTATAGCTACGATATCCAAAGTGATTGTTCTGTTAATGTTATCTCAATCGAAGAAGCCAAAGAAGCTGCTGCCGTTACTAGATCCTGCCGCCTACAAAGCAGAGGTTTTCTTGGCGAAACAACCGAATGGGCGGAAAACTGGATTCAAGGGAAAGATCCGAACGCAAGCTATTGCAAACATAGTGCAATTCTAGCATCAAAGTATGGAAATGCCATTACTGGAATTGTTGCTGTAACACTCTATTCTTTTGATAAACCGGAAGGTCCAACACTATGGATTCGAGAGGTTGCCGTACGACCAGAATTCCAACATAGTGGTTATGGTAAGCAATTATTATTCCAAGCTTTCGCTTACGGTGCTAGATACAAGGCTGCGAAAGCATTCTTAATGGCTGATATTCTTAATACCAATGCATTGTCATTATATCAACAATTCGGATTCTCATATATCGAAGACGAAGGACAGATTGATATGATTCGGGAGTAAAACTTAAAGTGGTGAATACGGATACTCGCAATCCGCTTCACCACTTTAAGTCTTATCCTTCTCTCGCTGCAATTCGCTTTAGTACATCACTTGTTATTTGCTCTACTATTTCATAATCCGTAGCTTTCATATAATATTTCTCCAGTTCATCATGTAAGTCTTTTGCTTGCTTAAGATAGGAAGTTCCTGTTGCAACGGTATCTTTATAACGTTTCTTAATATCTTTAAGTTCACTCTCAAAACGTTCATCCGTATTAGATTTAATTAACTCCGCATACATATCAATCACATCATCGCCTTCACGACTTGGTTCATATTCGTGCGGTGCAGTTGAATCAAAGATACATAATTCAAGCCCAGGCAGTAGTATCATATCTAAACTGTTTGGATCAAAACCGCAATGATACACTTCCACTTCTAAGCCTAAACTCTCCGCTTTCCTTAATATTTTCTTTAACATAGTCGATTTGCCTGAACCCGGTCTACCTTTAATAAGATATCTCTTCTTACAATTAGATGTTATATTTTCAACATAATTTATTGGACCTTTTGGTGTCGATCCACCAAAGAACCTATGCCTTACTACTCCACCGTCTTGCTTTTCTAGGCTTCCAAGCAGCATATCGCAAACTTTCTCTGTTAACGCATCCGCTTTTTCAAAATTCATATTATCAATATAAATCTTTTCCCACTCATCATGGATTCTTAGAGCTTTCTCAAACGCTTCATAAGCTTTAGGATAACACTCACTTATTCTTTTTTGTAATGCTCTAATCTCGTCCGTCTTATTCTCTAATAATTCTACCTTCCAAGCAGTTCCAAGATTCACATACTCTTCAATTGCACCTACAACTTTGGGTTCAATTACATGTGGTGCAGTACCATCAACAATTCCTACACTAATTTCGCGCACGATTACTCCATCTAAAGAATCAGGATCAGAGGAACAGTGGATATATTCTACATCATAACCTTTGTCCACATATATTTTGCCCACCTTCTTCATCAAAGTAGATTTACCAGTTCCCGGTCCTCCTTTTAGAATATAGATTTTCTTAAGACCTTCTAAATTAGATTCAAACATATTCTGAAATCCTTTTGCCGTATTCCCACATGCAAAATAATGCTTTTCTGCCATATTGAAAACATCCTTCTTTCATAACGTCTCTTTTTATATTATGATGACTTTTTTATATAGTGCTTATGCACTTTTGACTTTGTTACTTAAGATATTATATTACCAATTCTTAATTATCTGAATTTCATCAATATCTCAACCATAGTCACTCTTTTCTATTGAATGCTTGAATTAACTTTTTGATAATAGATATGTAGATAATTTAAAAGTCTCCGGTCCTCTGTAAGATCATACGTAAGAGAAGCCAATTTGCTTCCCTTTATTTTCTTCTTACTCTTTCGATATATAATAATTTTATTCTCAAATTCTTCATAAACGACCTTATCTTTTGGTATTAATGTGGAATTAACTGAGATACAGTATTGACTTATTCCACAAACTGTTCTCATATGAACTAATGTTGAAATCAATTCTATAACCATTGATAGGATCACTAACACAGAACCTGCAATACACAAACCTACCTCCAGATAATACTGTTCCTCTATAAAAATGTTCTTAAACTTAATTATCGCTATTATTAGGGCTAATACTTTCAAAACAAAGCCTCCAATATTAGATCCTAACAGCTCCTCTTCTGGTTGAAAGCAAGAAATATAATCTTCATAAAACATCTTTCTATATCTTATGTACACAATAAATTCTTTTAAACTATATAAAAACAAACCAAGCAATCCAATACACAGAATTCCAAATTGAATCAATTCCTTTGTGCTAAAGTCTCTCACCATAATGATAACCTCTTCTTCTCATGTCATTTACCATTATTATACTCCACTTTCTTATATCTTACAATTGGACTCAAACTCAACTTCCATTTGCATTCTCTAGGTTCATTAGCCAGTTGCTTCTCTTATGGATGAGAAAGCTAAAATTATCTTCAATGCCCATTCCTTCTCTAACACTACAGATGGTTTGCGTAAAGGAACTGAAATTAGAAAACATAAAACAGATATTATGGCGATTTTCTTGAAACTTCTCTCGCTGATGAAGATACTATGTCACTGCGTAATCTATCACGCTTTAGGAATTATCTTGTCGGTTCTATTAGCGACCTTAAAAGAAAAACTTATTTATGTTTTGGATCAAATCTTTCCTGAATACCATCATGCATTCTCTGATATCTTTGGTAAAACCTCCAAATAATTACTAGTACAATTAAAGGGAGCCTTTGCCCCATAGATTATACATCTATTTTACAAAAGCCCCCCCTAAATTATAACAATAATCAAGAATTATTCATAGAGTTTTATACGAACTTGAATAATTTCTATAAGTAATGATTTAAATCCCTTTAAATGAAAAAGTAAATTCTCTTGGCTTATCTGCCTTTACCAGATATTCTTCATGGGTTCTTGCTCCCCAAGTGTCATCTCCTCCGATTCCCATCTGATGGGATGAGATACGAATCACAGATTTATGAATAGGTGGAAGATCATAATGATGGCCTGCCTGTTCTATTTCATGAGGAGTATATGAAAGAACGGATCCTTCCATTCTATCCGCTGTTAATAATAGACCACAACCATTCTCGTCTACCACCTTTAGATAACGAATTTCGGTATGGTTACCACATTCCTGAGGTTTTAAATACTTAATCATATTATCCTTAACTAGCTTATCATAAATGCCAAGTTTGTAGCCTCTATTTCTGTCTTGATAATTTTCTTCTGGTCCTTTTCCGTACCAAACCATTCTATCATAATCTGCAGATACTTTAAATAAGAACCCAAACTCTGGCATAGGTTCTGCCCCTGTATCACCCTCGTGACTCATTGTAATTTGAATCCTGCCATCTTCATATATCTGATAGATAACGTTGCAGAATCGCCCAGTTATTGTGGGATATTCATATTGTACCTTTAATTCAATAAAACCTTCTTTTTTGGCAACATACTTTAGTTCTGTCATGGTATACAAACTAGCAAGCTTCCATTGAGAATACCTATACGGCATAAGATTTCCAATATCATTATCCGTAGGAGCTCTCCAGAAATTAGGACGTGGTACATCCAATAACATCTCTTTTCCTTTAAACCGATATGACAATAATTCACCCTTCCCTTTAGAATAAATTACATGAAAATCGGCTCCCTTTATTCCTATGTTCACATCTCCATTAATTAATTTTAGCGAACACGAATTGTTTGTCTCTTCCGATTCTCGGGAAGTTGCCTCTTTCTTCTGAAATACATACTGACCAAAAGCTATTTCATGACCACACTTTGCCCATAATTCGTCTTGTTTTAAGTGGAATGATACAGTAATAATAAATTCTCCATGATCCATGAAGTACTGTAGTTCCTCTGGGATTTTATATATTTTAGATGAGAGTGGTTCTACGTCCGTCTTAAGATTCCGTTTTTCAATAACTACCCCATCTTTGGTTATTGTTATCACACACTCATATTCCATCGTATTGGTAAACAGGTTACGATTATGAACTTGAACACTCCTATCATCTATCTCAACATGAATATTTTGATAATTGTATTTTATTTCAGGCATCTTTGGCGTGCAAGTACGATTGCTAAATACGATACCATTTCCACAAAAATTATAATCGGTAGGCAAATCTCCGTAATCTCCTCCATAGGCCGAAAAAGGCTTCCCATAACGATCTATTTTAACCAATGATTGATCAATAAAGTCCCAAATAAACCCACCTTGGTATCTTGCTTCTTTTACCGTAAGATCTGTATATTTATACATCGCACCATTAGAATTACCCATAGAGTGTGAATATTCACAACATATAAATGGTTTTTCTTTATGTTCTTCTAAGAAATCTTCAATCTCTGAAACTGACGTATACATTCTACTTTCCATATCACTTGTTTCATTATATCTTCGATCCTGGGCCACTCCTTCATAATGAACAAGTCTAGAGGAGTCCTTTTTTCGAAAGAACTGACTCATTTCATAAATAGTTTTCCCGCCATAAGACTCATTACCACAAGACCAGATTAGAATAGACGTATGATTCTTATCTCTTTCAAACATAGATTTTGCTCTATCTAATACTGCCCCCTGCCATTCTTCTTTATCATTTGGTAAAGTATTCTCATCAAGAACTGCTTTCCCTAACTTATGCCAAGTACCATGGGTTTCTAAGTTCGTCTCATCAATTACATATAATCCATATTCATCGCATAGATCATAAAATAGAGTTTGGTTCGGATAATGGGAAGTTCTTACGGCATTTATATTATTCTGTTTCATTGTAACAATATCCCAAATCATATCCTCTTTTGTAATAGCTCTGCCAGTATATTCATTAAATTCATGGCGGTTTACACCGTTAAAAACACAGCGTTTTCCATTTATGTTCATGATTCCATCTTTTAATTCGAACCGACGAAATCCCACATTTTGTGAAACTACTTCCAATAATTTATCTTCGTCATCTAATAAGATAAGATATAATTTATATAAATACGGTTTCTCTGCACTCCAAAGTTTTGGATTAATTATTTGAAGATTTAATGTCTTTTCTTCATTTATATTTATGTTGGTTTCTACTATCACATTATAGTTTATATCTAATAATTTCCCTATAACTTTACCTTCTAGTTTTCCTTCTATCCGCATATCCACTTCCAAAGTAGCCATTTCATAAGAATCATCTATATTTTGTTTTATATGCATATCCCATATATGACTTTTTGGAACGGTATAAAGATATACTTCTCTAAATATTCCAGAGAATCTCCAAAAATCTTGATCTTCCAACCAACTACCACTAGACCATTTATACACCTGTACAGCTAGTTTATTCTCACCTTCCACAAGATACTTAGTAATCTCAAATTCAGCAGGAGTAAAGCTATCCTCGCTATAGCCTATGAAATTCCCATTTACCCAGAAAGCAAATGCACTTTCTACCCCTTGGAAAGAGATATAGACTGGATTATCTTTCATGGAGTCTGGAGTGGTGATATATTTTACATAACTTCCAACTGGATTAAATTCTTTAGGTATATTGCCTGGAAATATCTCTTCCCTTCCATCCCATGGGTACATGGTGTTCACATAATGAGGCGCATCATACCCTTGGGTTTGAAGATGCCCTGGCACCTGTATCGTATTCCAATCATGACAGTCATACTCTGTATTTTCAAATCCTTCTATCACTGTTTCTATATTCTTTGCATAATGAAACTTCCAAGAACCATTCAAAGAATAACGAAAGCTTTCTATATTTAGCTGCATCTCTTCCATAGTCATATAATAATGATGATCCGAATGAGCTTTTAGGCGATTCACTTGAAATACTTTAGGGTCAGCAATCCAATTTTTATCAAATAACATTGTTTTCACTCCTTTACTTCACCTCAGCGATTTGTTATGTATCATAGATTCTATAATTCTCTAATTCACTATGGCTCCATTTAATGTCAACAGATTTTCCGTTTTTAATCCTTAGTCCTTTTACATATCCATTCTCAAATTCCTTTGGTAATGCAGGCAATATTTTAACTTCACCATTCCTATCCTGTACAAGCATATTTGCAATCGCTGCAGCTCCACCAAAATTTGCATCAATCTGAAATGGTGGATGATCTCCCCACAGGTTGTTATGCGTTGCATGGGTTAACAATGTTTTTAAGTATTTATAAGCACTCTCACCATCTTCAAGAATTGCAAAAACATTCATAATCCATGCGCAGCTCCATCCGGTATGCCCACCACCACTTTTTAGACGTTCCATCAACGATATACGGCATGCATCTGTTAAATCCTTATTATCAGAGAAAAGCTCGGATGGAAATAGTCCATACAAATGGGATATATGCCTGTGTCCCCGTTCAGTCTCCTCAAATTCCTTATGCCACTCTAACAGTTGACCTCTGCTTCCCTTTTTGAAGGGAGTCAAATATATCAGTCTCTTTTCAATATCTCCAAGTATTTCATCTTCTATATCTAGAATATTACAAGTTTTTTTGAAATTCATAAATACCTCTTTGATGATAGCAAGATCCATGGCAGAAGACATAGCGACACAGCTAGTAGAACCATCCCTGGTTTTAAATATGTTTTCAGGTGATGATGAAGGACATGTGACATAAAAGCCGTTATACTCATAGGTCCAGTCAATCAGAAAGAGGCAAGCTTCCCTTAAGATTGGATAAGCACTATCTTTTAAAAATGTCTTATCCTGATTATATTCATAATGCTTAAACAATTCACTGGTTAACCATGCTCCACCCATCGGCCAGAAAGACCAGGATACGCAAGCTCCTTCCCCTTTTTCCTGTCCATGTGCCACTCCTACTGGATTGGTATTGCACCAATAGTCTGCATTATGATGATGTACAAAACCCCTACAATCGTAATGGATTTTTGCTGTCTTTTTACCTTCTATACAAATTCTCTTAAGAAAATCAAAATAAGGAGGCAAACATTCTTTAAGATTACAGCTTTGAGCCAGCCAATAATTCATTTGAAGATTAATATTAGTCGTCCAATTACTGCTCCATGGTGCTTGAAATTCCCAACTCCATATTCCCTGAAGATTGGCTGGTTGACTGCCTTCCCTCGAAGAACTAATAAGTAGATATCTTCCGTATTGAAAATATAAGTCATATAAACCATTATCCTTTTCTCCCTGGCGAAGCCTTTCCAGTCTTTTGTCCGTAGGTATATCTAATTGTTCGCCTAGAAATAGGTCAACCTTATTATATATAGACTTATAATCTTCTATGTGCAGAGCTTTAAATTGATCATAGGACATCGTAAGATCAATGTTCGGGGGATTTACGGCAGAAAAAGCAAATATGGCAGTGGATGCATCTGTAATCTCTATAGAATTTTTATTACTAGTAGTCACTCCATCACAAAAAAGAACCCTTAATTCTGCAGTAAAATCGATTCCCCTCTCTCCTTGAACTACGGGATTAGGAGAATTTACATAATTAGGATCCACATGTTCCGGACATTTTCCCCTAATTCGAATAGAATCCTCTGAACAGACTGTATCATGCTTTATTTGTGATGCAAAGGATGCAACCAAGTTTAGCTTTGACTTATCACAAGTTAATTTTGCCAAAATCGCCCCAGATGGATAACTCGCAAAGTATTCCCTATGGAATTTACTACCATCAGCAAGATAAGAAACAGTTGCCATAGCATTCTCAATATCCAAAATACGTTCGTAAGCCTCTACTTGATTGCTATGCCCAAAACTGAAATGTAAATCTCCTAAAGGCAAATAATTTTCGTTATATTCACCTAGCATGTGATCCCGTATCAGCTCTTCTGCCTCAGCATATTTTTCATTCATAATAAGTTCCCGGGATTTATTTAAATATTTTGCTGCATTAGCATTATTCTTATCGTGAGAATACCCAGACCATAAACTGTCTTCATTAAGTCCTAGCCGTTCATTTAGGACACTCCCCCAAATCATGGCACCAAGGCTGCCATTCCCTATTGGAAGAGTTTCTTCCCATCGATTTGCTGGATTTGTATAAAATAACTTCATATTGTTCTCCTAAAATCATTGAAAATTGCAACATTATATTGCACATTACTAAATTCCTATAAATTTACGGTATTTTCCTTATGAAAAATACCGCAAATTTAATTAAACGTTTGTAGCCCTTCTAAGTCTATTTATTTTACTGCTTCGTTAACCTCAGCAATAATCTCATCAAGTCCCTGTGATTTATAATAATCAATCGTATCCTGCCATAAGTTCTCTACGGAGTCTGTTCCAGTCATAATATTGATTAAATCGTCTTCTAAAGTGAGTGAGAAATCCTTACCCATTCCTACAAAAGCAGAAGTACAGTCATAATTATATTCCGGTATGGTTACCTTTCTAGCTTCCTCTACTCTTGCTTTATCAATATCAGCATATACTTGTGGATAGGAAAATGGTAATTTATCGTTATCTAGAGTATAATTATTCCAACACACTAAACTTGTAAACATATCTATACTAGGATAAAAATCACTTGGATATTTATCTCCAATATAGGATATTTCGCCATTTCCATCAACTTCATAGGATTTTCCTTCAACACCATATTTGCTTAGCATCAATCCTTCATCTGAAAGAAGATAATTATAAATCGCAAGTATTCTGTTTAATTTAGCATCATCTACTGCAGAACTGATATAGGTTTCACTCCATGCATAATCCCAAATACAATACGATTTATTTCCATTTACGTCCGGCATTAAGTCAAGGTATTTAACATCTTCTATGGCATCTTTTCCATGAATATCCGGCCAGTACTGGTAGATATCATTCCAAGCACTGAAGCCAGCGCCACCAGCAACAGTAATCGCTGCTGACTGTCCCTGCAGGAACTTTTCAACAGTCTGTGCATCTGTTGTAATACTTATTTCCTTCTCAATCGTGCCATTTTCATACATTTTTCTAGCGAGCTTAAAGGTATCTAACGCATCTCCACCAAATGTATCTCCCGCAAAATAAGAAGGAATATAGGTTCCATCTCCTTTATCCACCCATTTAAAGGTAGTACCACCAGTAGATGCAAGTGGCATACTATATGGGAAAAAGATACCAGGCAATAAACCTTTTATACTGGTCAAACCTTGAATGTTTGTATTATCAGGGTCAGCTTTGATAATTTTTTGAATCATACTATCAAATTCGTCCCAATTCTCAGGTTCTTTCGTAACGCCTGCTTTCTGTGCAAGATCCCAACGGTATGCTACTAATCGGTCTTTTGCTGTTTCTGCCTGTTCTGTATAGGTCTGTCTGAATATACAATACGTCTTTCCATTAACCTGGCAACTAGGTAATTCCGTACTATCCATGTATGCTTCCAGATTAGGAAATGCAGATAAATCAGAAGGAATTTCTTTTAATAATCCTTCTGTTGCCCAGGTATAAAAACTACTTCCTGATCTAAAATCTCCGACAAACAAATCAGGTAGTGATCCAGAAGCTGCCCATAACTGAATCTTTTGTCCGTAGTCATCCCATGTAACATTCTGTGGAACCAATTTAACGTTGAACTTATCTTCAATTGATTTAAGTACCTCATCACCGCTTGCTAACGAGGATTCCACATCCCAAAAAGCCATTGAAATTTCCATATGTTCAGAATAATCCGTCGGGGAAGACTCTTCGCCTTCGGTTGAAACTGCTGCTACTCCGGATGCCTGTGTATCATCCCCTGTCTTTTTCTTGGAGTTGCTACATCCACTCATCATTCCAACAACCATAGCTCCTGTAAGAATCAATGCAAATGCCTTTTTTACAATACTTCTTTTCATAACTTTTCCTCCTACTTATTTTTCTTGTTTACTGTGAAAGTTTCTTATTATCTATCACAGAGATTATTTTACAGATAATGTTAATTCTATTACCTGTTAAATACTTATCTTATTTGATACTAATTTGTAGTATCTCATACTTCTCTATTCCTTTAATCCTCCAACCATAATTCCTTTTATCAAGTGTTTTTGTGCAAAAGGATATACACATAATACTGGAATCATAGTTACAACAACACAAGCCATCTGAATACCCGAATTCAAAACCCTATGTCCTTTCCCCATCATCATCTGCGCCTGTATAGATAATTGCTGATTCATGCTAATTAATACTTCTCTCAAGTAAATCTGCAGGGGTTGTTTGGCTGACTCATTAATATAGAGTAATGCATTATACCACTCATTCCAGCGTTCAACCGCGTAGAACAAGGCAAATGTAGCCATAAATGGTTTAGATATGGGCAGGATTATTTTTACCAGTATTGTTATTGGATTTGCTCCATCGATTTTAGCAGCTTCCTCTAGACTTGCTGGCAATGTAAGGAAATAATTTTTCATAATGATCATATAATATGTACTAATTCCACAAGGAAGTATCATACACCAGACACTATTCACAAGTTGAAGATTTTTAATATTCAGATATGTCGGTACCAGCCCTCCTGAGAATAACATGGTAAACAATATCATAGACAGAAAAAATCTTCTTCCTATCAGTTCTTTTTTTGCTAGCACATACGCTCCCATAACTGATAAAAACATACTAAACATAGTTCCTACAACAGTTACAAACACAGATACCATAGTTGCACTAAAAAACGCTTTATCTCTAAATATTACCTTATAACCTGTCCAATCCACAACAAAAGGTAATGAATATGGGGAATGTTTTGCTAATGAGACCGCATTGGCTACAGACATAATGATTACATAATAAAATGGATATATCATGGTTAATGCAATCAATACAAATACAAGTATAATAACTACATCCGCTTTATGTATATCTTTTAATTTTTTAAATCTACGTGAACTCTTCATTGTTCCTCCTAATATAATCCTTCTTCACCCATTTTTGTTACAATTTTATTGCTCATCGTGATTAAAATCACTCCAATGATTGATTTAAACAGACCTATGGCAGTAGAATAACCATAATTTAATCCACCTGTTACAAAAGATTCTCGGAAAATAAAGGTGTCAAGCGTGTCAGCCACAGAATAAACCGGAGAAGAATACAAGTTAAAAATCTGATCAAAGGATCCATTTGTCATAATCTGTCCAACTGCCAGAATCAACATGATACTAATTGTAGGACGTATTCCGGGCAATGTAATATGCCAAATTTTCCCCCAACGGTTTGCACCATCTACTTCAGCCGCTTCATAAAGCCCTGTATCAATCGAGGTAATTGCAGCAATATAAATAATTGAATCCCACCCCACTTCCTTCCATATGTTACTAATCCAGATAAATGGACGAAAACTTGAAGCCTGAGTAATTGGAGAGATTATAGGCAATCCCAATTCAGCAAGAGATTGATTGATTATCCCGTTGGATCCAAACATTGAAATTAAGATACCTGCTAAAACAACCCATGATACAAAATGAGGGAATGTTACAATTGTTTGAAAAAACTTTTTTAATTTCGTACTTTTAATTTCGTTTAAAAAAATAGCCAAGGCGATAGCACATGGCATTTGAAATGTAATTTTACCCATGCTGATGACTATTGTATTTTTAACTGCCACCAGAAACTCTTGATCTGTGAGCATTTTTATAAAGTTCTCCATCCCCACAAAAGGGCTATGCCAAATTCCAAGGTTAAATTTGAATTCCTTAAACGCCAGTATAATTCCACCCATGGGTATGTAACTAAATACGATATACCATACCAAAACCGGAATTATCATCAGATAAAAATATCTATCATTTATTATCCTATTAATTATCTTCTTTTTTGGCATATAATACTTCTTTGAATCTTTCAAGCTTTATCTCCTCCGTTTCTTATTTATAATCTCTCGGAATCTATATTTTTCAATGTTCCTTCGTCAGCTTAGCTGATATAATCGCTTAGGCTTCCGAGTGATAAATCTATTATATTCTTTTTCCATCCGCCTTAAAATGTATAAAAACTCTAGACGTTAATGGAATTATGTTACATGATAAAAAACTAATATGTATAAATCTTATTTTTTCTGTATATTTTCCATTGTAGTTTTATGATATAATGGAATTATAACAGAAAAAGAGAGATTAGTAGGAGTGTTGTTATGGATAAGAGTAGCAGAAGATTTTTTAATAGAAATCATTTTTTTAATAAAAGTATTTTATCACAAATGCTATTGATTCTTTTATTTGCTTCTATATCATTTTTGATTTTATGCTATCTGATCGTTTCAGCATTGCAGAATATACTACAAAAAAATGCTATGGAATATAATAAAATTACATTTAATAAGATAAGAACAGAACTGATTTACGACTATAATAGTATGAATTCCCTATACGAGCAGATACAAAATCAATCGGAAATTAAGAGTCTTCTTATGCTTTCGTATAATCAAAAAAGCAAGTTTATCAATAGTAGCAGGGAATATCTTACTCAGTATAGAATATTGAATACCAAAATAATGGATATATCTCTTGTCAGCTCTGATGTTCACTATTCTTCAATTTATTCAAACAAAAAACTAAACTACCTCTGGGAACAACTTAAGGATAATAAAAATCCCTGGTTTAGTATTGACAGCTCAGATTTTACCAATATGATTGCAGAAACTACGATGCAGAACTTGTTTTTATATGGCGGAAATATATATTTTAATGGCGAGAATATCGGTGCTATTATCATTTCCCTATCAAAGGATCCCCTAATGGGTCTGCTCACTTCTTCTCCTGGAACACAAGCCTATTATTTTTTATGCAATGAAAAAACACTACTGTATTCCCTAAATTGTGAAGATCAATTGTCTTCTGACATTTATTCGGCATTTCAGTCATTAAATTTGAATAATGAAGAAATTAATAATACCAATGACAGAATGATTAGCATAAATAATCATACATATCTTCTCCAATATAATTACATCCCCCAAATGAACTGTTATCTACTTTCTGCATTGGATATACAACAGACTATAACAGACACAGCCAATATCAGTCCACTAGTCTCTGGTTGTCTACTGCTAATCATATTTTTCATCATAACAATCTTCTTAATAGTTAACCATACTTTGGTGCTGCCATTACGTAAATTTAATAAAATGCTTCAAATAATCCAAGAGAATCCAAAAGGTAATATCCCTCATTCTATACAACTTCATGGTTGTACCGAAATAGTTTCCATAGGAAATGAATTCTCTGTAATGATGAAAAACATTAATGATTTAAACAAAAAAATTTTTGTCACCTCCTCCACTCTATATGAAACCAAGCTGCAAAAGCAGGAAGCTGAAATTTCATACCTGAGAAGTCAGATTGATCCTCATTTTTTATATAATACTTTAGAGGTTGTACGAAAAATGGCACTGGATAAAAATGCTCCTGAACTGGCCGAAATCGCATTGAATATGGGGAAAATTTTTCGATATAATACAAAAGGAAGCACTATGGTTCCTTTGAAAGATGAAATTGGAATTGTCAAATCTTATATTCATATCCAACAGAGTCGTTTTCAAGGAAAAATTGATGTTCTTTATAATATTGCAGAAGATACGATGGAGATCCCAATTATGAAAATGCTCTTACAACCTATCATAGAAAATGCCATTTTTCATGGCTTGGAGCTAAAAGACGGTAGTGGCACTTTGATGATTAGCTGTAAAATTCGAGATAATACACTAATAATCACTGTGAGAGATGATGGAATAGGTATTTCTGCACAAAAACTCGATACAATCAAAGCAGAACTCCAATCGAATATTTATGATACCTCCAAACATGTTGGTATTATCAATACATATGCACGAATAAGACTTCAGTATGGACCTCCCTTTGGACTGGATATTGAAAGTAATCCAAGCGATGGAACCATTATATCCATAACCTTACCAGCCAATGCAGCCTTTAATAGAAAGGAGATCCTATAATGTATCAAGTATTAATTGCAGATGACGAACCTTCCGTTAGCCGTTCTTTATACCTTTCTATAGACTGGGCTAAATATAATTGCAAGATTGCAGGTATTGCCAATAACGGAAAGGAAGCATTAGCTATTATAGAAAAGATGCCTATTGATATAGCTATACTTGATATTCGAATGCCTGATATCAATGGCCTCGAACTATGCGATATTCTAAATAACCAATATCCTAATATTGCAAAAATAATTATCAGTGGATATGCAGAATTTTCTTATGCACAAAAAGCAATGATTTATGGTGTACAAGGGTATTGTTTAAAGCCACTTGATTATGTAGAAGTAGTTAAATACCTACTTAAATCTATCCATAATCTACAGGAAAACCCTATTTCTGATAATACAGATAAACTGCTTGATGCCATTGAATCTATGGACAGTTATTCCATTATAGATATACTTTCCAATGAAGGATTAACGCAGAGTAGTTTTTATATTGCCGTATCCACAGGAGAGAAGCCCTTTGATATAGTACGAAAAAATGGAATTTCAATACGATTGGGAAGAAACCAATATGGTTATATTATGGGAAGTCCACTACCGGAAGATCAGTTAAATATTATCTCCCGTGAGGCTTACATTCTCTGTGTTAGCTTTCTTCCCAAAGCAGTAACTCCAAAAGACATAATATCTGCATTTGACGAATGTACTAATATGGCTTATCAGTATTTCATTAATCCTAACTGTCATATTAACAGCAGAACTGCTTCTTCCTCTGTTGCCTTAATTTTATCAAATGCAGCTAAAATATGCTCCTATGGAAACCATAATAAAATAATTGATTTTCTGCAAAAAATAGCCACAACAAATTTTATGAGTATTTTTGATATCCGCTCCGCATTACAGTTATGCAATACCGTATATTCATCACCAATTTTTCAGGATATTCAGAGTGACTATTATGTCTACAGCTTTAAACAGCTTGTATCAGAATATGGGACTTTAGATAATATGCTAAGAGTTCTGCAAGAGCTTATAAAAGAAACGCAAACCGATATATCTGATATAGATATAAGTAATAATTCCTATTTGCAACTGATGAAATATATTCAGAATAATTACATGAACGATATCTCTCTTACGGATGTGGCCTCCGCACTACACATGAATCCAAATTATGTAAGCCAGATGTTTAAGCGAGAAAATGGCGTCACATTTACTCGGTATATCACTAATCTTCGAATCAAGGAAGCGAAAGACCTTTTACAGACAACAGATCTCACCATTTCAGATATCGCAGTCCAGGTGGGTTTTAATGATTATTTCTATTTTTTAAAAACATTTAAAAAACTGACCAAAAAAACTCCTAGTCAGTTTAGGCATTTAGTTACAAATGAACTGTAGAGTTTAGTTTAATAAATTTAGCCTAACTTACCATTCCCCCATGCAGCATCAAAAGAAAGAGCCACTTTCTTCTCAGAACAAGACTTACCTATCTTCTCTCTTTCTTCATCAATGCCCATATCTAACACCTTAAAGCTTATTTTTTGTTATTAATATATGGTTGTAGGCAAGTACTATATGCAAACAATGGCTCCTTTGCTCTTATAGCAGCGACAACTGCGTAATGTCAATAATATATTTTTTTATCACTCCAACTCACTAGCACATTCGCTTTAGCAAGTAAAAGAGAGCCGAATTTTATAGACTTATAAAAAAGTCGATCAAATTCAGCTCCTTTTATTTCAAAGCATTTAACGTTTGAATATTCAGTTTACTTACGCCACCAGAATTTACATCTTTCGAATTTTCCAACCCAAAACTAAAAGCTACACTTGATAAATCAGGCTCAGATTGCTCCCTTGACGATGCCAAAATCGTACGTATGTGGAAAGATTGTCTATCAAATACTTCTTTAAATCCTCTAAATCTATCTTAAAACTTGGCACTGTAATATTGGCTGAGTAAGTTAAGTTATTTATTTATTTATTACTACTCTGCAATATATGTTGGAGCGTTTTTTGGGCTCTTACCCTTTTTCACTTTATGATAATAAGAGTAAGTCATCGGATTACCCTCTCCCATAACATCACCATCTAGAACTTTACCTAAGAATACGGTATGAGTTTCAGTCTCCATCTTATTAATGACTTCACAGGTAATATAACCACATGAATCTTTTAAAACAGGTAGCATACCCTTGATTTCATAATCAACTGCGTCAAACTTGTCTACTGTCTCACCAGATTGGTAACCAAACGTTCCTATGATTTGTGGATCAACCTCTTCTGTTAATATAGAAATTGCAAATCTTCCACTTTCTTGAATACATTTGTTAGTATAATTGTCATGGTTAATACTAATTGCAATTGTTGCTGGTTCTGAGGTAATCTGCATAGCACTATTAGCAACACAACCTGTCGCCCTTCCATCATCCCATGTAGAGATAACATATACACCATATGATAAGTTAAAAAATACGTTACTATTCATTTCTTTTCTCCCTTCTTACTAATAAAAATTAGGAAATTACAAAATTCTTCTACGTATCGACAACATATCTGTTCCAAGGCTATCGTTACAAAGAATTTTGTAATTCCCTACAATAATAGTAATTATTGCTAATATATAATATATCTACCATCTTGTCAACCAATACTATACTATTTGTATATTGCTTATATTCTATTCAAAAACTACTATTTTCTTTGTATTAAGATTCTTTCTGCTTACTTAAAAAAAAAAGCACAATGTAACTTCGTCTACTACTCAACGACTCTAAGTTACATGGTACTTCTCTTTGACCTAAGTTTCTATGGAATTATTCTACAAGATATACAGCAAGAAATGGATTTTCTGGTATATTACTCATGCAAGCAACGTTCATCTTTCATCTTTTTTCGAAGATTATAGATTCTAGTAACACCTATAATTAATAGTACCGATACTATACTATTCAATAAGGAAAGTACTAGACTATATCCCTCATTATTGCTACCATATATATTCCATATATTCATAGTATTTATTAATGTTAATGGTATAAAGACTGCGAGGAAATATAATATCCTAGTAAGATGGTTTATACGAGAATCCAAATCAGAAAACAAATCAAAATCACCATCTGATTTTTTCTTACGAAGATATACCCAGCGTATATAACATCCAATCATCTCTACGCCTGTTTCTTCAAGAAATCTAATATAGTCTCTACTCTTTTCGCTACTGGGAACCTCATCTAACATCTCAATTCGATAAGTATACTCATTTGCTTTTCCTTCATCAAACTTATAACGTATTACTTTAACATTAGTAAGCTGTAACCCCTTTTCAGACATTTCATTCAACCATTTTTCTTCCTTATCGAAATCCCATGCCCAAAACCACTTATATTTAATTATTGACATCTATTCTCCTCCTATTATTGCTTCTCCATTTAATACAAGTTCATGCAAACGTTTTAATTCTGACGCTGCAACCTGTTTTCCTCGCTCCGTAATAATATATTCTTTCTTTCGACTACTATTTGAATCCGGTAATGCTTGAATCCAGTCCTTATCTAGCAAAGTATTGATCGCCCCATATAGGGTTCCTGCAGCTAATTTCACTCTACCACAGGAGATATCCTCAATCTTTTGCATAATACCATAACCGTGCATTGGTTCATATAATGCCAGCAGAATATAATATACTGCTTCCGTTAATGCCATTGACTCGTTATTTCCCATTTATAAATGCTCCTATTAAATTCTTCTACTTAATTATCATCATTTGGCCAGCAACTATAACGGCCACCGATATAGTTCTATTATATCGGCAGCCGTTATAGTTGTCAATCTTAAGATTTTGAATATATTTTATATCTTAATATTCGTTTTGTATTGTGTTTTTAAACCTATAGCGTTATAATTATGTATATTTATTCTTTATTTATGAATTTTTATTAACACCATCCATATAATGATTTAAGAGCTTAGAAGAAAAAAAGTGATTAATTTTCACATTCTCGTGCTAAGCCATACTGCACATGCAACATATCTAATTAGGAGGTTATACATATGAAAACGAAAATATTTATTGATGGAAGTGAAGGAACTACTGGTCTACGTATTAATGAACGCTTTATGAACCGTGATGATATAGAACTAATTACAATTGATCCTGAGCTTAGAAAAGATCTAACGGAACGTAAAAAGAAGATCAACGAATCCGATATCACTTTCTTATGCTTACCAGATGCAGCCGCAAGAGAATCAGTACAATTAGTAGAGAATGACCATGTTCGCATTATTGATTCTTCTACTGCGCATCGTACAGAGAACGGTTGGGCATACGGATTTCCCGAATTATCAAAAGAACATCGTCAAAAAATTAAAGAAGGTCGTTTTGTAGCTGTTCCAGGCTGTCATGCAACCGGATTTATTTCTCTAGTTTATCCACTAACTGCTGGTGATCTTATGCCTTCTGATTATCCGGTTAGCAGTTTTTCTCTCACTGGTTATAGTGGTGGTGGTAAGAAAATGATTGGTGAATATGAAGATGCAAATCGTCATGCTGATTTCTCCGCACCAAGAGAATATGCCTTGACAGGGCAACATAAACATCTTAAAGAAATGAAAAAAATTAGTGGACTTGACAGAGAGCCTCTCTTCTCGCCAATCATTGCAGACTATTATAGCGGTATGCTTGTAACCGTACCTCTTTATACTCATCTATTAAAAGGTAAACAAACACCTGAATCAGTCCATGCTTATCTAACCGAATACTATGCTAATCAATCACTAGTTCACGTTATGCCTTTTGGCGCTGAAAGTGAAGTAGATGGCTTCTTAAGTGGTAATCACTTAACTGGATATGACGGGTTGAATATATATGTAACAGGTAATGAAGACCGAATTCTTCTATCTTCTCAATTTGATAACCTCGGTAAGGGTGCTTCTGGGGCAGCCATTCAATGTTTGAATATTATGCTTGGCTGCGAAGATGGCAAGGGATTAAATCTTTAAATTAAATACTAATTTAATATCATAATTACATTAGGTTAAAAAGATGTAGGAATAGTCCACAGGTACTTTTTCCTACATCTTTTTTATATGAAGATATAATAATTCACTTAATATATAAACCTTTATCGAAAGTTCTTGCTAACAGAAACTAAATCGACAACTATTATATTATTGTTACTTCCTACACTTCAAAATACGTCACACTACCTGCTGGAACCGTAAGCTTTCCATCTTCTAATGCTGCTACCTCTGGATAAGAATATAACACCTTACTAGCTCCTTTTGTAGGAATCGTACATGTTACTTCTTTATCAGATGGATTCAAGACAACTAAAATCATCTGCTCTTTTCCTATCCTCTTGTATACAAGAGGGTATGCATGGTCTTTGGCATATTCAAATGTAACCGATGCATTACTTTGTAGTGCTTCATTATCAAGACGAATTTTAGTTAAAGTCCTAATATTGTTTAATAATGAGGTCTCATCCTCTTCTTGCTTCTTAACGGTTGGTCTATTATCATCTGCATCCATGGTTATATATAATTGATCTGCACTTGCTGTTGAGAATCCATCATTTACACCATCTCCCCATTGCATTGGTGTTCTTGCACCAGTGCGATCAAAACCACCTTCAACTGATGTTAAACCTTCTAGATAGCGCATACCAATCTCATCTCCATAGTAGATAAATGGTGCTCCTGGCATAGATAATAAGAAAGCAAAGGCAATCTTCATCTCCTCTTCATCTAACCAGCGGCGCATACGTGGCATATCATGATTACCACTTGGAACACAAATCAGTCCTTTACCATTTGTAGCTTCATAATTCTTTATATACGTATCTACGAATGCCTTACAATCTCCTTTTCCTCTTCTTGAGAAATAAGGTTCGTCAACACGGAATAAATCAAGATAATGAGAAGATCCAAAATGTAATAAGAAATCCATATGGTATCCGCCTTTTAAAGATTTTTCTGGTTCTCCCCATTCTGAAATCATGGCCGCTTCTGGGAATTTCTCTTCTAGGAAAGTTCTTACCTTCTGCCAAAAAGCAATCGTTGCCTCACCATCGGTATCCCCTTTAACCATAGCACCTGCCATATCTACTCTAAAACCATCACAGCCCATCTCTAACCAAAATTCCATAATATCTTGCATAGCAAGTCTAGATGCAGTCGCTTCTTCTGAATCCGGTCCTACTTGCCAACTCTCTGTAGGATTAGCAAATCCATAGTTCAGAGCTGGTTGTGTGGAGAAGAAGTTTACCGCACAAGAGCCATTTCGATCTGAGATTCCACGAATGCAGCCTGCTATGTTATTATACCCTTCAAATCCTTTCCAGATATCATCCGTCCATATATAACGACTTGTGAATTCATTCTTTTCCGCCTTCATAGACTCTTTGAACCATGCATGCTCAATTGAAGTATGTCCAGGAACTAAATCCAGAATAATATGCATATCTCTTTTATGTATTTCTTCAAACAATTCTCTTAACTCCTCATTTGTTCCATAACGAGGTGCCGCTTTATAATAATCTGCTACATCATAACCGGCATCACTAAATGGAGACTCATAACATGGATTCATCCAGATTGCATTACAACCTAAAGATTTAATATAATCCAAACGTTTTTTTATTCCATTAAAATCACCAATACCATCTGCATTCGTATCTTGAAAACTCTGTGGGTAAATCTCATAAAATATTGCATTATCTAACCATGCTGGCATATATATCCCTCTTTTCTGTATTCTATGTTATCGCTAAGTTTCATTTATAGTAGTAGTATATCCTTATTTTTCATGTTATACTTGTATCAAATCCACTAATAATAACACAAATTCCATAATTAATAACGAAACTTAGATTTATATAGAGATACTATATGCTTATAGGGGGAGGGCTTCTAATGAAAGAACAATTCGAAGAGAAACGTCCACGTGGTAATGTCTTGTTCCCGTTTGAACAATATTATATGATTAACACAACAGGTAACCTATTTGTTACCTTTCATTGGCATAAAGAAGTTGAGATAATCTATCTGCACTCTGGTACCCTTACTCTCTGGATTGAATCAGAAGAGTACCATCTTATACCTGGAGATATATACTTTATTAATTCTGAGATGCTACACCAATTTTCTTCAACAGAGAAGAACACTTGCTATTATGCTTATGTATTTCCACTGGAATCCCTACAATTTGCTATGTCTGACTATAGTCAAACACTTGTAGAACCACTTTTTGCCCATACAATGCAGTTTCCTGCCTTTGTTCCAATGGATTCCCCTATCTATGGAAGTATCTTAAATGAAGTTAGAGAACTAATTCATGTAAATGAAAACAAGACTCTTGCCTATGAACTCACTACCAAAGCATGTATCTATAAAATAATTGGTTACCTTATTCAGGCCAAATTACTACACACTCCCGCATTATTAATTCAATCTAGCACCTCAAAAAAATCAGATATTAAGAAGCAAATTCTTTCTTACATTCAAGAAAATTATGCTAAACCAATTAGTCTTGAAGATCTTGCCGAGATATATCATATGTCACCAAAGTATTTTTGTTATTATTTCAAGCAGAATTTTTCCATGACATTTCTTGACTATGTCACACGATATCGTATAGAAAAAGCCCGCATTCTACTGAAGAATACAGGCTTATCTGTTATGGAAATTGGATTTTTAGTTGGTTATGAGAACTTCAGCTATTTCATAAGAACTTTTAAGCGTATCGTTGGTATAACACCAGCTAAGTATCGTGTTGAAGTTCAGAGTGAAGAGTAGTCCTATTCTAGTACTGGTTGTGCAAGAAATCGCAAATCTTAACTGATCTGCGATTTCTTTTTGTATGTCCTTGTCTGTTTTTACTCTTCTAATTCCGTCTTAGCTATTGTTTTATAATTCCATTTAACAATAAAATAAAAGCTAATAAGCGACATAATAATTACTGTGTAACCGGAAAGTAGTCCGTTGAATTTACTCATCACTTGAATATATAAAAAGATAAGTAGAATTGTTTTATGAAAATATCCAACTGAATAGAAAAATGCATATCTAAAATTTTCTATAAAACTATTTTCCTTTTCTAGCACTAAAATACTCGCTATTATATTGACCGAAATAAGAAATGAAATAATCAGTCTACTAATGAAATAATCTTGCATTCTAGCTAAAAGTAAGCAGTTATATGAAGAGCAAATACCTATCAAAAATAAGTATATTATTGATAGTATTTTTCTCTTTGTTAATTTACAACTAGAAAACACTTTTCTGCCCAACGCAATATTACCAACCCAATTGCAATATAACAATACTGCTATTGGTAAAGTAAATACAGGAATTGCTATAATAAAGCATGCTATACTTATTAATATTAGTTGCATCATAACAGTAAGATATTCATATAGTTTGCTATTAATTCCAAGCATAGCAATTCCTCCGTATACTAAAAATTATTTTAGTTTCTCAATGTTTTTTGCAATTTTAGCATTTCTTTCTTCAACAATCTTTTCATAGCCATTATCTAAACGATATTGTTTGAATTCTTCCATTGCCTTATCAACATCTTCGTCAGATTTTGCATCTAACATTGCTGCTACAGTTTGGGACCATTTTTGTGCTATCTTTTCTACATTTCTGGCAGATTCTTTACTTAACTCTAAATCTAACTGTGCTAATTCAAATTGAGGAACAACCTTATCTTGAGTCCAAGCTTTCGGTTGTTGTAATGCTTTAGGGAACTGATCAATACCCATGTAACTAGACAATCTAACACTATCTTGTAACCATAAGTGAGTAGTTAACCCAACTTCTCTTTCAAATTTACCAGGATCACTTTGCTTTAATTCTAATAAATCTGCGTTTAACACAGGTTTTCCATCAACCATTTCATATGTTTCACCAAGACGACCATAATTCATTACCGTATCGCCTTCTTCACTTACTAAATAAGTAATTAATTCCATAGCTTTTTGTGGATTCTTACATGATTTAGAGATAAAAGTTAATGTCCAGCCTTCAATTGAATTTGCTAGTAAAGTAGATTCTCTACCCATTGTGGAAGAAGGACCGTCTACTGCAATGTAGGATTGCTCTGGATGTCCATTTTCCCAAACTGCGATTGGTTCTGTTTCAGCAATCACATCAGGTGCAAAATATGCAAAGAAACTACCATTGGATAATTTCGCATCTTTATCAGCTTTTGCCATAGTTAACATATCTCTATCTGTTAATCCATCTCTTCTAGCTTGTGAAAGAGTTTTTGTCCAAGTTATAAAATCAGGATCCGTATATCTGTCATAAAACTTTCCGTCTTCTGTTAATAAAGGTACACCGATAAAGTCAGCTAGCGTTCTTTCAAAAATCGCATTCTTTTCTGCAGCTTCAATGAAGTCAGTTGTACCAAATGGAATAATATCTTTGCCTAAATCATCCTTAAGACCTAATTCTTTAACAGTCTTAAGTGCAGATAAAAACCCTTCTGGAGTTGTCATATCTGGTTTACCAATTTGTTCATAGATATCTTCACGAACTAAGAATGCTTGGTTACCATATACCCCATCCCCTTCATAATCTGCCTTTGTAGTTGAAAAATTTGGATATCCGTAAACATGACCATCTTCTTGTGTATAGAATTTTAATGTTTCTTCTTTCGCTGCACTCTTCATAAAAAATGGATCATATTGTTCAGATAATACATCTAAAGGTAATGCGAATTTTGCAGCATCTTTTACAATTGGGCTTGAACCGTCAATTGTGATGATATCTGGCAAATCACCAGAAGCTAACATAGTATTAAGCTTATCATCTCCACCACTTTGATAAGTGATGTTTACATTCGTATCTTCTGTAATATATTTTGATGCAACATCTTCACCCCAACTTTGTGCAAACCATTCGAAATTAATATACCAGCTCAAGTCTGCACTTGAATCGTCTACTTTCCAACTTGGTGTATCTGCATTGACTTCAAATGTAGGTTTTGCTAAATCACCTACTGAATTATCTTTTTTCCCACATCCTACAGCTGAAAAAGCCATTGCTGCACATACTGATAATGCTACTACTTTTTTAAATTTTTTCATAACCGTTCTCCTTCTCCTACTCTTTGACGCCACCTACCATCATGCCGCTAATAAAGTACTTTTGTAAAAATGGATAAACTAACATGATTGGTAATGTTGTAATAACCATCGTCGCTTGTTGTAATGATTGTGTTGTATAAGCTTTTGATATATAAACCCCCGTCGCGCTTGTTGACGCTCCGGCACTGGTTAATATCTGATATAAATAATACTGTATTGGATAAAGTGATTTATCCGTAACATATAGTTTCGCTGCAAAGAAGTCATTCCATTGGTAAACACCATGGAATAAAGCAATAGTAGCTATAACCGGTAGAGATAATGGTAATATTATCTTAATAAATATCTGAAAGAAAGTAGCCCCATCAATCTTAGCAGACTCTTCTAATGCAATTGGTAATCCTTTAAAGAAATTCATTAAAATAACCATGTCATAGAAACTAAATAACGCTGGAATGATATACACCCAATAAGTGTTTAATAAACCTAAAGATTTAATAACCAAGAACAACGGAATCATACCACCACTAAAGTACATTGTAATAACACCCATTTTAATAAATATGTTTCTTCCTTTTAGTTCTGGTTTGCTCATTGCATAGGCTGCCATGCCGGTAATGAATACATGTCCAACAACACCTACTACCGTTTTAGCTATAGTTACCGCAAATGCCCTGTATATAGTAGGATCTTTTAAAATCGTCTTATAATTTTCTAATGTAAACTGTCTAGGCCAAAGATAAATGCCACCCTTCATTGCATCGTAGCCATCATTAAACGAAAGAACTACAATATTCCACAATGGGAAAATAATCAAAGCAAGCAAAAAACATATAAATAAAACATTTAAAACATTAAACAATCTTTCGCTTTTTGAGACCTTCATAACACTTCCTCCTTCCTAGAAAATGGATGAATCATTATATTTCTTCGTGCATACATTAGCAATAACTAATAATGTAACTGCTACTATTGAAGAGAATATACCAACCGCTGTTGCAAATGAAAAGTCACCTTGTGCCATACCTAAATGATATACATAGGAATCAATAATTTCACTTCGCATTAAATTTGATGGATTTTGTAGCACCAATGCCTGATCTAAATTTGAACCAAACAAAGATCCGATTCTTAAGACAAACATTAAGATAACAATATCTTTGATGCCTGGTAATGTAATATGCCAAATCTGCTCAAGTTTCTTTGCACCATCCATCTTTGCAGCTTCATATAAGCCTGGATTAATACCAGATATTGCCGCCAAATACAAAATAGTTCCCCAGCCGACTTCTTTCCATATATCGGACAATGTTGCTACCAACCAATAATTGCTTGCATCTCCAAGGAATGATATTGGTGCATCAATAATATTTAAAGACATTAATATATTGTTTAATAAACCAGAGGATCCTAGCCAAGCTCCCATCATACCACCTAAGATTACCCAGGATAAGAAGTGTGGTAAATAGGATACTGTCTGAGAAAATTTCTTAAACTTACCTGGTCTTAGTTCATTTAGCATTAATGCAAGTATGATTTCCAAAGGGAAACCTATTAATAACTTTAAGGCGCTGATACCAAATGTATTTAGTAATACATTATAGAAGTCTTTATCTGTTAAAAAAGCTTTAAAATTAGCTAAACCAACAAATAGCGAATCACTAAAACCTGCCATTGGTGAATAATCCTGAAATGCAATGATTAAACCAAACATTGGTAGGAAGTTAAATAAAAGCATTAGAAGGATTGCTGGCCAAACCATTGCTTGAAGTTCCCATTGTCCACTGCGTTTTTTTGCATGGCCTTTTATTTTTTTCATTTTATTACCTCCTTTCAAATTCTCTAGATGTAGTGAAGTGTCGAAATAGGAGTCTTAATATGATTTAAATACAAATTAATACTACCATGCTCTAATACCTTTTCTAATCTATTATTCAAATACTTTAAGTCATCTACTGTAACTTCAAATTTTACTTGAACAGTCTCATGTGGATCCAATGTAATTCTTTCGTATTTCAATAATTCTTTTACAGGTCTTACAAGTTTAGATATTGGATCATCCATAAATAGAAGCACAGTTTCTTTCGTCTTATACGCACTATTATTATATACATCCATAGTAACAGTAACGGTTTCTAAATCCGTAATCGTTTCACTAGAAATTTGAATATTACTATATTGAATGTCAGCATAACTTAAGCCATGACCAAAGGAATATAATGCACCGACTTCACAGTCTTGGTAACGACTACTATAAGAAGTTTCATTTGCTGGTCTTCCAGAACGATACTCATTATAATATAGCGGTGTCTGTCCTGTTACTCTTGGGAATGACATCGTAAGTTTCCCTGAAGGACTATATTTGCCAGTTAACAACTCAGCAACTGCAGTTCCTGCACAAGTTCCTGGATACCAACACCATAATAATGCCGGAATATCTTCAATTACACTTTCCAGCGCAAGTGGACGTCCTGAAAATGCTATACAAGCAAATTGCTTACCTGTTTTTCTGATATTTCTTATAAGTTCTTGTTGTTCTTTTGCAAGTTCTAAGTTTACACTACTGTGACCTTCTCCACTAAGTGTCCAAGACTCACCGATGGTAACTATAACAAAATCAGCTGCTTCCAAAACACTCTCTGGGCAATCGCAAAGTTTCTCATATGCTGCTACACGTGATGCCTTAGATACTCGTTTTATTCCATCTTCTAGAGATATCGTTTCCTCAAACTTACCTTTACACTGCCATCCACCAAGAAGCTCCTTAGTTTTAGCAAAAGGTCCCACAATTACTATATTTTTAACATCTTCCTTTATTGGAAGAATATTATTATTCTTTAATAACACGCAGCTTTCTAATGCCGCTTCATTTGCAGCGGTTATCATCTCCTCTGACATGATAACTTCTGATTCCTTAGTCTCATCAACATACGGATTTTCGAATAATCCTAATTCGTTCTTTAAATATAATACTTTCCATACAGCTTGGTCGATTTTATCTAATAATGCTTTGTTCTCCTCGATTAACTCCTTACCGAACCTTAGATATGTAGAAGATACCATTTCTATCTCAACACCAGCTGTAAGAGCTTCTTTCGCAGCTTCCTTATCACACTCTGCAACACCATGGTTTTTAAGTTCTGAGATTGCGCCCCAATCAGAAATTATTATATCGTCAAAACCAAACTTATCTCTTAATACTTCTTCTAGAAGATATCTACTTGCAGTAACAGGCTCACCATTAAAACTATTAAAAGAGCTCATAACCATTCTTGGCTTAGCCTCTAGTGCAATTTCATACGGTCTTGCGTAGTATCCAAAGAAATCTTTTAAGGACATATCTACAGATGCATAATCTCTGCCTGCATCAGGTGCTCCATAAGCAGCAAAGTGTTTTAGACAAGCAGCTACACCATCTGTACCGATAGCACCATCTATACTGTTTTGATATCCTTCAATCATTGCCTTTCCTAAATTACCGGATAGTATATGATCCTCACCAAAGGATTCCATAACCCTTCCCCATCTAGCATCTCGAACTAAATCTGTCATAGGGGAAAAGTCTACATGAATTCCTGATGCACGTAACTCTTTTGCAGTACAACTTGCCACCTTTTTTATGGTTTCCTCATCAAAGCTACAAGACAATGCTAAAGGTATTGGGAAAATAGTACGGTAACCATGAATTGCATCATGCATAAATAGCATAGGTATTTGTAATCTATTTTTTTCTAAGAATTTCTTTTGCACTAAATTAATTACTTTGGCACTTGATACACCTAAAACACTTCCTATTGTAGCTAAAGAATCTTCATTTAAACCTAATTCATCAACCGCGGGTCCAGTCTCAACCATCTCATCATCGATTTTATCTACAAAATGTTCTGCAGTAAGCTGAGTTAACTGTCCAAGCTTTTCCTCTAGTGACATCTGAGAAAATAGCTCTTTTAATTGTTCAATCTTCATATGGATCCTCCGATCTTATTTCCACGTAAGTTCTGGTAAAATTTCTTTTTGTAATTCGCAGATTTCATCAATCATTGCACAGGCTTGATAATAAGATGGTGCTTGTGGATCTAACAAAATAGCGTGTAGTAATTTTGTCTTAGAATGCTCTAAATAAGCTTCTATTAATAACTTGTGTATTGTACCTTGAATATTGATTGTTCCTAAAATAGCAGTTGGTAATGGCACTTCCATCTTCTTTAAAGTAATTCCGCTACCATTTACAATCGCTTGTGTCTCAACAACCATATCATCTGGTAATCCAACAATAGCTCCATTATTTAGCATATTTACTGCGTTTAATTGAATTTCATCATCAAAGAAGATTGCTTCTACAATTGGAATCGCATATTCATTACTGATCTGAACTTTTTCTTTTGCAAATTTATAAGCTTCTTCTGTCCAATTTGCTTGAGTTACACCTTCTTCAAATAGTCCTTTATCCAACTGTCTACCACTTGCACAGTATACAAAATCAGCTTCTCTAGAGTCTTTTTGCCATAAACGTTCTTGCACTGGTTCATAGCGATATTGTAAAGAAAGTCCTGCATAGAAGTCATCTGCATAGCTTATATATTCACCACAGTGATTTGTTCCTGGGTATGGGTAATAACCATAAATGTGATACATCGTTCTTGAAAGACCAACATGTTCAAACTGTGCTAAACGATTTGCCTTTGCTTCTTTTTCTTTAAATAAAGGATATAAATCTTCTCCAGTACGCTTGTCCCAGATTTTTGTAAAGAAACCAAAGTGGTTTAATCCCCCACCTTCCACTGCGATATGTTCTTTGTCCATTTCTAGGAACTCGGAAAGCTGTTGAATGCCAATATCTAAACCATGGCATAAGCCAACTACTTTAATCTTTGTTAACTTAGAAATTGCTTCTACTAACTTAGCCTCTGGATTAGTGTAATTTAATAGCCAAGCATTAGGGCAAACCTTTTCCATGGTATGTGCGATTTCAAGCATTGGTCCCATATTTCTTAATGTATGGAACATAGAGCCTGGTCCACCGTTTTCACCATAGATTTGTTTACTACCATATAAACGTGGGATGTGGAAATCCTCTGACCAGTATTTATATCTCTCTACTTCAATTGCTGTAATAACAAACTCGCAACCATCTAATGCTTTCTCTAAATCTGTTGTCCACCAAATCTTTGTTGAACTTTCAAATGCTTCTACCATTTTTTCTGCATAATCATAGGTTCTTATAACATGTCCTTCTACAATGTCCATTAATGCTACTTCAACATCAACTTCTGTTTGTAATCGTTTTGATAAAACAATATCATGTAAGGCTCCTAATGCGAAGGAAACACTTCCTGCTCCAATTAATGCGATTTTTAATTTCTTCATATATTACTCTCCTTTTCTTGCTGTAATGCATAATAACCAGCTCCAATTAAGCCAGCTTCTAAGCCAAACTCTGCACTTACTAATTTAATTTCTCTAGCAAGTTTACCAAGTACTTTCTTAGCAATTTCATGTTTCAATGTATCGATAACCCAATTATGTTTTAGAACAACAGGTCCTCCTAGTACAATGACCTCTGGATCAAACATTTGAATTACCGATGCTAATCCACTTGTTAGTTCATCTATCCAGTTTTCGACAACCTTTGTTGCTTCCTTATCTCCATTTTCGTATTGACAGAATAATACTTTTGCATCACTTCCATCACCAAAAAGTTCAAGACTCTTTTCTTCTAAGGCCTTTCCACTACACTTATCTTCTAACGTATTGTATGAAAATCCATCAAACGATTTTGATACAATAACACTCCCTATCTCACCAGCATAACCATGCGCTCCATGATAAATTTCATTATTTATAATAACTCCACTACCTATTCCTGTGCTTACAGTAATATACAAAGAGTTGCTATATTTCTTAGCTGCTCCACAATTAGATTCTAATAATGCAATTACATTTACATCATTCTCTATATAGACAGAATAATCTTTAAAATACTTCCTAATTTCCTCTACCTTTAAATTCTCTAAACATGGTATATTCGTAATATCTGTTATCTCTTTCTTATCCCTTGTCCAAGGTGCAGGCATTACAATTCCAATACTTTTTGCCTCTTTGTTAGAATCCACTAATTGAAGCATTTTTTCAATCTGTGCAAAAAATTCATCCTTAGAATGAATATCCCCTGTAAAAGCAGTCTCTTTCTTAACTATTTCTAATTTATCACCTAGCAAAGCCACTCTGATGTTAGTTCCGCCAATATCAACAGCTATTACGTGATTATTCATTACATAAACTCCTTAACTGACTCTTCTTTAACTAACGAGAATGCTTCTTTATCCAAATAGAAATCTATATTCTCTTGTCCTAATAATTCCTGAACAGGTAGCTTCTTAGATGTACGCTCTTCAAAGATCTTCTTAACAATTTCTTTTTTGTGTTCACCTGTAATAACTACAACAACCCGTTTACTTTTCATAATTTGTTGTAGACCTAAGGTAATACCATCCGTTAAAACCTGTTCTTTTTTAAAATATTTTTGTGCTACTGTTTTTGTTGTTTCAGAAAGGGGTACTACTGAGCTATAATTTTTAACAGTATCACCAGGTTCATTCAAACCAATATGCCCATTCATACCAACTCCCATTAAGCTAAATGTAATAGGATTCTCATTGATATAAGCATCAATTCTCTTACACTCTTTATCAAGATCATCATTAACAGCGTCAAAAAATTCAATCTGGTCATCTGTTAACGATAAATATTGAAACAAATCCTTATATAGCATTTGATAGCAACTACCATCTACATCTTTATGAATTCCTACCCATTCATCCAAGCCAACAAATTTCAATTTTTCTATATATTGCTTAACTTCTGCATTTTCTACAAATTTCTTATATGTTTTAGCCGGTGTACTTCCTGAAGCAAGACAGAAAATTGGATTGCTCTCTGATTTTAACTGACTCAACATTTCAAGTGAAAGCACTCGTGCTAGTTCCTCCTCTGTATCAAAAATCTTTAACATTCTAATCTCCTTTATCCTGCAATTACTTTAGTCATTTCGCTTTGCAAAGCAAGTATAGCTGCGCCAACTGCTGTTGCATGTTCCTTTACACCACACTGGATTTCTAAATTCCAGCCGGTGAATTGATGTATATACTGTTTTGTTGATTCAATGATTTCTTCTGGCATTGCCCTAACGGTTTTACCAGTTAAAATAATATGCCCGATATCCAACAAACTTACCGTATTAATAATAGTTAAAGCTAAATACTTAGAAATGTAATTTATACACTTCTCTTTTTCTTCGTTTGTAATGATATTCTTCTCATCTGGATTAAAATTAAATTCCTTATTCAAGTAATCCAAATTCATCTTACTTTCAAGCCATCCAACAGTAGATGGCGAATAAACGTAATCTGAATCAAAGCACATATATTCTAATTCACCTACACCGTTATAAAAGCCTTTGTGTAATTTCTTATTTAGGATTAAGCCCGCACCGATACCTTCACCAAGTGCTATTAAAAGTAAATCATTCGGACCTTCCCCACCTCTATCTAAATAACTAAATTCTGCTATGGTCGATGCATTAACATCATTTTCTAATACGATTGGTAATTGTACTTTCTCAGATAACTTATCAATAATTGTTTCATAAAAATAATCTTCTTCCTTTTGATTATCAACCGTGCGCATTCTAATCGTTTTCTTATGTGTATTAATTGCTCCATCTACACCAATTCCAATACCTATTATTTTGGAAGCTTTATCTTTGATTTGTTCTTGGAATCGATTGACTATAACTTGTAAAAGCTCTACAAAATTCTCATCATAGAATTTCACTTCACCATCAATGTGAAAAGTATCAATTACTTCACTATACAAATTAACCAACGATGCAACAACCTTATTACCAATTACTTGGATTCCAATTGTTAAATACGAATTTGGATTAAAGCTATAAATAACACGTTTACGACCTAATCCACCACTTCCTTCTCTAGCTTCCCCATTGACACTTACTATTCCTACTTCTTCAAAATAATCGACTATTTTATTTACCGTAACAGTACTCATAGTTGTTCTTTCTGAAACTTCAACCTTAGCTAAGTTTGGCTCTTGAATAAAAATATCAAATACTATTTTTCTGTTTTGGTCCTTAATATCATTTGGTAAAAAAGACTTCATTTTTCTCCCCCTAACATATTTAAACACAATTAATTAATGTCATTAATTAATTGTGTTTCATAACTTTAAAATTGTCAATACCTTTTTTATTTAAATTTATATATTATATCTATTTTATTGAGGATTTTAACACTTAAATCATCTTATTATACTAAGAGGACACAAAAAATAGGTACACACTTTAGTGTTTTTTTACCAACTTATATGCCTTTCTAGCAATTTACAGCATTAATTATACTCTATTAAACATGTGATGAAGATGTGCATTTTACGAAAAAAACTGCAATTTTTAGATAAATATTAATCAATAAGATGAATGAACCAAAAAAACGAGTATCCTGATATGATCCTCCTTAAGTAGACAAGGTAAATAACCAAAATCTACTTAAGGAGGATTTTTCATGTCCAGAAAAGCTAAATACTCCCCTGAAACTAAAGCGAGTGCTTGTGAAGATTATTTATCTGGAAATTTATCAATGCGAGAAATTTGTGCAAAATATGATATTCCTTTTAACGAAAAGAAAAGTAATTGTTCTGTTCATAAATGGTTACATGTTTATAACTATTCAGGTATTGAGGGTTTTCAAAATCCAATAGGGAATAAAGCTTATACAAAAGAATTTAAAACTGAAATGGTCGAACGATATCTGCGTGGAGAAGGATCTTTAAAAGATCTTGCAGCTAAATATAATATTTTGTCTGATTCAACGCTACAACAGTGGATTATGAAGTATAATGCCAATAGAGAACTTAAGGATTACGATCCGAAACGGGAGGTCTATATGGCAGAGGCAAGGCGAAAAACAACTATTCAGGAACGCAAAGAAATCGTTACATATTGCATTGAACACAATCGTGATTATAAGGTCACAGCAGCACATTACGATGTTTCTTACAGTCAGGTGTATTCCTGGGTGAAAAAATATGATGCCACAGGTGAAGAAGGTCTTACTGACAAACGTGGTCGACATAAGAAAGATGATGAAGTTGATGAATTAGAACGATTACGAATAGAGAATCTTCGGCTGAAGCGTCAGCTTGAAGAAAAAGATATGGTAGTAGAACTGTTAAAAAAAGTGAAAGAATTCGAAGGGATGTGAGACTCGGAAAGCAACGCCATGAATCAAAGTATCTTACTATTGAATACTTCTATACGAACAAGGGTTGGAGTGTCAACTGGATGTGTGCACAGCTTGGAATCGCCAGAGCTGCGTTCTACAAAAGGAAACATAGAATTGTACCAGAACAAGAAAAAACTAATATCGAAATCGCAGAATTAATCAAAGAGTATGATAAAAGATTTTCTCATATCTTAGGGTACCGAAGAATGACGGATTGGATCAATCATTTCAATCATACTCATTATTCAAGGAAACGAATTCATCGTATTATGAAAAAACTTGGAATCCATTCTGTTATTCGTAAAAAGAAGAAAAAATACAATTCTTCCAATCCAGAAGAAACAGCAGAAAATAAGTTAGCAAGAGACTTTTATACAACAGAGCCTAATCAAAAGTGGGCTACTGATGTAACGGAGTTTAAGATTCCTGAAACCAATAAGAAACTATATCTTAGTGCGATCATAGATCTCTATGATCGTTATCCTGTTGCATTTGTTATAAGCGGCAGAAACAACAATCAACTGATATTCAAAACCTTTGATAAAGCAATTGATGCTAATCCAACTGCAAAGCCTATTTTTCATAGCGACCGAGGCTTTCAGTATACAAGTAAGGTGTTCCAGAGAAAACTCCGAGATAACGAAATGATTCAATCAATGTCCAGAGTTGGTCATTGTATTGATAACGGACCAACGGAAGGTTTTTGGGGAATCATTAAATCAGAAATGTATCAAATGTACGAGATAACAGATGAGTTATCATTACGTCATGCAATCAAAGATTATATCCGATTCTATCGAGATGAGCGACCTCAAAGCAGATATGATTGTAAAACACCTGCTGAGGTAAGGGCTGAAGCGTTATCTTCCGCAACTCCAACAACATATCCGATTGCAAAGAATAAAAGAATTGAGAAATATAAAGCAAAGTGGTGCGCATAAAAAATCAGCCATACGAAAATCGTATGACTGATTTGTGAGCATTACTTTAGATATTTGGCCTGTCTATTGACAGGGAGCATATCATCCTCTTACTGTGAGGTTCTCGCTCTTTTATATGAATCGACTATGATATGTCTGCTTTATTTTTACTACCTCCCTACTGGCTTTTGCTTTAATGCAAGCAACTTTATCACATCATTTAATTCTTCACCATTAAGAACACGGTAATGAATCCAACCACCTTCACCACAGGGATATCGATTATTCCAATAACTCTTTGTTTTTGGCAAACACTCAAGTAATACTTCCTCAAGTTTTTGAACTAAATCACCACCGATTTGTAGCATAATTGTAATTGCATCTCTTTCAAAAAAGACATAACATAAATGTTTGGCCTTATGTGAGTACTTAAATCCCCAACCATAATTGTTGCCAAACGGAAATTTCAAATCACGCTTCAGATCATAGCGTTGTTTCATAATATCTTCAAAGTCATTAAGTAATAAAATAGAACTTTCGCCTATAAATTCATGAATTTCTGTAATTGATGGTTCCTTCAATTTATTTAACATTCTTTCATACATGTTCGTTACCTCATTATCTGGAATAGATGAACTTTTCTTTATTCTCACTGTACCATTTGGGTATGAGCAAGTTAAAATTGTCATAATCACGAAACGCATTATAACAGATCCGTGTCATATTAGCGATATCTTCTTCTCCGTATTTGGCTGCCCATTCTATCGAAAATAACGCACTGTGAGCAACATAAACCGCTTGAATTTTCCAGAAATCCATAGTCGGTTCACCATCAAAGTACCCATGTAATTGTCCCATCGAAAATGCAACACTCACGTCAACATTAAAACTTTGAAGTTTATAAAATTCCTCATATCTATCACCGCATTCCCACCGATTGAAGTCAATGATCCCAACATCTTTTTGAGGAGTATAAACCATATTTCCAATATGAAAATCACCATGTTCATATACAGGTTCTGACTGACACATCAAATCGATATTTTCTTTTACAAAATCTATTACTTCTTCATCATTAGGAACTCTATATTTTGAATTTTCATATCGTTGTAGTTGCTTTAATTTTTTCTTAGTTTTCTTTATCTTGGGAATATCAGTAGCCTCAACCGGAAGACTATGAATTGCTTTAAGTACATTTCCTGCTTTGATTCCCAATTGGTATTGTTCTTGCTCATTCAAAGTTCCAATGACATTCTCCATAGATTGTCCTTCAACCCAACTTAGTAGCATATATATATTTTGCCCACTATTGCAAACTCCCATATCTATTGCTTGTGACATTTCAAAGAGGAGTTGATTATATTTCTGTATTATGTAAAATTCTTTTTTCTTATTTTCTAATTTATCAACATTGCTTATACGAAGTAAGAATTTAGTACCTTCTAAGTCTTCGATATAGAATTTTACATCGTCAGACCATCCGTAATTAATCTTTTCAATCTTTCTCCATGATTTATATTGCGGAATATCTATTAATAATAAATTTTCCATGTTTCACCTCGATTTATCATAATAATATAATTGTATCAATTTATAATTCCAGAATTGCAAATTATATACAATAATATAAATATCCTTAATTATACTTTTAGGGATATGATAAGTCAAACATATTTGGAAAAGTATAACATAATGTTTTTAAGCAACAAAAAAAGCTAACCCTTGATCTATAAGGATTAGCGTTTTTTCAATTAAGCGCGAGACGGGATTCGAACCCGCGACCCTCGCCTTGGCAAGGCGATACTCCACCACTGAGCCACTCGCGCATATATTATATATTGTGTCTTGCTTAAGACAATATATAATATACATTAATTCTATTGATTTGTCAACACTTTTTTTAATTATATATATTATTAAGAATATTTCAATAATTTAACAGATAAGCTATAAACTTTCTTCTTCAACCAATATATTCATATGTTTCTCTCTATTTTGTTCGATACTGCTATCTTCCTTTGTACTTGTAACTAATAACAGTCCTAGAAGGATACCTATTATCAAACCAACCTCATGAGAGATTAACGTGTTAACTCCACTTAAATTAGGAATAGTTAGATATACAATAATTATTATCTTCTGCATAACTGGCCTTGCAGACCAGACATTCTTCCTATCTCTTATTATCAGAATTAAAAGAGTTCCACCGATACCATAGATAGCGCCACTTGCTCCAACACTTCCGTATGTAACTAACATTGTAATTATCGCTGATCCTATACCACTAAGTATATATATTACCAGAAGTTTCATTCCGCCTAACCTCTGTTCAATAATAGAACCGATACTATATAGTCCGATACAATTCACTATTAGGTGTGGAATACCCGCATGTAAGAACATACATGTGAATAAACGCCACCATTCTGGGCTCATAGCTGATACATTAAGCAGCCTTCCATACTTCGATAAGTATCCCCACTGATTCCCCTTCAATAGATGATTTACAGACAACACTTTCGTTCCTTCTTGATTCAATACAAAAAAATCTACAAGAAATACTACTATTAACAAACTTATTAATCCATATGTACTTTTAATATTTTTTCTCTTCATCACATTATACCCCACATATAATACTTATTACTTCCGTCATATTTTTATTATCGGCAAAAACAATCCATTCCTAAACTAAAGTTTTATTTCTTAGTTTTTTTAATGTATTACAATATTACCATATATTTACATATATTCCAACCAAATTTTACAATTTATTTAGTAATTATTATTACTTTTTTTCACTAATATGATCTAAATGTAAGAAAAGGGAATGTGGCTTACCACATTCCCTCACTAAACATAATCACATAAGCGGTATATTCTACTGTTCTTCCTTAATTGTTTTTATCTTTAATAAAAAGTAATAGTAATGGAATAAAGCTACAATGACTAATATTCCGCGTATCCACCAACTGGAGGCTATAATTATCGCAAACATTAATACTAGAGTTACCATTCCTAACAAACAAGCCTTAGCCTTCGCTGTCATTGACTTTGATTGAACCAATGAAGCTACATGGTTTTGATATAGCCTTGTGGAAACGAACCACTGATAAATTCCCCTTGAGCCTTTTCCGAACATTACTGTTGCAAGCACAAAGAAGGGGGTAGTCGGCAAGATTGGTAACATAATTCCAATACTTCCAAGTGCCACACATAATAAACCTACTGTGATAAATATGCCGTCTTTTATCTTCTTCATATCTCTCCCTTGATTATACTTTTAGTCTATTATATGTGGCTATTTAATATTACGCCAACAAAAACTTCGCACACAAACAACTTCAATTATCTACTCCTCGAAATCTTCAAGTTCGAAGTTTAAGTAATTTATTTGGCTACATTACCCGCGTTATTCAATGCATCCCATGTACGTGCAAATGGTGGTGCGTAACATAAGTCTAACATACCTAATTCCTTTGTCGTCATCTTTCCATATATAGCTGCTGCCAATACATTCGTGCGTTGTACAGCATCATGCTTTCCTACTACTTGACCACCTAGAAGTACTTTTGTCTTTGCATCATAGATTAACTTAATTCCTAATGCTTCTTGACCAGGATAATATGACGTATGGTTTTGATCCGTAATGAATACCGTTCCAACTTCTATATCCAGATTTCTCGCTTCCTTCTCCGTTAAGCCAGTACGTCCTGCTTCCATATCAAGTACCTTAATACAACTTGATCCAAGTGTTCCAGGAAACTTCTCATGTTTTCCTGCAAGGTTCTCTCCTACAATTCTTCCTAATTTATTAGCATTGGTAGCAAGTGGAAGGTAGGCTGGGTTATCTTTTAATCTGTGTGGAACAGTTGCACAGTCACCTGCTGCATAGATAGAATCTATCGATGTTCTACCTTCTTCATCTATAACAATAGCTCCATTTGATAACATATCAATATTGGTATCCTTTAAGAACTCTGTATTCGGTTTTACTCCTGTTGCAAGTATTACAAGATCAACTTTAACTTTCTCCTCTTCCGTACAGATTTCTTCTACACAATCAGTTCCGCCAAGAGATACTACTTTTGCATTCAGGTGCAGATGTATTCCATTGTCTACTAACTCATCTTGTAAAACTTTCGTGATTTCTTCCTCAAATATATCATTAAGAATACGGTCTTCTAGCTGAAATACATGAACATCTTTACTTAATTTTTTGGCTGCCTCTACTACTTCTAATCCAATAAATCCGGCTCCAACGATACCTACTGTTTTAATCGAAGAGTCTAGCATTTTTTCACGTACTTTCTGCCCATCTTCTAAGCTACGTAAAAAGTATACATTTTCTTTATTCACGTTTTGAATTGGAGGTTTAACCACTCTTGCTCCAGTTGCTATCATTAAACGATCGTATGAATCCCAATGTAGGGATTCATCTTCTAATCGCTTAACCAAAACACGTTTTCCTTCTGTATCAACTTTAATGACTTCCTGTTTTAGCTGAACATTAATTCCAGAGGCAATTGCTTGTTCTGGAGTTCGAACTAACATACGTTCATGGTCTTTAAAATAGTCTCCCACATAATAAGGTAACCCACAAGCACCAAAGGATATATAATTACCTTTTTCATATATTGTGATACTTGCTTCTTTATCCGTACGGCGGAGTTTTGCAGCTGCACTCATACCAGCTGCAATTCCACCTATTATAATAATCTTCATTTACATTTACTCCTTACTTAGCGACTTATTAACGGTTATCGCACTTACCATTGTACCACTTACATTCAACATAGTTCTACCCATATCTAATATAGGATCGATTGCAATAATTGCTCCTATTAACGGGAAAAAAGCACCTAGTCCCATTCCCGATATAACAACAGATATTGAAATTGTCGCCGCTCCTGGAAGTCCCGCAATACCAAAGGAACTAACAGCTATAATAATTGCTAGCATTAGATAAAAGCTAAGGTTCATATCAACTCCTAACATCTGTGCTAACATAACCGTAGTCATAGCCGGATACAAGCCTGCACAGCCATTCATTCCCATATTTGATCCTAGGCTACCAACAAAACTTGCAACTCCTTCATCAACCTTGAACTTTGTATGCAATGTCTCAATTAATACTGGAAGTGTTCCTAAACTCGAACGTGACGTGAATGCTAGTAAAAGTGGTTCCAACCCATTCTTAATATAAGTAGATGGTTTCACTCCCCTTGTTGCTGCTATAATTAGATGCACAATAAACATACATATAATTCCTAGATAAAGAACTAATATATAACGTAATACCGATGTCAGTACACTAATTCCTCTTGACGTAATGGTATTAGCTAATAATGCCACAACCGCATAAGGCATGAATTTAATAATTGTCATTGCTACACTTAATATGATCTTATAAAAAGCTTCCACCCACTTTGTAAATGGTTCAATAACATCTAGGTATTTCTTGCTCAGTCTACGGATTGCTATACCAATAAAACCAGCGAATATAACAACCGCTACTATATTCCCCTCAGCCATAGCATTCACTACATTAGAAGGTAATAAACCTCTTAGTGTTTCTACTATTGGAACCATCTCACGAATCTGGGCATCTCCCTCTTCAATCACCAAGGCTGATCCTAGTTGAAATACATTTCCAAGCACGGTACCTATAATAGCTGCAATCAAAGTAGTACCAATCAACATACCAATGGTTCTATACGTAAGTTTCCCAAGGTTCTCACCTTGCATATTCATGATAACTCGCACTATTGAGAAGAAAATCAAAGGTACAACGAGCATCTTTAATAAATCCATAAAGCCATTACCAATCAAGCCATACCAACTTGATACCTCAGACAACCATACTACTTCACTTGGATCACTTGGAAACCCTGCTATTACTTGAATAACAACTCCTAATACTAAACCAACTACTGATCCCATAATCATCCGATAAGAAAATTTCATTTTCTTTTTCTCTATTATACGAATGCCATAAAACACGATAAATAAAACTGCTAAGAATACATATGTCCTAACATCGCTTAATTGTAGAAATTCTGTTAGAAATGTGCTTTGTTCCATATAAACATCCCTCTCTTTTTGCCCACTTTAATAATTATAATAACATACTATTCAGCTATGAATTATATGTTATTATATTTTACCATTCTTATTTTGTAAAGAAAAACATCAAAATTACCATAATTTACATGATTCTTCTTTTAAATTATTCTCAATACTTTTATTATAACTAAAACAACCGATCTTACCAAAAGACTATTGCTTTTATGTTTTTTGGGTAATAAAACGTATCTCACTAATGCTCAATTGACCTGCATTTAATCTTTCTTTCGATATATCTTTTCGTTCAAGCAAAAAATAGTCCACTGCTTCCCATAAAGCAAATGATGCTGCGATGGACAATACTTCTGAAATTATTTCTCCAACTTCAGCTATATTTATAGTAAAATATATAATCAAAAGAATAATTCCCAAAGTAAACAATGATAGTATGGTAATAAAATTAAAATGTAAATCAATACGCTTATCATTTAATATTAAAGTATAATGTTCTTTAATCAATCTTATAATTTGATTTTGTTCCTTCTCATTTAAATCTACATTTACAAACTGTATTATAATTGGATAACGTATGGGGATGTAATATGCCTTTCTATCGATAAAATCATAAATGTCTTGGTTTAATGTGACTTGATTTCCAATGGATAACTTATCAAACCATTCAATACCATCGTAGGCATTAACATAAATGACTGCATTATTATCTTCATCTAGATATTCTTTTTCCAAATATTTTTCCATAGATAGCATATTATTTTCAAATCTTCGTATATTTTTTACCATTCTCCGTCTTAATTGTTTCCTTTTCATATATTTTCTTCTTCCTTTTCTTTAAATAAACTATATATACGATAGTAAAAATAATATGATTTACTTTTAACATAATATATGGATTTTATTCATTTTCAGCATAAACTCTACCCTTTGACTAATGCAGTATTCTTACTATATTAAAATCCTCCATATCTTAACCTATTCCACATTTACCCCTAACTATCTAACGAACAATACGCTAATAAAACAATTCAAAAGTGTTTTACTAGCGCATTTAACTCTACATCTATTAATTTTCATATTAACGATAATCACAAAACATTGTGCTCTTAGAACTTGATAACTCCTCAACAGCAACATAATATTCCTTTGGTTTATTCGGATTCACATAAACAGGTACTTGTGATCCTATATATTGATCTGGATTATCCCAAATATTATCACTACGATATAGATAAGTAATTCCAGTAAATTCATCAACATATTTGCAATCCAAGCGATATGGATTCTTACAATTGACTTGAACATGATAGTTAATAATTGCATCTGTTACTTCTGCATAATATTTACGACCTGTTTCTATCAACTTCTTTCTTTTCTTCTTAATAAATAAAGTAACAATTAGAAAAGATGTGCCAATAATAGTAAACACTCCACCAATACTACAAAATATTATTGTAAATATGGTTACACTTCCACTAGTCATTGACTCGATAACCCATTCTTGATTCCGTAGAATACGCGTTATAATCAACTCACTAGCTAAACCACCGATTATAAGTATTACACCGAGAACAAGAAATATCCAGCCCAACAAGATAATTGCATATTTACCACTCTTTATTTTACCACTCATAATAAATACGTCCTCCCTCTTCTCCTTACTTATAATTCCTCATCTTTATCTTTAATTATATCCTGTAATAGTCGATTTTGTCTACGTACACTTTGAAAAACTCCAATATGATATATGATTGCGCCAAATACATAGGGTATGGTAAATGATAAGAAAGCATCTTTGTAGCCCCCCTTTGAAACTGGCTCAAAGAATCCTCCTATAACCATTGTAAGCAAAACCAATGAAAGAGCAATAATATATTGTATTAAAATCATGGCAAGTGGCGACCATTCATCAAACAAATGATGAATACTTAGTACAAATACTGCAATACTAGTCCACATAAGCATCATTAAGTTATTAGTACATAGACTACTATCCCGATTTACAATTGCTTCAAATATTGAGCCCCCAATATTAATGATTGTATAAGAGATACATATGGTAATCAGAATTTCTCTTCCTTTAATTATTCGCATGCATGACACCTCGCATCTTAATTAAATACTTCTCGAAACAAGTTTTATAATGACGGCTTATCATAATCTCTTCCCCGTTCAACAACTGAGCTTGCACTCTCATATTAATCTCTGATCTAATCTTCTTAATCTTAAAGATATTAATAACCACAGATTTATTGCTTCGTATAAATCCCTGCTCACTCAACCTATCTTCAAGTTCTGTCAGGTTATATTGAATCTGATAAACCTTTGTCTTCATATATGCAAATGTTCGCCTTTCAACAGACTCAAAATAATAAATATCGTGAATCTGCAATAATTGCTTCTCTTCGTTTTCTATACCATATAATTCGAATTTCTTCTCACCAAATATGGAACATATATTACGAATCTCTTCCGACATCTCGCGATAATAGATGTCTGCATATTCTTCACACAGTTCCTTCTTCTGAAAAAGATTAATCTTCACCGAGTTACCACCTATCCCTTACTTTTGCAAGAACTCCATAACTGCCTTTGTATACTCCTCTGGAAAATCAACAAAGCCTTTCACATGTTCTGCATCCACACGCCATAATTCCTTATCTTCTGTAGCTATAGCTTCATAGATTGCTTCATTCATCTCAGGTAATGCAACGTCATCCCTCATTGACTCTATAACAAGACTCTTTATATGATTCTTCTTTGACAAATTAACTAAATCGGTATCGGCAAAACTGAACTTATAATTCCATCTTAGATACCAATCTCCACACCATATTATATAATCATCAGGAATTCCTTCTGTTCCCTCCATCTCATGCCATACACCTAGAAACATACTCTCCATAGAATCAAAAGGAGAATCCATAATAATAGCAAATGTATGCTCACTGGCATGCTTTGTTGCCGCGTACAAACCAGCTGTAACAGCACCCATAGATTGCCCATGAATAACAATCTTCTTATCTGAAGTTAATTCTTTGGCGTAATCAACAAGTGCTTCTACATCATATTTTTCAAAGTAACCGAATGTCACCCATTCATTCTTAGATTCTCCACTTGCCCTTTGGTCAAATGTTATTACATTCCACCCTTGTTCTAGATACATCTTAGCGATTGGTTCCATGCAGACGCGGTCACCACCTAGACCATGAATTAATATAACTGTATTATTATCTACTTTGTTATCACTAATAAAATGTGTACCATAGATAATATTACCATCTTTTGCTGTTACTGTAAATTCTTTACCATTATTATTAGTCTCAAAATTCGTTCTTTCATATTCTTCTTCATCATAATTCCATTCAGCTAATTGCTTAACGCTATTTCCTTTTGTGTCTAAGCCTTCATTCTGATAGAGTAATCCATAGGCAACTTGATATCCGAAGAAATAACTAAATCCTAAACCAGCAATTATGATAATAGCTACTATACTCCCTAGTATTATTCCTATGATTTTCTTTTTCTTACTCTTCCTCTTGAAACTGGAATTGATATCTTCATTGAATTCCTTAACTAATTCCTTTTGTTCTTTCACATTTGATTTCATATTCATACACTCCTCATAATTTATTGACGTTAGCTTCTTTTCTCTATGCTCCCTGAGATAAAAGCTCCTTATGAGGTCTATTATACGGATATGAAAGCTAAATTCCACCAAGTATTCCCATGTTGCAATTTTAGTGGAATAAGTTTCGTTTCATATTAAAAACATTACCAATCTCCAAATTCCAATGATTCCAAACATGATCATAACGGTAAGCACCAAGAACACAACCAAACATCATTATATTAACAATAATGCTACATAGTCCTTCTGAAATCAAAGGCAGGTTAACACTGTTACCATAGAGATATCCAAAGTTAGAAAGCAAATAGAATATAAACTGTAACAGCAAACATACGGAGCAAGAAATTGATAGCATCTTTGCCAGTTGATTCTTTATCCTGGCAGACATTACAGTTAAACTAATATAGAAAGCTGCAACTACAACTATCAGTGCCCCTCCTATAATCCAACCATATTTAATAATCCAATATGCAATTCGATAGTTTTTATTATAATATTGTGGTAAGGTATCTTTTATAAAATTATCCTTTTTAGTCACAGGATATCTTATAGCCACTCCATCTTCTGCTTTCGATTGGATTGCATTTAAATCCTCTTGAGATACTGTAACACTTCCGAAAGGTTTTGCCTTACTTAATAAATCTCGTATAGTAATGCTATCATATGCATAGCCAAAAAAATCATCTTCCACCGAATCTGGATCCATAAACCTTTCTAAATTATAAGAAACACTAGCATCCGGGAATCTATTATTTATAACTCCATAACTACCTAGTAAGAATACTGCGCCAATACAATACCATATCCACAATTGCTTCTTTTCTCCCTTTAATATATCAGTGCTAATCATGATTCCGAGAATAATAATCAAAGTAAATATTGCTATAAGTTCGTTTGTAACAATACGAGAATTTAGTTGTAATCCACTCAAAATCAAAAATAACTCCATTGTTATATAAGCTAACAAAATAGCAAGCTTTCCTCGTAGCCTAATTCCATATATAACAATCACGATCAGTGGAACTATTACTAATAGTATTGAACCAACTATAGCCGGACTAAATAGTCTTGGATATATCCATATCGAAAATTGCGTCACTATCGATAACTTTCTTAGCAATAATATAATAGCTTCTAAAGCAATAATCCCACACAGAATATATAGAACCACTTTAGTTTTCTTAACAAGTATCTCATATCCCTTTAGATAAAAGAATACAAATAAGCCAATTCCAATAGGCAAATAAAATGTATGGAATAATCCATGTCCAGAACCTTTTTCTGTCCATTCACGCACAAAGCCTATGACTGCTAGCATGATAGCAAATATCCCTAATCCTATCCCCCACCAATTATCTCTTGTTCTTCGTACCGAATTCAAAGACATACCAATATTAACCGGTTCTCCCATCTGTAAAACAGTGGTCTTAATAGCATTATCTCGGCTCTCTCCTTCATTCTCATACTCATCTACACGGTCTTCTATATGAGAAAGCAACTCTTCCTTTATTTCAGGTCGTATCGGACGATATTGAATCTGTTCTGTAACGTCTTGTATGAAACTTTTGACTTCTTCGTATTCTTCAATCTCTCTAGCCAAAGGTAACACCTCCCAATACATTATTGATTCCTCTCTGATAAAGCTGCCATTCTTTATTCTTCTCCTCAAACATGTTCCGTCCTACTTCTGTTATCCTATAATATTTGCGCAGCCTTTTATTCTCTGCTACCTGTTCATAGCTCTCTATTGCACCTTGTACTTCTAAGTTGTGCAATATTGGATACAAAGTACCTTCCTTCAATAAAAATACCTGTTCGCTTTGCTCTTCTAATTCTTTTATTATTTGATACCCATACATATCTTTTGCTTTAAGTAATTTAAGAACCATCAACGAAGTTCCTACCGACATTAACTTTTTATCCATACACATTCACACCTTTCTCCATTATTAATCAATAACAGCAATGATACCTAGACTTTCTAGGTATTATTATACTTAGATAATCTAGGTATGTCAATATTTTACGTAAATTAATTACATTTTATGTATTTTTAATCATTTCAATTAGTAAAGCTTCCTTCTACTTAATACTCTCCTCGATAAACTTCAGTATCCTATCACAATACTCCGTATCATTAATGACATTCCTAAAATCACATCCATTTACAATAAAATGCTCCCATGAATCTTTGATCCATACAGTAGCTTCTGGATTTGCTTTTTGAAGACGTATCGTATTGGTATATGGTACTTCCACATCACCAGTACATGCGACTAATAATATACTTCTCCCCTCAGCTTTTTGTATCTGCTTTTCAGGAGTCATATTCTCCACGTTCTCTCGTCCATATTGGGAGATTAACGCTAGTTTGATGAATGGCATTTCCAATGCTTGTAGCCACTTTGGAATGTGATATAGATTCATCAACTCCACTACTTCATCTTCAAAAGAAGAATAAGGTGACATTGCTATTAATACATCAATATCAGGTATTTGACCGAAAGAATTAATCGCTATAGCCCCTCCCATGGAGACCCCTTGAATAATTATAGGAATATCCTTATATTCCTCATTATTCTTTATGTAATCAACCACGGCTTGAACGTCCTTGTATTCTTCATAGCCAAGGCAGATTTTATTCCCTTCACTCTTACCATATCCTCTAACTTCCAACAAAATCGAAGCATATCCGTTCTTCTCCATCCACGAAGCATGCCCATAGAAATACGTGATAGACGGTTGCACGATACCTGTCAAATAAATGATTACACCTTTTGGGTTTTCAACTCCTATTTCAGAACACCATATTTCATAGCCATCTTCCGTTGTTAGATACATTTGCTTCTCATTAATTCCGTAGTCACTAGCTTCGTATAACCCTTGCAATAGATAGTCAGTTGTTTCATATCCTTTATAATTTACATGACGATTCAAATAAAGTTGTAATCCTATGAACGGGGCACTAATTAGAATACACAAAAGAATAATTAAGGTAATCAATATTCTTCTAGTTAGACAGATTACTCTTTGCTTCTTAGTAAGTAGTTTCTTCGTAGGTAAGAATTCTTTATCATATTTCTTCTTCATATATCCCCCTATATCTTTCATAGTTCGATGCAATAACTATATTCTCTATTATACTTTATTTTACAATAACATACTAGAAGTCTACATAAGCAAAAAAAGAACTCGGGAAACTACTTGCGTTCCCGAATTCTCTTTTTATAGAAATATATTACACCTACGATAAATACAATAGCTAATACCACTACCGTAACAACCGCATACTCATTCACAATTGCGACAATCTTTCCCCATGACTCACCTACAATACTTCCAATTACGATCAATACCGTATTCCAAATACTTGAGCCGATGGTCGTTAATATCAAGAATCGTCCATAAGGCATTCCACTCATACCTGCAGGTATCGATATCAAACTACGAATTATAGGAACAAATCTTCCAAAGAAAACTACCTTATCACCCTTTGTTCCAAACCAACGATCTGCTTTTTCAATATCATCGGCTTTAAGACATAATACTTTACCTATTTTCCCAGATACGATTCTCATTAAACGCTCTTTATTTAAGATACGTCCAATATAATATAGTGCAATGGCTCCTAATATTGCTCCCAGTGTAGAAAAAATTATTACACCAATAATACTCAAGCTGGTATATGTTGTCATAAAGCCACCAAAAGTTAATACTACTTCCGAAGGAATTGGTGGAAATATATTCTCAACAGCAATTAATAACATGATTCCAATATAACCGAATTGATCCATAAGTTGAATAATTATATCTTGCATCGTGATTTTTTACTCCTTTTAACTATATAGTTATTAAGCCCATTAGTATGTAGCTCTCTGATTTTAACACATTACCTAGCCAAATTCTATTAAGAAAAAATTAAGTTTCATAAATCTATCCCTTAAATGTTCGTAGTGCCACAATAGTGCGTTCCAAGCATATCCACTCCACGCCCAATTAAAAACAGAGAGTTTATCATCTTTTAAATGATATGCTCTCTGTCTGTTATCTTTCATGATAAGTTTTCAATTGCTTCCTATCACTATTACCTGTTAACTTTACTCTGCCTCCATCTTAACCTTCTGAATAAATTCACGAACGTCAAGCGATCCTAAATCTCCGTTGTCACGACTACGTATCGATACTTGATTCTCATCTTTTTCTTTCTGGCCAACTATCAGCATATAAGGAACTTTATCCATCTGCGCTTCTCTAATCTTATAACCAAGTTTCTCATTACGATCATCAAGTTCTGCACGAATTCCCGACCTTTTCAATTTATCTAAAACTTCCTTTGCATAATCACTATATACATCAGAAACTAGTAGAATCTTCGCTTGTACTGGAGCAAGCCATACTGGAAACTTACCTGCATAATGTTCAATAAGAATACCGATGAATCTCTCAATAGACCCGAACACAACACGGTGAATCATAATTGGTCGATGTTTCTCTCCATCGGCTCCAACATATTCAGCTTCAAAACGCTGTGGTAGTTGGAAATCCAATTGAATTGTTCCACACTGCCATGTTCTACCGATGGAATCTTCTAGGTGGAAATCAATCTTAGGTCCGTAGAATGCGCCATCGCCTTCGTTTACCACATATTCCATCTGCAAGTCATCTAAGGCACTTTGTAATCCATGAGTAGCAACTTCCCAATCTTCATCACTTCCCATACTATTCTCAGGACGAGTTGATAATTCTACATGGTATTTGAAACCGAACTTGGAATATACTTCATCAATTAGTCTTACAACGCCCTTTATCTCATCAGAAATCTGTTCTCTTGTCATGAAGATATGAGCATCATCTTGAGTAAAACATCTAACTCTCATTAATCCGTGCAACTGACCTGATTTCTCATGACGATGAACTAATCCTAATTCACCCATACGAATAGGTAACTCACGGTATGAATGTGGCTGCATCTTATATACTAGCATCCCACCTGGACAGTTCATTGGTTTAATTGCAAAATCTGTATCATCAATCACTGTAGTATACATATTCTCTCTATAATGATCCCAGTGTCCAGAAGTTTCCCATAACTCACGATTTAAGATCATTGGTGATGATATCTCTACATAACCTTCTCTTGTATGAAGATTGCGCCAGTAATCAATTAATAGATTCTTAAGCACCATTCCTTTTGGAAGGAAAAATGGAAATCCCGGTCCTTCATCTAATAGTGCAAACAAACCAAGCTCTTTACCTAACTTTCTATGATCACGCAACCTTGCTTCCTCTACTTGCTTCAGATACTCATTCAACTCACTCTGCTTAGGAAAAGAGGTTCCATAGATTCTAGTTAGCATCTTATTCTTCTCATTTCCTTTCCAATATGCACCTGCAATTGAAGTTAATTTGAATGCTTTAATTATGCTAGTATTTGATACATGCGGTCCCGCACATAAATCCACATAGTCTCCTTGGCGATACATTGTAATCACTGCATCTTCTGGTAGTTCTTTAATTAATTCTATCTTGTATGGTTCGTTAATACTCTCCATTTGTTTCAATGCTTCATCACGACTTACTTCAAATCTTTGAAGTGGTAATGATTCCTTCACGATCTTCTTCATCTCTTCTTCCACTGCTTGTAGATGCTCTGGCATAAACGGAAATGAGAATTCAAAATCATAATAAAATCCATTCTCAATTGCTGGCCCTATGGCACATTTTGTATCCGGATAAAGACGTTTAACTGCTTGAGCCAAAACATGTGCTGTTGTATGGCGAAATGCCTCTCTTCCCTCGACTTCTTCAAATTTACGTTCCTGAATAGAACCATCATTGCTACTTACCTTCATTTTCATGCACTCCTTTCAAATGATTAAAATTTAGGCATTTTGCCTAATTTTATTTTTAGGAATAACATAAGAAAACTCAACTGTACCTCAGAAGAATATAAAAAAAACCTTACAATTATGGCATTGTTCCACAATTGTAAGGGTGCAAGTATACTACTGCACGGTTCCACCTTAACTTTTCACTTCAGATTCATACAAATCCTATCCTTTAACGCAGGCATACGGTAATGCTTACTACTTTCAGCAATACAGCTCAGGAATGGTTTTCGTCTAACTTCCTTCATAAAGAACTCTCACCAAATGTCCTTCTCTCTGTATGTTTCCATTAGTCTACTCTTTCCGTCTTTGCTTTTCTTATGCTATTAATTTCATTATATGCCTATAATTATAAATGTCAAGCGTATATTAATAATTTATTTCCAACTTACTTATTAAATCAAACTTATACTTCCGATTTTTTCTTTATAAATTAAAACTATTCATTCATTTATTTCTTACTCTTTTTTCTAGATTTACGCATACAATATGGTTCATACTTCGTTTCTTTTTCTTTATGATGTTCAATACATTCTTCACAATTTCCATGTCGTTCACATTTTATTCTCTTACACGGACAGCTTTTTTCTTCAATGACAAGTTGTTTCTCTAATTCGATATTCGTTTTCTCATCGTTATCTTCCATATTATACGCTAGTTTTTCTAACATGCTTATACCTCTACTTTACGTCTCTTTTTACCTTAGCATACCTTTATATATCATTTACTATTCCATCTAACGTCAATTGTTCCAATCACCAAGATCATCGCTTTTTAACAAGTATATTTATGAGAATGGACAGAATGCTAACTAGTATCGTGGATGTAATACACATTTTTCTTTTATTGATCATTTGTTTTATACTGGACATAGCATGCTACCTCTTTTATATCATTACTTTGGTAAAGCTTATATTTTGTATTGTAAACTATGTCCCCAGGGCAGAGTCAAGGTGGATCAATATACATAGAAAAAGAACCTCCTCTATACTTTAACTGTAAAGTTAGGGAAGGTTCTCTTAATTTTTAACCAATCATGTATTCTAACAATAATTGATACATATTATTGAGTCCGTCAATATGCGTTCTTTCGTAACCATGGCTTCCACTCGTACCTGGTCCAATTGCTGCATGTCTTACATTGTTACCAGCTGTAATCGCGAAATCTGAATCTGTTCCATATCTAGGTGTGAATACATCAACTTCGTATGCAGCTCCAACTTTCTCAGCAGCATCAACAAGTTCCGTTAACATCTCGTAATGATATGGGAATCTTGAATCTTTTGCAAATAAGCTTACTTTCTTCTCGCTTGATACTTGTGTTGGTGATACCGGCGCAATATCTAGTGAAATGATGTCTCTGGTTCCTTCTGGTAACCATGCTCCACCATGCCCTATTTCTTCAAACATCGTAAAGAATGCTTTCACATTCCTCTTACAAGTTAATTTATTGTCCTTAATATGTTTCATAACTCCGAGTAAAACAGCGATACATGCCTTATCATCTATGTAACGGCTAGTGATATATCCATTATTCATATGGAAAGCAGGGTCTAGTGCAATTATATCTCCTACGCGGATTCCAAGATCTAATACATCTTGTCTGCATTTGACATCTTCGTTTAATACGAATTCCACATTCGTTTCATAACTTAATGGCGCTTTGTTATCAGAATCTGGTCTTACATGGGTACAAGAATGCACTCTTCTTACACACCCAGTGTACACATCACCTTTCCTAGTGTGTAAGTTACAGTATACGCCTATAGCGTCTTCCTCACGAAGTCCACCTACATTCGTAACAACTAGTGCTCCATTGTCCTTAATATAACGCACCATTAATCCAATATCATCACCATGTGCCATAATCACAAGAGAGTCGCCCTCTCCACCAATATCAGCAATTACGCCACCTTTATGAACTTCTTCACAAGGAAAATCTAATTCTTTCATCTCATTTACAAGATAGTCTTGTATCTCACGAAAATATCCTGTTGTACTATCAATAGCTAATAACTCTTTCAATTTATTGATCACATATGTTTCATCAAATTGGTACATCGTTATTCCTCCATCTTTTGTATTATAACTCAACTTCGCACTTAAAGATTTCGAGGAGTCGGTAACTGCTATATTCAACAAGAAACTCGCTCCCGCTTAGCTTAACACGTAGCAGTACTAAGATTTCGCGTTACGAAATCAAGTGCTGACGTGTTAAGATAGTTTTTCTTATGAGCATAGCAATTACCTACTCTGAATGAAGTTTTTCATGTGCGCAGTATGAGTTATTAAGTTCTAATTCCAAACTAACCTTGTAGTCCGTTAGCTTGACGCTCCATATTCTCAACCACGATATCATAGATATCGCCCAATGAAGCACAATACTCTAGTAATACCCATGGGGTATTGGTATGATAATGGATCTTAATCGTCTCTTCATCGCCTACTGCAAGTAGACAATCTCCTTCAATATTGTTTGTTATATACTCATTAATTGCATCTTCTGAAAGATTTTGTCCTTCAATCAATAGTTGCGTATCGAATCTATATTCAAGCATGTTAATTCCTCCTTGTTATTGTGTATTTATCACACTACCTTGTCAAAACAAATACTCACTTCGTTCGTGCTTGTTTTGCTTCCGATAAGTTACATTATAGCAGTTGTTACACACTCTAGCAAGTATTCCTAGCTTAGTCTATGATAAGTCTAAAATTATATTCAATTTCATTAAGTATATCATTCAACTGATTATTATTTACATGGATAATACCATTACATAACAAAATGCTATTTTCGCTTTATCTTTGTCATATCTTTGGTTATAATGAGACTTATAACTATTATATTAATGAGGTGATTTTATGCTTTACTTAGATTCTTTTTCTTTTCCTGATGATGGTATGGAGTTCGACTTTATCCTTTCCATAAAAAGAAACTGTTACAATAGCTTCTATCCGTTCAAGATCTTATCTAAGCGTGAGCTTAATATACTGAACTTTGAGCCAATTACTATTCTATACGGTGGGAATGGTTCCGGAAAAACAACTGCTTTAAATGTTATATCAGAAAAGTTAAATCTAATGCGAGATTCTAGATTTAATCAATCAAATTTCTTTCCTGACTATGTAAACCTTTGTGACTATTCACTAGTACGCGAAATTCCTAGTCATAGCAGAACAATTACTAGTGATGATGTGTTCGACTATATGTTAAATGTACGAATGATGAATGAAGGGATTGATACCAAACGAGAGAATTTGTTTGAAGATTATCTAGACGCGAAGTATTCCTCTTTCAAATTCACCTCAATGAATGACTATGAACAATTAAAAAAGGTCAATCAAGCTAGAAATAAAACACAATCTAAGTTTGTAAGTAATAACCTGATGGATAACATTCGCGAACATTCCAATGGCGAGAATGCCTTTCAATATTTTATAGAGAAAATCGAAGAAAATGGACTCTATCTATTAGACGAGCCCGAAAATAGCCTATCACCAGAACGTCAATTAGAATTAGTAAGATTCATTGAAGATTCCGTTCGTTTCTTTGGCTGTCAATTTATTATCTCCACGCACTCGCCATTCTTATTGGCGATGAGAGATGCTAAGATATATGATCTTGATCAAGTGCCTGTTAAACCTAAACCATGGACTTCACTAAAGAATGTCCAGATTTATCATGACTTTTTTGAAGCACACCGTAAAGATTTTGAGTAAAGTATTACTAAGTAAATGATCTTTTACTTAACTACGAAATCGAATACTAATTTTGGCATTCCGTCAATTTCTTCTTCGTGAGTAGCATAATTTTCGTCAGTAATAAAACCAACTGTTTTACGCCAGAATTCCTGTGCCCGCTTATTGTTTTCTGTGGCATGGGTAAAAAATCTCCATTTACCTTTGTGTTTTGAAAAGATGGATTGTATAGCTTCATACGCTAATCCCTGTCCACGATACGGGCTTAATATAAATGTTTCATATAAAAAATAGTCTACGTCTGGTTGCGCAAATTTCCCACCTGCTAGTAAAAAAAAATCCTGCTGGACGCTCTTCAACCTTTAATAAATAAGGAAATAAAACACCTGGATGCTCAAACCATACTTTTTGTATATCATACTGTTCCATTAAGTCCTTAACTGGTTCTTCTTCAAAGATACCATATTCATTCGGTAATGTTCCATGAATCCCCGCAATATCATGTAAATATAATGGATACATATTCTTTATCATAAAACCAGTTGACTGGTCCGCTAAGATTAGTTCTGTTTTCAATCCGTTGTCCTCCATATCTTTGTATCTCCAAGTTCGAATATTTCCATCTTTAGTGGGTTTTAAAATCCCCTAATCCTATGCTATAATAAAAGAAAAAGGTGGGATAATTATGGGTTGTTTAGGTAACTTACTTTGGTTTGTCTTTGGTGGTTTTTTAATGGGAATGAGCTGGTTGATAGCTGGTATCATATGGTGTATAACAATAATCGGAATCCCCATAGGATTACAATGTTTTAAATTCGCTGGTCTAGCTTTTTTCCCATTTGGTAAGGAAGTTGTATATGGTGGTGGTGCAGGCTCTTTATTACTTAATATCATTTGGATTGTTGTATCTGGACTTGCACTTGCTATTGAAGCTACCATAATTGGTGTATTCTTCTGCATAACTATTGTCGGAATTCCCTTTGGTCTTCAATGTTTTAAAATTGCAAAGTTAGCATTGATGCCTTTTGGTTCCAACGTTATATAAACATAAAATGGCTTTCTACTCAAGATGAAGGGGAGCCATTTTTTTATGTAATTATTTATATGTATGTTTGTATATCAATTTCGTACATCTCGATTTAGGAACTGCATCTTACCATTAACATGTTTTGGCACTGCTCCTACTGTTCCTAAATCAAATGCATCTAGTAGTTCCTTTTTTAATATATTGGCACACTCTGGACAGTATTTGCCATAGCGAATATCTGTACCACAACGTTTACAACCTATGTACATATCTGAATCTTCCGGTATCTCTAATCGTCCATTTCTTAAAAAACTATGGATTTTACCGATTGGCACACCCGTTACTCTTGCGATCTCCATTGCTGTTGAATTACCATGTTCATCAAGAAACGTTCTTACTTTTCCAAAATCGGTAGGTTCTTGGTGTCCACATTTGGGACATCTATAAGTCTGACTATCCTCTTCATGGCACTCCGCATTACATTTTGGACATTTAATTAGCATTGAAAATCGGGTATTATTATTTCCTGTTACCCCCATCATACTATCGCCTCTTTTCTCTAAATCTGTTCCTAAAAACAAAAATTAGTATAGATTTCCTTATATAGGTTATATGCATTATACCGTTTCTATTTGTTTTTTTCAACACAATTCACCGGAATTATAGTAAGAAAAAAGGCGCGTATTTTTCATACGTCGCCTTTATAATATTTATATAAATCTATCTCCATTAATATATACAGACTTAATATTAAGTTCTTTATCAAGTACTACAATATTAGCTAACTTTCCTGGTTCTAAACTTCCCATTGTATCATACACGCCAATAGACTTAGCTGGATTTCTAGTAGCACATAGAACCGCATCTTCTAATGGAATTTCCATATCTTTTACAGCAGTCTGCATACATTTTAACAGATTTGTAACGGAACCTGCTAACGTTCCATCTTCAAGCTCTGCTCGGTTTCCACGAACTATAACCTTTTGTCCACCTAATTCATACTCACCATCAGGCATTCCTGTTGCTTCCATACTGTCACTAATTAAGACAATTCGATCCTTACCGAATAACTTAAACGTGCTCTTCACTGCACTAGGATGAATGTGGACTCCATCACAGATTAATTCCACATAACAGCCTTCATATTCTGCTGCCGCGCCTACCACACCAGGTTCTCTATGAGAAAAACCAGTCATAGCATTATATAGATGTGTAACATGGCTCGCACCTTGTTCAAATGCTTTCATAGCAATGTCATATCCTGCTGTAGTATGTGCAATTGAGATATTGGTACTTTTTTTCGCTTCTTGAATAAACTCCATAGCTCCATCAATCTCAGGTGCTATATCTACAAGTTTGATCATATTTCCAGAGAGTTTTTGTAATTTATCAAATTCTTCAATACTGGCTACTCTTATGTATTGTCCATTTTGTGCTCCTTTTTTCTTATATGAAATATAAGGGCCTTCCATATTAACACCACAAAGAATTGCCCCTTTTTCATTAGGGTATTCCCTTACAGTTTGAAAAATTGACTCTAATTTTTCTTTGGAAAATGTCATAGTAGCAGGACAGATAGCTGTTACTCCTTGAGAAGCTTCGTATTCTGCTATGGTTTCAATTACTTCCTTCGTTCCATCACAAAAATCAACTTTCTTACAACCATGAAAATGAATATCAATTAATCCTGGTAGTACATAGCAATCTGTTACATCCACTACTTCATCTAATTCTTTACTGTTATATTCTTCTTCAGAAGTAATCTTGTTATCTGTAACATACAAGCTTTTTTCTTCAAATGTTCCCTCTGGTGTAAAAACATTACCATTTAAGAATTTCATTGTTCCATCCTCCTTTTTGTTCGCTGCATAATCGGACGTATTTGAACATTCATTACGCGGCTTATATAAATAAGATTTCAACCGCAACTATATACAGATTTTCGAAAATGCTGCTTCATCACCAATTACTGTCACATCATTATGCATCTGTAAAATAGAACCTGGCACTTTAGGTGTAACTGGACCAAAGAATACTTCTTTCACAATATCGGCTTTATCTTCACCAGAAACAATTACAACAATTTTCCTAGCCTGCATGATATTTTTAATGCCCATTGTGAATGCATACCTAGGTACCATAGATGCTTCCGCAAAAAGTCTGGAATTTGCCGAGATCGTAGTATCACTTAGTTTTACAATATGCGTCTCTTTTTCAAATGCATCATCTGGTTCATTAAACCCTATATGCCCATTATGTCCTAATCCTAGAAGCTGTAGATCGATACCTCTCGATTTAATAATCTCATTATATCTAGCACATTCACTATCATCATCTTTCGCTAGTCCATTTGGTACATGGGTTTTATTTTTATCAATATTTACATGATTGAATAAATTCGTATTCATAAAGTAACGATAGCTTTGCTCATGTTCACCAGATAATCCCTTGTATTCATCTAGATTGATGGTACTGACTTCTGAAAAATCTAAGTCACCCTTCTTATACCAATCAATTAGCTGATTATACGCTCCTATCGGAGACGAACCAGTCGCCAATCCAAGTACACAATTTGGCTTCATAATAATCTGAGCTGAGATGATGTTTGCTGTCTTTCTACTAGCGTCTTTATAATCTTTTCCCTTTAAAAATCTCATGACATTCCTCCTATGCTTCCTTTTTATTCTTTTGAATAAAATAATAAACAGCACCTGCTAAACCGGCTTGATTCCCTAATGCAGCACGTTCGACTGTCAATGACTTCTTAAAATTCCCCATTACTCTATCGCTAATCTTATTATTTACTTTATCTATAAATAATTCTTGTTGAACGCTGACACCGCCACCAATTAGAATACAGTCCGGGTTAAAGATATGTATTAAACTGACTAATCCATCTACTACATAATCTATCCAAACCTCCACCACTTGAAGAATGGTTGGTTCTCCCTTTTTGCAAAGATCAAAAATCAGTTTTCCGTTAATATCTTTCTCAGTTAACTCCGAATAATTGCTCAGAGGTAACACCTCTTTAACCATGTTAATCAATGCAGTCATAGATGCATATCTCTCATAACATCCGCGATTTCCACATGCGCAATTTATTCCATTATAGTCAATAGAGAAATGACCGATTTCACCGGCGAACCCTTGATTTCCAAGTAATATTTGATCGTTAACAATAATACCGCCACCAACGCCAGTGCCAATGCAAACAGCAATAACATTCTTGTGCCCCTTACCATTGCCTATCCATTTCTCACCAAGCGCGACGCAGTTGCCATCATTAACAACCTCTACAGGTAAATGATATAGGTTTTCTAACTCTTCCTTTATCTTTGCACCTTTCCAGTTCTTTATATTGTTTCCAACACCGTCTACAATGCCAACATCAGAATCAATCTGACCAGTTGCTGATACTCCTATTCCCTCTAATTCTATACCTTCTACAGCGATAGAATCAAGGAATACTTTACTGGTTTTTAACACTGTATCTAAAATAGGTGTTTCATATTCATCAAAATTAACCGAATATTCAGCAGTGGAGAGGATTTCTCCCTGGTCTGTTACAATTCCATACTTTACTGCTGTTCCGCCAATATCTATTCCTAAATAACGCATATCTCACCTCCACTTGCTACTTGCACTTACTTTATTGCATTCATGAATCTTGTTGCAATTTCTAATGGACGTGTAATTGCTCCCCCTACAACAACAGCATAGGCACCTGCGTCAAGCATCTCTTTCGCTAATGCAGGTGTATGGACCCTTCCCTCAGCGATTACTGGGATATCAAGCTTAGCAACTAATTTTTTAACTAAATCAAAGTCTGGTCCTTCTACTTTTGGTGAATATGGTGTATATCCACTCATTGTTGTACTAACCAAGTCAACACCACAATTCCATGCATTCACGCCTTCCTCATAAGTTGAGATGTCAGCCATCAATACTAGATTTGGATATAGCTCTTTGATTTTAGCTATGTATTCATTAATAGTTGTTCCATCGCCTCTTCTCCTCATGGTACAATCTAGCGCAATTACATCTGCTTCTGCTTCAACTAATTCAGCCACTTCTTTTAACGTTGGAGTTATATAGGACTCATATCCTTCATATTGCTTCTTAATTAAACCGATTACTGGAAGTTTTGTTTCCTCTTTAATTGCAATTACATCCCTGACACTATTCGTACGAATACAAGTAGCACCTGCTTGTTTTGCTGCTCTAGCCATAAGATACATAATTGATTTATCCTCTACATATAACGGCTCTCCCGGTAGTGCCTGACAGGAGACTATAATAGAGTGTTTCATAGCTTTTAAAATCTCTTCCTTTGAAAATCTCATTATTGCTCTCTCCTTTTAACTACAAACTTTTAATTACTTCCTGTATCATCTTGGCACAGTTACTAATTTGTTCTTTATCACTCTCTTCAATCTGAGCCAATGGTGCACGAACGCCACCTAACTCTAAGCCTTCATTTATTTTCAGAATTTCTTTCATAACTGCATATAGATTTCCTCTACATCCACACATAGCATAGATAATACGATCCGCTTCATATTGTACTTTTGTAGCTTCTTCGATCTTGCCTTCTTCCACTAATCTTCTGATTGCAAGATAAACTTCTGGCATTACCGCATAAGTTCCACCAATTCCACCAGTTGCTCCCATAGCAAGACCACTTACAAGCTGTTCATCTGGACCGTTAAAGACAACACAATCCTCTCCTCCGGCATCTTTAAACATCTGGATATCTTGCACAGGCATAGAAGAATTCTTCACACCTTTCACACGTGGATTTTTTAACATCTCTTTAAACAAAGGTATCGTAAGAGTAACGCCTGCAAGCTGTGGAATATTGTAAATAATAAAATCCGTGTTAGGAGCCGCAGCTGATATGTCATTCCAGTACTTTGCTATTGCATGTTCTGGTAAATGAAAATAGATTGGAGGAATTGCTGCAATCGCATCTACACCTAAGCTTTCTGCATGTGCTGCTAATTCACAACTATCTTTTGTATTATTACAAGCTACATGAGCTATAACTGTCATCTTTCCTTTTAATACTTCCATTACATTTTCTAAAATAAGTTTTCTCTCAGCTACACTTTGATAGATGCACTCTCCTGAGGAACCATTAACATAAACTCCTTGAACACCTTTATCTAACAAATGTTTTGCAAGTTTTCTAACTCCTTGTTCACTAACATTTCCTTCTTCATCATAACAAGCATAGAATGCTGGGATAATTCCTTGATATTTTTTCATATTAATTACCTTACCCTTTCAAAAGTCTGGCAACTTTGTGCAAGTCAACTTGTTGACTTTGGGCACCAAATCGCCGTGTGAAAGATTTATCTTTCACACTAGTCCATCTAATTATTTTATTTTTACTTTTACTACAACTTTATCAACCTGTTTTTCAACTTCATCTTTCACTTTAACCATGTGGGCATCACTAGGATAAAGAATTAGCACTTTGTTTTGCTTCATATTGCAAATGGCTTCTCTTTTTCCTTGATACTCTATAAAATCATTTTCTAACTCTCTTTTAACTTCTGTCATATTGTGAATATCAGAGACTAGTATATTCTCACTGCCCTCTAATACTAGATGTATGTCAATATAATTAACATGAGCTTCATAGAAAGAGTCTCTCTCTTCAATTGTCTGATAGCTCATTCGATTTACATATATTTCTTCTCCATCTACTTCGTTTTTACCTACTGAAAGCTCCAAAAGATTTCTTGTTGTTATATACTCTAACGCCTTATCGAGATTCTTATGAGTCCCCATAAAGTTATTCACATCACTAAGTTCTGTATAAATCAAATCATCACCCTCTTACTTTTCTTCAAATTCTGTAATAACACAATTGTCTTGCAACTTTATCTCTATTCTTTTTGTATATTGTGTATCTATACTAGGATAATCTTCTCTGTAATGGGAACCTCTGCTTTCTTTTCTCATTCTTTCAGCTTTCAAAATTCCCGTTGCTAACTGAATCTGTGCCCAAAGTTTTCTCGATTCTACATAAGCTGCAACGTCAGTGGTAGGGTTAACATTCCAATTATCTTTCCATGTCTCAATCAACTTTAAAGTTTTTTGTAATCCATTCTCACTTCTAATTACCATAGAATTTTCCATCATAGAGCGTTGTAAATCCAACTTTATCTCCTCCCTGTTAGGTATCTCCCACAAGGAAAGTTTAGTGTCTTGTTGTTTATTCCCGATCAATGTGTACTTCAAAAACTCTTTCGTATATTCAGCCGCTGCCATTCCCGCCTTTCGTCCAAATACAAAGCCATTGGCAGAGGACAAGCCGCCGATACGGTCAGCTCCGTGCATTCCTCCCGTTACTTCGCCACAAGCATATAATCCCAGTAGTTCAGTTGCACCATCTTCATTGATTTTTATTCCTCCATTTGCCGCATGAGCAAACATAGAAATCCTTATCTCACTATCAGTAGTTAGGTGTCTTTTTTCCTTTAGCCAATCAAAGTACGTACGAATAAATTCAGGCATATCATCATGTAATTCTTTACTATATACAACCTGTATAGCTTCTTTGTTATGTCTAGCTATTAAGAAGTCAATCTCTCTAGATGGCATTCTTGAAGTAAAAGGTCCATATGTAGCACGTTGTTCTAATAACTTCTTATCACTTCCTACTACTACTTGGTTACTCAAAGAATCTTGTTGCAACGTTGCATACCGAAATGTCTTCTCATTAAAAATAATTGGTACTTCACTTGCCTTACCTTCTTTATTAACTAGGGCTGGCATCATCTGCATAAATTCCATATTGACTAATGTACAACCATGATCTAGTGCTATATACTGTCCAATTCCTGTAATATCTGAAGTGGTTAACTTCCTTTCAAATAACCCGCCATATCCGCCGGTTGCCAAGATTACAGCTTTTGCTTCTATAAGTCTTAACTCCTTATGTCCCTCGCAAATAATTGCACCTGTAACACGATGATCTTCTTCTAACAAATCCACCAGTTCGCAATATGGCATTAAAGTAATCTCTAACTCTTGTAGTAATTCCATAAATCGTTCTCTTGCCTTATCTGCTACAACCCCATGCCAACTTCGTGTCTTATAATCAAAACAAGGGATAAACTCCTTTTGATTCTTCTCTTTTGCATCCTTTAGTTGCAATCCAATTTCATCTAGATACTTAATTGTAGGACGCATCTCTTTCACAAAGCTTCGAACCATAGATTCCTCTGCCATACCACAGCCAACAGATAGAATCGTTTGAATCAAATCTTCTTCATCCTCTTCGTCCTCTAGAGTAACTAGTCCTAGTCCCCATGTTCCGGGATAGAAGCTTGAACCCGAGAAAATATGAGCACTACTCATTAAAACTACTTTTTGTTCTTGCTTTGCGGCTTCAATTGCTGCCATTATTCCTGCAATACCTGCACCAGCCACGAGGACATCACAGGTTATTGCTGTTTCAATCTTTTGCATCCAATCAATCCTTTTTCTGATCATATTTATGACAAGCTACTATATGTCCATTTTCCCCATGTAGATGCATTGCCGGATCATCTTCTTTACATCGATCCGTACATAATGGACATCGATTGTGAAATGCACAACCAGATGGTTTATTAATTGGACTTGGAACTTCACCGTCTAATATCTGACGTTTCTTCTTATTATGAATATCTGGAACTGGAATTGCAGACAGCAGCGCTTTCGTATATGGGTGCAAAGGTTCTTCATAAAGTGTTTTAGAATCTGCAATTTCAACAATTTTTCCAAGGTACATAACCACAATTCGATCCGCCATATATTGAACTACAGATAAATCATGGGCAATAAACATATAAGTAAGATTCAATTCTTTTTGAATATCTTTCATCAGATTTAATACCTGAGCCTGAATAGATACATCTAGGGCAGAAACTGGTTCATCGCATATCAGCACTTCTGGCATTACCTCTAATGCTCTCGCAATACAAAGACGTTGTCTTTGACCACCTGAAAATTCATGAGGATATCTTTGCAAATAATCTGGTTGTATATTAACCATTTTTAATACCCGTTCCATAATCTTTTCCCGCTCTTCTTTTGATTTAATTCCATGTACAATCAATGGCTCTTCGAAAGAGGTATAGATTTTCTTCTGAGGATTTAATGCAGAATATGGATCTTGAAACACCATTTGCACTTTCTTACGAAAATCAAACATTTCTTCTTTACTGAATTTTGTAATATCTTTAAATTCTCCGTTATAGTTAAATTCCACCTGTCCATCAACTGGTTTCTCCAACATCATAACCGTTTTACCAAACGTCGATTTTCCGCAGCCGGATTCTCCAACAATACCAAGAGTCTCTCCTTTATATACTTCTAGACTAACTCCGTCAACTGCCTTAACATTACCTACTACCTTCTTTAAAGCACCTTTTTTAATAGGAAACCAGGTCTTCAAATTGTTTACTTTGAATATTACTTCTTTGTTTTTCTCAGTCATCTTAATCCACCTCCGGGAAGTTACTATATTGTAAGCAACGAACACGATGGCCTTTTGATATTTCAAATGCAGGAATTTTACCTTTACGACATTTATCACTGCAATCAGGACAACGATTTGCGAACTCACATCCTTCTTCTAAATCCGCTGGGTTTGGAGTTATACCAGGAATCGTCTCTAATTGTTGATCATCTGCAAGACCTAAAACTGGAACACTTCGAAGTAGTGCTTTGGTATAAGGATGGGCAGTACGATCAAACAAATCTTCTAAAGACCCAAACTCAACTACACGCCCCATATACATAACGCAGATTTCATCTGCCATCTCAGCTACCAATCCCATGTTATGTGTAATTAGAATGATTGACTTTCCTTCATTAACCTGTAATCCTTTGAGCAATTCCATAATCTGCGCTTGTATCGTTACATCAAGAGCAGTAGTTGGCTCATCACAGATAATTAATTCTGGATTACAGATCATCGCAATCGCAATTACTACACGCTGCTTCATACCACCAGAAAACTGATGTGGATAACAATCAATACGACTTTCTGGATCAGGAATTCCTAATTTACGAAACAATTCAAGTACCTTTTGTCTTGCTTCTTTTTTTGATAATTTTGTATGTTGCAATAATCCTTCGGCTACCTGATCTCCTACTTTATATACCGGATTCAGACTAGACATTGGATCTTGAAAAATCATAGAAAGTTCTGGTCCTCTCAATGCTCTCATCTCCGGTCCATTCGCTTTCTTTATAGAACCAATCTGATATTCTACTACTTTCCCCTCTTGCAATGCATTATACTGAATCTTATCTGAAGTGATCTGTGCGTTGTTGCCTAGGAACCTCATAATAGAATTCATAGTAACACTCTTACCACATCCGGATTCACCTACCACTGCAAGGGTTGTTCCCCTTTTCAACTGAAAAGAGACCGATTTTACAATATCAACTTTCTTTTGATCTGAGATGAAACTGGTATTTAGATTTTTAACATCTAATATAATATCTTTATTCTCCATCCCTTTGCCTCCTTATTGTTGTTTTGCATCAAGTACATCACGTAAACCATCACCTAGGAAATTGATTGCTAATACGAATAATGTAATAGCAAGACCTGGGAATACCCAAATCCACCATTGATTTGTCACTACTGAAACTGATTTTGCTGCATTTAAGATATTTCCCCAAGTCGGCGTACTATCTGCAACTCCTAATCCAATAAAGGAAAGCGCTGCTTCTTGTAAAATGAAGAAGGCAACATTTGTTGTAGTAGACACAATGATCGGACTCATTACATTCGGTAGAATTTGTCCAAACATAATTCTAGATTTACTCATGCCAAAGGCCTCACTAACCTTAACATACGTTTCGCCTTTCACACTTAAAAACTCATTACGAACCATTCGATATGTAGTCATCCAGCCTGTAATCACAAAGATAACTAAGAGATTCTTTAATCCCCTTTCACCTACGATAGCTACAATCATCATAACAAGAACTAGTTGTGGGAATGCCTGGAAAATCTCAGATATACGAATTATAAATTTATCAATCTTACCACCAAAATATCCTGAGATTGCTCCCAAAACAGTACCAATAATCGAACTCATTACAGAACAGAACACACCAATGAAGATGGAAAAACATCCGCCGTAAATCACTCTGCTAAATAAATCTCTACCAATCGTATCTGTTCCAAAAATATGCAAGGATGATGGCGCGCTTTTTAAATTCTTAATATCAGGGGTTTTAAAATCAACTCCTGCAATTGCCCCTATAACACAACCAAGCGTCATAATAATAACTACTACTAAACCAAATAACGCTAGTTTATTATTTAGAAATTTACGTAGCTTCTTTTTTAATAATGAAGTGGAACCGTTTTTATTTCCTGCTTGTAATCCACTCTTTAGAGCGTTACTACCCATAAGCGATATTCCTCCTTTTCTATTCTGACAAACGCACTCGTGGATCCAATAAAGCATTGAACACATCAATCATAAAGGAACATACTAGCATTACTGCCGCCACAATCAATGTTGTAACCAATACCACTGGATAATCACCTGACACAATTGCATTTGTCATGGTTAAACCTATACCTGGATAAGAGAACACACTCTCAATTACTACGGATCCTCCAATCAGCATTGGAATACGGAATACTACTATTACAAGCACTGGTTTCATCGCATTTCTAAAACCATGTTTTAAGTAAACTTTCCACTCTGGAATTCCTTTACTTCGCGCGGTTTTAATATAATCACTGTTTAATATATCTAGCATTGTATTTCTTGTATAACGCATCAAAACTGCAACCATACCAATTGTTAATGTCAATACTGGTAAGAATAGATGTTGCACTGCATCTATGAATGGACTAGCCGCATCTGGGCTTACTCTATTACCTGAGGGGAACCAACCGAGTTTTATTGCAAAAATCTGTATAAGTACGATACCTAATAAAAATTGTGGCACTGCTTGACCAAGTACTGCAAGTACACGGCCAACATAATCTATAATTCCATTCTGTCTAATTGCAGATAAGATACCAATTCCAATTCCTAAAATTGCTGATAACACTAATGAATACCCTGCTAATTCCAATGTATACGGCATACGAACCGCTATTATTGATGATATGGAGGCACCATCAAAAGAATAACCAAAGTCACCCTTAAGACAATTTCCAAGCCATCTAAAATATTGTACAATTACAGGATCATTCAATCCTAATGATTCACGAAGAGCATCTACATTATCTTTATTGGCTGACAATACTTCCGGACTTACCATAAAATTAATCGGGTCTATTCCTGTAAGCTGCAATCCAAAAAAAACTATCATACTAATAAGTACCAGCATTGGAATCATCATAAGTATTTTTTTTACTATGTACTTAAACATTCCAGTCCTCCAATCTAAATTCAATCGGATTGATCGTAATCAATCAAAAATTATTAATTGTTTCAATCAATCCGATTTCAATTAATCTAATATTCTTTGAAACTCCACAAACTACTTAACTTCCCAGTTGGCAAAGTTGATATCACAACTATATAGTGGGTTACAGAAAGTAACGCCTTCAGGAATGGTTACTCTAGAGTTTGTAAACACATACGTACCAACTGTAAATAGTGGTATTTTATAAGCTTTTTCTTGTTCTAAATCTTGTAATTTCTTTAACGCTTCATTCGTTGCATTTTGATCTGTAGCGGAAGTCAACTCATCAATTACTGAATCGAATGCGGTATCTCCTCCAAAGATATTCGCAAATAATGCATCACTACTTACATACTCTGTATACCATTCATTTAATGAGAAAGCTGCTTTACCTTTAAAACCAATATCATAATCACGTGTTGTAAATAGATCTGTTGTTCCATCGTTAGATAATGTCGCCTCTACTGTAAGACCAGCTTGTTCTAGATAATAAACGATCATGTTAATTAAATCGATAGATGTTTGATCATTGTTGTAATAGCAAATCTTTATTTTCCTACTCATATCATAGCCAGATGCTATAATTTCTTGTTTTGCTTTCTCTGCATCAAATGTATATTCAAAACCATTGTACGATTCATAATCGTTTGGTACGCCTGAGTTCAACACCGTTGCATTAGGATATAACTCTGAAAGAGATTCACGGTCAATTGCTTCCATGATTGCCTTTCTTACTGCAACGTTTTGCATTGCTTCATTCTCTTTACCGTCTACACCTTTCATATTGAAAATGAAATACTTATAGAATAGTACATCTACTTCATGAGATTTGTAGTTTTCTAAAACTTTCATAAGTTCAACTTGATCCGCTGCATTGGCATACATATAATCGGTATTACCAGCCTGTGCTGCTGTTATGTAGTCAGCTACAAAATAGTTGATTACTTTTGTAATTTTAGGAGCAGTTCCTTCATAGTACTCATTCAATTTAAGTGTAAAGTAATTACCTACTTTCAATTCATCCAAAGCATACATACCAGAAGTAACTGGATTTTGCCAAAATGCATCTGAATCAAGTTTTAGTGGATCCGCTTTTTCAAGTGAGTGTTTTGGTAAAATTGCAAACTGTGTAAGAACCTTCATTATGTCATAATACGGAGTTGCTAATTTAATAGTAATAACATTACCCTCTGCAGTTAATTCGCTAATTTTGCTAAATGCTGCTGTGTATATGGAATTAATCGTTGCTGTTTTAAGTGCTGTATTAATAGAAAAGATAACATCATCTGCAGTTAAAGCTTCCCCATCACTCCACTTCAAGCCTTCCTTTAATGTAATTGTATATGTAAGTGCATCACTAGATACTTCGTAGCCTTCTGCTAAATCCGGGTTTACTTCTGTTAATGTACTATCCGTTGTAAACAAACTACGAAACATTAAATTTGTTGAAAATATTCTGTTTAACCAAGGAGTTGGAATCTTATCATCTGTGGTTGAACCATCTCCTGTTGTTACTGCTAGTTTTAATGTGGCGCTATCTGTAGAACTTTGTTGTGTATCATCGGATACCGTAGTATCTGATGTGGAACCTTCTGTAGTAGTAGTTTGATTCCCATCATTTTCAGTGACATTGCCACCATTTCCCCCAGAACAGCCTGCGAGCACCCCTACCGACATTACCATACACAATCCTAATGCCAAGAGTTTCTTAATTGTTTTTTTCATAATCTTTCCTCCGTTTAAGCATTTCTAATTTAAATTGTTAATGTGTTATCTCCATTTACATCATAACACTTTTCGAAATTATTTTCAATATTTATTTTGTGTATTTTATATATTATTTTCATTATATTATTTAGTATTTTATACTTTTTCATTATCTATATTAATATATATATTGTTTTTATGGTCATTTAGTAATATTTTATCGTATTTATTAATTTTTTTTTGTTTTTTAATTAAGTTAGCATCGCATTTAACCTTAAATAAATCGGTATTTAATGAAAATTATTTTCTTTTTATGCAAATATACTATATTTTGATACTTGCATTTATTCCACATTTTGAAACACTTTATTAATTAACTATTTTTCTATAAAATAGTATATATTCTAACCATTTGTTCAAATTGAAAGTTTTGAAATTTTTTTACATTTTCATTTTTGATATTATGTGTTAGAATAAGATTAATAAATGCTATATTATATGGGGAGGTCCTTATGAAAGAGACGAACGTAATTCAATACATAAATGACATTTATTCTAATTTAACGAAATCCGAAAAGAAAATTGCTGATTTTATTTTGGAGAATTACATTGAAGCACAGTATATGTCCATCACTTCTCTTGCTGATGAATGTTCTGTGGCTGATGCTACTATTTCTAGATTTTGTAAAACTCTAGGATATCAAAGTTACAGTGCTTTCAAATTAGCACTTGCGAAGAATACAGATGATGTAGCTTCATCAATTAACAAGACAAGCAACAATACAGTAACCATTGAAGACAGCATTATAGATATGGCAAATAAACTGTACAGTACAGACATAATCGCTATGAAACAATCTTTAGATCTAATAAATCCCGAAACAATATCACAAACAGTAAGATACTTTCACAACGCTCACAACGTCTATTGCTTTGGACAAGGTGGTGGCGGAATAATTGCTAAAGAAGCGTGGTCAAGATTTATCACTGCTACTTCACAATTTCGATACATTGAAGACAGTCATATGCAATTAATTGCTTCTAGTTTATGCACGCAAAATGATGTCATCTTATTTTTCTCTTATTCTGGAGCAACAACAGACGTAATCGATATACTGTCAAAGGCGAAAGAACGCGGCGCTATCATAATTTTAGTAACCCACTACCCAAAATGCCCCGCAGCCTCTTACTCTAACATCGTTCTTCTTTGTGGCAGTCAAGAAAACCCATTAAATTCTGGTAGCATCGCAGTCCGTATGGCACAGTTATTCATAATTGATGTACTATTTAACGAATTCTGCCGTATGGACCTTATTCATACGAGCCAGAATCGCGAAGCAACTTCTGAGGCCTTGGCAAGAAAACAATTGTAGATATTAATCAACATAGAATAAGCCTTCTTACGTTAGATTTCATACCTAACATAAGAAGGCTTATTCACATTCGTTCATATACTTTTAATCACCACAACATCAAAAGCTAATACATTAAATATCCCATTTTTAAAGTTGATATTTAGTTAAATCTTCTTTGAAGTTGACAATCATATTTTCAAATACTTCAATTAAATTTGTAAGATCTTTGATTTGTTCTACATAAATAGATACATTACTATTTGCTTCCTGTGTAGATGCTGAGTTTTCTTCTGCAATGGCAGCCAAATTCTCGATATTAGCAAATAATGATGAAATATTATGAGCCTCATTTTTCAAACGTTTTGAAGTCTGCACCATCTCTTCGGATACCACTTTAAGATGTTGATTAGAGTTATTGGTTGTAACAACCGCTTCAGAAAGTTTTGTATTTTCTCCTTCTAGAACACCATATTGAACATCAATATTCTTAACAATCTCATCAATGCTTACTAATAATCCAGTTAAACTTCCATTAATTTGACTAACCGCTGTATTAGTTTCTTCAGAAAGTTTTCTAACTTCCTCTGCTACTACCGCGAAACCTTTACCAGCATCTCCAGCTCTCGCAGCTTCGATAGAAGCATTTAATGCTAATAGATTCGTCTGGTTTGCGATACTTGATACTATCGTAACAATATTAGTAATGTCTTTTGCATTTCCCTGCAAAGTAAATCCGCTATTCTTGATACTATTAAACTTATCTAGAACATGATTGATTTCAGTTGCAGTACGTTCTACCTTAGTAAAACTTGTCTCTATATCTGATACTGCATTCTCAATATGTCCCTTGTTTTCCTCACTCTTATCTGATATCTGACTAATACTTGAAATACTTTCATTTAATATAGTAACAGCATTTTCTGTATCACTTGCTTGGTTGATAGCTGCTGTTGCAACCTGTTCAAGAACTTCAGCAATATCACTTGAAGTATCTCCCATAGTCTTAGATATATCTGATACAGACTGATTGAATGTATACATCTCATCTACTATAGAATTAAATCCTATGAAGTCTTTTTGTATGTTCTGTTTTAACTTATTAATTTCTACCATGTACGATTCATATTCATCATTGGATTTAATTATAGTTGACTCAATAAAATTCCTCTCACTCAAATTCTCAAGTTCCTTAAATATTAACTTTCTAGGTCTGTTTAAGGCCGAAGCTGTTATCAATGAAGAAACGAATGCAACTACACCAGTTAATAATCCGCTGACAGGACTTTGAAATAACGCTAATCCAGCTAATCCAACTAATATAAAATTCAGAATTGCTGTTTTAATTGAAACCGATTTAAATATACCAAAGGAAAAAATATTATTTAAGAAATATCTCTTAACATTCTGAATTTCTTTCTCAAACTTAAGCTTAAGTTTTATCTCATCAGCAGATTTTGATACTTCTTCAACTTCAATATTTTCCTTGAAATAATGTGCTACACCACTAATCAAACCTTTTAAGTAACTACCCATTCCTCTTTTAGATCGATAAGTAAAATAAATTTCTCTTGAAGATAATGGTGTGACATCCAAAATCGGTGGCTTAGCACCTCTAAAACGCTTCATAACAATGACATGCACATCATTCATAGATTTTAAGAACTGATATGCGGAATCATGACGGAAGAATCCAGGGTATAGTTTACTAAACGTTTTAACATTCTCTTCTCCCATGATAAACCATATATCGTCCTTATTCTTACCAACGACATTACCGATATGCTCAACAATTCCTAATGCGACTCTATCTTCTACATCTTCTAACGGTGAAAAGATATAGGTACTAGAGAATCCAAAAGTCTTCAAAGCATCGTTCACTACGTTGTTTCCAAACAGTATTCGACTAGATTCTACCCATGATGAAACTACTGTACCTTTCATATTAATATCTCCTTTGCAATTTAATTAAAGCTCTTGTTTATCATAAAATTATTACTTCCATAAAGTTATTACTTCCATATAATATTTATTATAATGCATATTCAGTATAATACAAATCGAGAAATCTCACAATCTTTATTTAAATTCTAAGTTCACTTGTTTGTATCTTTCTTGAAATTGGGCAAAAAAGTGGTTCATAGAAATATATCAATATTACTGATTATCCAACCAGTAATAGATACTCCTATGAACCGCAACATGTTGCTATGTAGTTTATCTAACCCACTTGTTTAATTATAAATGACCTTCTCCTGACTTTCGAACTCACAGTTTTTACAGATTTCCTCCGAGTTCTTGTCTCCACACAATGGGCAAAACCACGTGCCATCTTCATGAGGTGTAATTGAGATTCGAGGCATAATTCTTCCAGACGTATTTCTATGCTTCATTGCTAGAGGTGTAATCGCTACTCCTTGCGCCCTAACACCCTCTATTGTTCTGGTTTCACTAACATGCTCCCTAGCTATATTCACTCTTCTTACAAATAACCTCGTACCACATTGTTGACAGTACCTTGATCCTTCTGAATTACTAAAACCGCATTTTCCACATTTCATGTCTGATCCCCCCAAGTCATTAGTATATATTACATTTTATTCTATCTTTGAACTTACGTCAATGACATTTTTGTTAAAATGTATTATTTTTTTATTAATTATTTATTTTTTATTAAGCAATTTGGATATATATAATACAATTTTATACTTTGTAATATAGTAACTACACTAATCATACAGGTTTTCACTTGCTTTATTCATTAAATTGACGATATTCGACATGTTTTTTTCTGATCTTAACATCGTTCTGACGTCTTCATTCTATCTCCCCGCCTTCCTGCTTCTTTCGATGCTTGCCTCTATCATCACTTTTTGTTTTGTTTCGCTTTCCTGTCTATCAAGTTCACTTTTTTCTCTTCTTACCTGTTCCTCATTGGCAAGTCGTTTTCTTGCATCTTCCACTGACTCATCATCTTTTGTTAGATATTCATCTACAAAAGCATTTGCTATTTTATTGAAGCCACTCACTGCTCCATTTTCAATTTTCTTATAACCACCTACAACAGCTTTCTCAATTTTCTTATTTGCCGCAACCAACTTTGATTTTGCCATAATTTAATTCTCCTTTAATTGTCTTGTTTTTATTTGATAAATATAAAATACCAAACCAATATATTTGAAATGTTTATTATTTGTTTGAGAATTATTAATTCGTTTATATTTTAAGACAGTTATATAGATGCTACCTTTTGAAAAATCGAACTTCGTCATCTAATGCATCTAGGTATCAAAAATAGACCCTATAAGGTAGAATCAGTTAATTCAAGACATATGTCTCTATTTTAACCATCTATCTTATAGGGTCATTTAACCAATCTTACCACCTAATAAGAGCATATCGTACTTACTCTCTACCTTGTAAATTCACAACCTCTACAACCGTTGCCATTATTCTTCTCTCCACACAATGGACAAAACCAAGTTCCATCTTCTAATGGGGTAATAGTAATACGAGATGCTACTTTCCCTTCTTCTTTCCCATTCTTATAAGCCAGTGGTGCCACAGATACACCTTTTGCCCCAGCACCAGCTATAGTTCCTGTGGCACTTATATTATCTCTACTGAACATGCTTTCCTTTCTTCTTAATTTAGTTCCACAATGTTGGCAATATTTTGAACCTTCTTGATTTTCAAATCCACAATTACATTTCATATAATTTTCCTTTCTCTACTGCATCTTGCAGTTAATCCATATGTATTCTTATAATTTCCTTCACTACTTACTCGCAAACAATGTTACATTCACATTCTCTTTACACCATTCATAAAACTTAACGTTACAAATACTCCTTGCGCTTTCTTCCATATTATTAAATATCAATTCAAGCATTTTTAATATGTATGTATTAGCCTTTTGAAATCCGTCTTTATTGAGATTAGCATAAGCAGCTTCAATTAAAACATATTCCTCCTCAGGCAAAATCAAGCTTCTTTAGACCTAGGAAAGCATACTCTTTGTCATATCGGTTTCTCAGAAGAATTGTACATCCAGAAATCGCACTTGCAAGTATGCGCGCAGTCCACGGATAGTTCTTTCTCGCATAAGCCGAACTTGCCTCTACGAAATAATATAAACAATCATTAAAGATACTTATAAGTTCCTCATTCGTATACGTCTTGTTAATAACCTGGTAATTATCAAATAAATTCTTTGGATCATAATACACCTTAACTGGGTTGCCGTGATCCAAATGACTCATTGTCGTAGTATATAGATCTACATGCAATGCATCGTCATAGATTGCTAACATCTGCTTCACTCCAAAATCATTTTCTTCCAAAAAGACAATATCTCGATACGATTTGAGATACTTTTCCCTTCGTTCCATAAATGGTTGATAGTTTTCCTCTGTTACAATTGCATACATATCAACATCAGAATACTCATCATCGTCTCCCCTTCCGATTGATCCTTTTAATACAATAGCTTCACATAAACCATCAGCAATGATTGCTTGTCCTATTTTATCGATTGCATTATATGTTTTCATATTATGAATCCCCCTTTTCATAACAAATGTAGTACACTTTTGATGTATAACCTCTATCCTTAATAACGCTTAACCTTATGTATTATATTTCAAACCAATAAAAAGGTCTTACTTTAAACTGTTCGAAACCACATCTAGATGCAAGAGCTTTTGATACATCATTAGAATCCACACAATCCCACTGAACTTTCATACCCTCTTCAATACAACTGTTTACAAAATCACTCGCCATATACGTCGCAATTCCTTTTCTCTGATGTTCTCTATGAGTTTCAATATCAACTACTATGTAATCTTCATATCGTGAACTCCCAAAGCATATACCAACAATCTCCTCATTATGCACCACAACATTAGCATAGCTATTATCAAGGAAATCTTTATCACTACCCCATGAATTTTCTAATCTATTCAAGAGCATATCTGAGTTCTTATACAACTGTTTTCTCGCATTATCTATAATGCACTGATCAACATTAAGTAAATGATAACTTTTTTCTAATTGACTTTTTTCAATAGCCTTTTTATTCGTACGATATGAATATTCCAATTCCCTAGATACATTTTTTTAACTGTTTTATTCCCCTAAGTATATCAAATTTTTTCAAAACAATCAACTTTATACTGTATAAAAATTCCTATTACAAGGAAAAGTACTTAACCCTTGCATTATACAAGGGACAAGTACTTTTCGTTGAATATATCAGTTACCTACTCCTCGAAATCTTCAAGTGCGAAGTTTGAGTTATTAAGATCCAGAGGATTTATAATGTCTTACACCAAATCTCCAAAGTGCATAACATGGAATCAGGAATAAAAATGCTAATAACGGCATGAACACGTAGATTTCACTCGTTCTTCTATCCAATAGATACAGTAAGGGATAATACTGAACCAAAGCATACGGTACAACAAATGTGCAAAATTGCAACATTCTTTTACCATAGATTCCGACCGGATATTTACCGTACTCTCTCGCTCCATCAGTAAATACATTCATGAACTCCAACCCGTCCAAGGTGAAGAAACATAATGCAGCATATATAAGAAATATCCCTGTGAATAAAGCAGTTCCTCCAAGTAACATGAAGACAACTGTAATAACCTTACTAAATGTCCACTGAATGTTGCTGTTCATTATTCCATATATAAACATAACAACTGCTTGCAACATTCTACCGATTCTCGTTAACTCGAATTTGCTACCAAGAACTTGAAGAATCTCATTCCTTGGTCTGACCATAACGCGGTCAAACTCTCCCCTTTTCACCATGCCTGCAAACGCATCGAATCCACGAGCATAACATTCTGCCAGCGAAAATTCCATCAACATAATTGAGAAACACAATAATACTTCACTATAAGAAAATCCCTTCACACTTGGGAATCTTTGAAACATAAAATATATTCCTAAGAATACATTAAACGATACTAAAAATTGTCCAATCATAGTTAGTATAAACGATGATTTGTATTGCATCATACCTCTCACATTGATTGAAACATAATGTCCATATAATTTAAAAGATTTTTGCATCATATTCTTCATCTGTCAACCTCCCTGCAATCTTACGCGCTTCTCTGCATATTGGCATAAGTTATAACCTACCGCTGTAAGAATGATAAGCCAGAACACTTGCAATGCAACAGGTTTTACAATTGCCACTTCTGATAAATCACCACTATAGATTCTAAGTGGTACATTCTGCATTGCTGCAAACGGTAATAATTCCAAGAATGTTCGAATCTTGTCCGGGAAAAATGGTAATGGAATTACTGCTCCCGCAAAGAATTCCACCATGGATACAAAGCATATTCGAAGACCTTGAGGTGACACTGTAAAGAACGTTAGTACATAGACAAGCATACAAAATGATACCGTAACCAATAATCCAAGGATCATGGTCACTAGAAAAAGCATGAAATTTAATATGCTTGATGGTGCAGACATTCCATATGGTTTTGGTAAAAACGTTGCAATTATTAATATAGGAAAGCAACGCAATACTGCCCTTGATAGCCGATTCGCTACACTTCTAGCAAACCACATATTATAGATGCGAATTGGCCTACACAGTTCATACACGATATTCCCACTAATTATCGAATCAAAGATCTCTTCCTCCATAAACCACGCCATGAAGAAAGCTAGGAATGCTTGTTGTAACCATATATATGATGATGTGGCTTGGAACGACATAGGAAAAGCCGCTGCATTTGCATCATAGAATGCATTATAGATTAAAATCTCCATGGCTCCCCATACAAATTGGGTGATTACCCCTGCAAATGCTGCCATACGATATTGCATACCCATTGCAAAACGCAACCGAAAGAAAGATAAATATTTATTCATATCAACACACCTATCCCTTTCCACTGCTATATATCATAAGAACGGTATAACTGTGCAACCGTTTCATCAATATTTGCATTGCCTTCTTTGATATCTGCTAGAGATCCATCAAGAAGGATTCTTCCTTTTCCAACAAGGATGATACGTTTTGTTAATGCTTCAATATCTTGCATGTCATGGGTCGTTAAAATAACTGTTGTCTTATGTGTCTCATTCAAACGCAAGATGAATTCTCTAACAGCAAGTTTCGATACCGCATCGAGGCCAATTGTTGGTTCATCAAGAAATAGGATATCTGGACTATGAAGAAGTGAGGCTGCGATTTCGCAACGCATACGTTGTCCCAAGGATAACTGTCTTGTAGGTGTTCGTAAGAGTTGTTCTAGATCTAATAACTTCTGTAACTCTTCTAGATTATCTTGATATATTTCTTCTGGTATAGAATAGATGTCCTTTAATAATTCAAAGGAATCAATGACAGGAACATCCCACCATAGTTGTGATTTCTGACCAAATACAACGCCGATATTCTTAACGTGTTGTATTCGGTTCTCCCACGGTACCCGTCCATTTACGGTACAGGTTCCACTGTCTGGTGTTAGTATCCCACTAAGAATTTTAATGGTAGAACTTTTTCCTGCTCCATTCGGCCCAATATACCCGACCATTTCACCCTCATTAATGGTGAAACTGACATCTGTCAATGCTTGAATGGTCTCATATTCCCTATGGAACAGCGACTTGCATGCTTCTTTAAAGCCTGCATTTCTTCTTGCTACTTTGTACGATTTACATACATTTTTCATCGTAATCATTGTGCTTCCTCCTGGTAGTTATATTTTCATATCTTGCCAAGTCGGTTGGTTTGTCTTGGATTTTGCCAAAACAAAACCGACAAAAAGAGCTGCTCATAACTGAACAGTTCTAGTTATTCAATTTTCGACCCTTATAAAGAGTCAGAATTAAGTTATACATCTTTTACCAGTACAAGTCAACAACTTATCCGTAATTAGTTAAAATTAAAAGGACAATTCAGCAATCTTACGTTACTATTAAGCCGTTTACTGAATAGTAATAGAATATAGTACTCTATAAATTCACGACATAAAAATTGTCACACGAGAGGACTACTTACCGTTCTCTCATGTGACAGTACATTACTTCTTGACTTCCTTTGATTTTAAACGTCTTAGAAACTCATCACGCAAGGCTACTTGTTCTTTCAATTCATCATTCTTTTTATGGAGATATTCAATATATTCTAATGTAAGCTTTGCACCGTGTTTATTCACCACATCTTCTCCATCAAGTAATTGCTCAAGCCATTGCATAGTAGAATTCTTTCTCATATCATTAAATGTATTATCTTCTTTTATAAACATTACTATAATCTCCAATCATGTTCCTTCTTTTGTTTATGTATTATTATAATGTTTATTTTTAGATACGTCTATTCTTGTTTCATTTTATTATTGATTACAGATTTTCACCGCTTTTACCCGTATGCTACTTTAACTTACGAATCTCCTTACTACGATACCATAACAAACTTGCCAAGCACCCTAAAAGCCCCGTCATTATAAACATTAGTGCCATTCCACTACCCTCCATATTACCAACCAATCCTTGCATCCATTTTGCACCTTGACTGCCGCTTACCATAAACGGTTCAAAGACATAATCAGCTAAGAAACCACCTAACAAGATACCTATTGGTATGGTACAGAATTGAATTGCATTCCTAACCGCAAATATTCTTCCTTGTACTTCTCGCGGAATCACTTCGTACATAATCACATTCTGGGCAGCTGTTATGAAAGGTATTGGTACACTTGCTGCTAAGGCTGCTATACTCCAGAGGACTACATTCCTACCAACACCCATTAATAAATCACCGCACAAGAACGAGAAAGCTGCTGTTAAGAATATCTCCGCAATCTTGTTATCACTCTTTTTTCTAAGTGACACTAACAATCCACCAAGAATACCACCAAATCCAATCATCCCTGTTACTATACCAAGCACCTGCGTATTACCACCGCTTCGAGCTAAAATCATTGGAGATAATATGTTCTCATAGGTAAGTCTGGAAAAAAAGTTCATACAAGCCATACTTAACACGATGTACAAAATCCCTTTATGATTACATAAAAACTGGACTCCTTCCCTACACCCTGCAAATATATTCTGATTCTTATTCACATGTTTGCTAATAACTTCGGGAATTTTTATAAAGAATAATAAAACCCCCTCAGCTAACAAAAATGTCACTACGTCAATTAACAAGATCCCCTTCAAACCAACAACCGATACCAAACTTGCTGCAATCATTGGCGTTACAACAGTCAGTAAATTGTTTGAGAAGGAATTCATACCACTTGCTCTCGCATATTCTTCCTTCGGTACCATAATCCCCACTGCCACTGATTGTGCTGGAGACTGAAACGAATTTGCAAATCCGATTATCATATTCACAATATAGATATGCCAGATCTGAAACTGATTTGTAACTATTAATAGAAAAATCACAAAAGTACATATAGCTGCCATTAAATCTGTAATCAACATAATCTTCTTCTTAGAATGCCGATCAATGAACGCACCTGCAAATATGCTAATGCATATATACGGTAAATACATAGAGAACGACATCAAAGAAACCGTCATAGCCGACTTTGTTTGTTGATATGCCCATATGATCAGCGCATAACTGGTCATTGCACTTCCTAATTGAGAAAGCGACCTACTAAGCCAAAATAACGCGAAGTTTCTCATATTGCTAATTGTATTGTTGTCCAATATATTCTTTTTAGATTTATTGTTATTAGATTTGTTATCTCTTTTTATTCTTTTTCTAGTATGTAACATATTCATTGGTTTCTCCTTCATTATCAGAATTAATCTAGATAATGTGTAGGCCCCGATGAAGGACGAATAATATACTCTGTGTAAGCTTCGTCCAAAGTAGATGCTTACGCCTCCATATTAGAACCTACACAGAGAAAAACATTTAATAGAATTACCATCTTACATATCAATACTCTCGCCTCTATTCTTCTGCCATATTCTTCAATGTATCTCCCATAATTCGGTATACAGTCCATTCATCCATAGGATAGGCTCCTTGCGAACGGTAGAAATCAATACTTGGTTGATTCCAATTAAGACAGGTCCATTCAAAGCGGCCACAACCACGTTCGGCTGCAATCTTGCCTACTTGTCTAAAGAGTTTTTTACCATATCCAAATCCACGATATTCTGGTAATACATATAAATCTTCTAAATACATGCCAGAACGTCCCATAAATGTTGAGAAATTATGAAAGAATAATGCGAAACCTACTTCCTTTTCATCAACCATTAAAAAGATTACTTCTGCCCTATTCTTCACAAACAATTCTTGTCGCAGCAGATCTTCCGTTGCAATTACTTCATCTAACATTTTCTCATATTTTGCAATATCTTTTATAAACTTCAAAATTAAACTTGTATCCTCTTCACGTGCATAACGAATCACACTTTTATCCATGGTAATCCCCCTATCTGTCAACACTCAAATGTATTTTTTTGTTCTAATTCATAAACAAAGGCCGAAAGAAAACTTCCGACCTCGTTTTATATTATTATAATCTATTCTCAAGTAATTGGCAAATAATAATAGAATTTTAGTTACTATTTATGTTCTCTTTGTACTCCTTCAATTCCTTTGCCAATTCATATAAAGATTTCATAACATCAGCTAGATTATTCATATTGGCAGATGACTCATCAGAAATTCTTACGCCTTCTTCTGAAGAGGCTGCAATTTCTTCACTAGTAGCCGATAGATGCGATATATGATCTGTAATAGTTTTAGTTGATGATATAATTTCTCTTATTACACCTTCAATATCGTTCACTATTTCTGTTAATGAATTAATTTCTTTATTTATTGACTTAAACTTATCCTGTGCAATATCGATTAAGTCTGATTGTTGTTTTATTGATACCACTGACTTTTCCATGCTATCTACTGTTCGACTTGCTTCAGTATTCAAATCATTAATAATTTCTGTGATTTGTGTAGTTGCATCTTGTGTCTGTATCGATAATTTTCTAATCTCATCTGCTACTACCGCGAAACCTCTTCCTGCTTCACCTGCACGTGCTGCTTCTATAGATGCATTCAAAGCTAATAGGTTTGTTTGTCCTGAGATACTTAGAATAGTATGGATAATACCTTTTACTTCATCAACACGCTTGCTTAACTCTTTGGTATAACTCGCAGCATCATTACTTGCTGCTTCAACGTTGTCAGCTTGTTCCTTTAACCCGACTATTACTTCTGCACCTTCTGATACATTCTTCAATGTCCTTTCAGAACTAGAAATCATATATTGTGCCTTCTCACTAGCTACACCTGTATTCTGATTAATTTCACTACACATAATCGCCTGTTCTTGAATTGCTTCTGCCGTACTACTTGTACTTTCTGCAATTTCATTCATAAATAACTTGCTTGTTTCAATGCTCTCATTGACATTGACAAGCATATCCTTCGCAGTATCAAAGTAGTTAATTAACTGATCTGCAACAAACAGCATTGTATCATATGATTTCACCTGTGCTTCAATATTCTCATCATGAAATTTTGTTAACAGCTGACATACTTTATACGCACCAAAGATTATTAATATAGCAATTATTAGTGCAATAACGAATGCTTCGCCCACAAACGCTCCAATTATCCCTAACTTAATTCCATGTACAAGTATCCCCACGATTGTAACACAACCTATATACTTGATATAATCGACATTCAAATAGATTATACTTACACATAAGATCGGAAATATATAACCATATACATAATTATTTCCATTAACAACCATTATAAGTAGATATAACAATCCACCTATCATCATAAGAAGAATAGCACCTTCTCTGGAAGCCCCTTTTGTTCTGTACACATTCAAACTAATTATGATACTCAGTACACTGCCTATTAGCTGAACTACTCCCGAGATATTAAAGGCTCCTTCTAGTATAATTGCTACTGATAGTAACAAAAATATTCCGTAAAGTATCATAAGTATTGGAAACAAACATTTATTAGCTCTCAAGTATTGCTTTTCTGTCATAGACCCCACTCTTTCGTATTTATTAATTCCATTTTATACTGTTTTTCTCAAACATAATAACATTATTTTCTTTATAATTCAATATTTTCTTACAAAATAACATAAATTACCATACAATTCCCCATTCAAGATCTATAATACTCTCTCGTATAACTTAAACCAGTCAAGTCCACAATCTCTTAAGCCAAGATCTACCGTATCTATATATCTATAACCAAACTTTTCATATAGTGTAACTGCTGGAACGTTCTTTTCATAAACATCTAATCGAATTGCTTTTGCTTTAATCTCTTTACTATGACTTATAGCAAACTCCATTAACTTTTGTCCGATGCCACTCTTCATATACTTTGGATGCACTACAAATGTATGTATAACAACTATATCTGAATAATCTGCCTCAATTCCCCACTTAACCTTACTATAAGCATCTTCAGGTTCATGATTTAGTATAATCGAACCAACTATCTCATCTTCATACCTTGCTACATATAGATATCCTGCATCGATTCCCTTAACCGCATCTTCACGTATAGGATATACTCCTTTAAGCCAGCCGGGATAATTTATTCCTGCTGCCAAATAGTCGTTTAGGTCATTGTATAGTTTTTCTAGTTCATCGATATCCTTTTCATTTCCTAATTCTATGATTATATTCATATATTATTAGTAGCAAACTGTATAACATATTTGAAAGTATTATAAAATAAGATCTTGTTACTATCATTACATATATTATGGTCTACTACTTTCCCCTTTCTTATCTAGTTTGTAATTGGAATTTATGATTTACGTATCCTTTTCCTCTTTGGCTCTCATCAAAAAGCATCCCCAATGAGAAAGTACCATGGCGTTCGTTAATATAATTAAAATGAATATGTCAGTTATCTTCAATTCCTAGATAATTATACACAGTTAAATATAGGTAGTCAATTTGTACATTCTTAATATCCACCATCTTCTCTATATGGTTAATTTCATAGTTGTAATGTTTCAACTATATTCTCAAATATCATCTTCTGTATAAAATCCGAAGGGTGCCCACCATCATTCACACAACCTTCACCATATATGATATCGTCAATCACTAATTGATTTATTGCTAGATATTCCATTATGTACTTATAGTTATCTACTAGTTGAATTTTTTTACTAACTGCAATATCACGTATAATTCCAACAACTTCATCGGTATGATAAAGCCTATTTGGATAATATTCATTACTCTGAACTGACGGTGTCGGAGTTAATAGAATCAACTTTTTTCCTAAACTAATTAGATAATCAATAAGATATTCAAAATTAGTTTTTAACTCGTCCATACCATTCATTCGTTTACGATCATTCATTCCACCCAAGATAAATACCAAATCATCATCACTTGATACCAACGTATCAATATACTTATTAATCTGAAACGAAAATGCTCCCCCACATCCTTTATTCTCAACAGTAGATGTATTATAATTATTATGTAAATATTGCTCGAATAACCCCCACCAACTGTTGGGTGCTACTCTTCTAAAATATTTTATACCCTCATCTTCAAAAATCAGGTCTTGAGTAGGATAGCTCATAGAACTTCCTGCACCAGAAGCAAGGCTATCTCCTATAATCTTAATTTTCACACCTTGTTTCAACATCTCTTTATACATCTTTTCACCCCTATGTCATACAATGACTTAATCTATATACTTTAAAAGCTCCTTAAATCTATCTATCCTTATATCTGCGTTTTGAAGAATTATCTTCCTTTGACTCTCCTCTTTTCTTTCTAGATATTCCGTTAATACAGTTCGTATCATTGCTTGTTTCGCACCAAATAATTCATTCGAACCACCATCACCAACAAATAAACTTTCGCTTGCTATTACACCCATTCGCTCCATTGCTAATGTATATATTTTTACATCAGGTTTTAATAATCCCACTTCACATGAGAAAATTGCTTCATCAAAATATGTACTGAGTATCGATGTCTTCCAATACTTGCAGTCAATCACATCTGCATTACTTATTAAGCATAATTTAATTTTATGCTTCTTTAATTCTTCCAAGGTATAAATTATTTCATCGTCGACATTTTCCAATGCTATTCTCATTCTATTTAATCTACTATTCAATAAGCTTACTCGTTGTTCTTTATCGATTTTCTTTGGAAACAAATTAAGGATTTTATCTATAATTTCGTCTTCAGAATTTACTTTTCCCAAAGCCCGTTCCTCATATAATACAGAGTTCTCCGCAAATTGTTCCCATTCTTCCATAGTAATATTTAGTATGTCGCATTCATTATCTTCTTGCGAATAGCGAGGATAAATAAGTGTAAAAAATAAGTCAAAGAATATTGCTTTTAGTATAATAATCCCCCCCTCTATATTTGGTCTTTGCATTCATAGCTTTGTGCATATACGCAATGATAGATTTACTAATTCTTCACGAATTTGCGTACGGTCCATACATTGGCGTCCATCCCAAATAACATCACTTAGATCGTCACCGCCAAATAGCAAAAACCACGGTTGCATTATCACCAACCACACATTGAGTCTTGTCAACTGGTAGTTGCAATCCCAGCCATGAATATCTGATGCCCCACCTATATATAACGCCTTACTTCCTTCATATAATTTGCATACTCTTCTCCAAATTTCTTTATACACCATCTTTCTTCAGACTTGATAATCCAATGCTCTGATATTTGAAAGATTATCAATATTGCCAGTAATAGCAACGACTGAGTAAGTAGTACACAACCTAAAAAGTACACAAAATATGCCACATACATAGGGTTACGAGAAACCCGGTATAACCATTTAAGATTGATGCCATTCTTCGCTGGTTTTGCAAAATTTAATACGGACACAAAACACAGCAAAATTCCTAATCCATATGTCGCCAAACCTAGATAAAACAAATGCGATTCAGTCTTAACCTTATGGAAGAATAGATTAACAAAAATCAAAATGTTTGAAATCTGATAAATCCAGTACGCTGCTTTTTCTTTTCCAATCAGTGGAGCAAATAAAGCCGCACGTTTTAACCCTTCCTTGTTTAGTAAGCTTAGAAGTCCAAATCTTATCAATATAAATGGAATTAACAAAAGAAATCCGTTCATTTTATCTCCCTATCTCAAACTTGTCATAAATAACCGGTCATTTCATAACATTATTTATAAATCAATACCATAATATCATATTTTACAATTTTAGCAAACTATACCATTATTATACAGCAGCATAATAAGCATAATCCTATATCTCAATACACAAAAAATGCGAAGGATTCCTGTGAAGCATTTGAGTTTAATCATATTTTATTTATTTACAGCTCGATAAGTTTACTTATCAAAATGCCTAGTATACTTGACATTCCAATAATTGTATGATATGTTATTTGTAATATATTGGAGGTGATGGATTGAATGAAGATATCCAACTAAAGAACCGTTTAAAAGTAGCTCGAGCTGAGAAAAACTTATCGCAAGAACAACTCGCTGTACTTGCAGGTGTGACCCGACAAACAATTAGTTCTATTGAAACTGGTCAGTATTGTCCTACAGCTAAATTAGCATTAATACTATCAATTAAACTTGATAAAAAATTTGAAGAATTATTTTATTTTGAGGAGGTTAGAAATGAAGAATTATAAAAAAACTAATAAAGATGAAAGAGCAATTTTCATAGAAAATGTTAGCTACAAATTCGGATACAACCTTATTACATTTGCATTATTTTTTGATGTTATATATAGAGGATTAATCTTAAATGAAGCAGCATGGGATTTACTTGGAATAATTATTATAAGCGGTTTAGTTATGACGTTGTATCAGTATAAGCAAAAAATTCTAGATAATAATTGGATAAAGACCGTTGCTATATCATCTTTGATTTCTTTTATTATTGCATTACTAATATCATTTTTTATTAAAGTATTCTAAAATCAGTCTAGTTAGATGAATATATTGATATACAACGAAGGTTATATCTACAATAACTACGAAATCGAGCAGAATCATTCTTACACGAAAAACCTTATAACCGGTTTGAGTACTTAAACGGATATTGCACACAGCCAGTACACAAGATTTTTAAATACAAAAAACAGGAAAGCTCGATTTCATTAACTTTCCTGTCACTTTTTATTAAGCGCGAGACGGGATTCGAACCCGCGACCCTCGCCTTGGCAAGGCGATACT